>Ga0213861_10001342_pt1 | contig 21682 bp, 13 predicted proteins | sample PICome_4_FD_160110 | JGI IMG/M metagenome (GOLD analysis project Ga0213861, IMG submission 160110) | Coastal seawater microbial communities near Pivers Island, North Carolina, United States - PICO131 | ecosystem: Environmental > Aquatic > Marine > Coastal | place: USA: North Carolina... | reverse complement strand
TATAACTTGTGTTTTTTAACCCCGACAAATCCCCCTCTGCTGTGCATACTATATAATTATCAAGAATACTTACTGCAGGCCCAATTCTTTCAACAGTATTACTATCTGTTAAATAATATATTTGGTCTCCTACTTGTAATGAAGTATTTTTGGAAAAATTATATTCTAAAGTTATATTGCTCATATTGTTATTATTACATTTTTTATATTATAGTTAAGCTTATTGTATATTTCCACCACTACCTCCGCTTCCACCTGAAGCGCAGTTAAGAGCTATACCGCTAGATAATGAATTACCATTCCATATAAAATAGTTTACATTGTCTTGTGAGTAATATTTAGTTCCTGATTCTAAAGTAGCACAAGTATTACCACTATATATTTGTGTGGCTGAATTAAGACTAGAGGAATTAGATCTAATTTGTCTAGTGCTGCTAGATCCACATAAAGCTAATTTACCTGAACTAGATGTTGCTGGATTTTGAGTTGTATAATAAACTAATAAAGGATAACAAGTTAAACTAGGTGCTGTTGCGGTTCTAGTTGTAGGATTACAAGTTCCAGTATTTACAGTTGCTGTTAATGTGACTCCTTCATCTAAGAAAATACTTAATCCATTACTTGCTTTTAAAGCCCCTACTGTGGTATTTGTAACTGTTGAAGTTGATGATGTTGAAACTGTTCCTGATGATACAGATAATGCAACAGTGTCAGAGTTTGAAATACTAGTACCAAATGTTCCAAAAAACTTAGCAGAGTTATTGCTAAGGTATGTAACTCCTGCAGTTAATGTAAAACTACAATCTTTGTTTATATCATCATAACATGACTGACAACCATTTGGGTAATCATTATCTATTGAAGGATATGTATTTATGTAATTTGATACAAAACCTACAACCTTATAACAAGTTGAAGTATTATTGCTAAGTGTAACAGTCGTTCCCGATGGTAAAGCAGCTATACTGGTATAGTTTCCATAAACAGTACCTACGTCAGCCACGTCAGGACAACTAAATTCTTCGTAAGTCTGTAATGTGTAGCTTCTAGGCACAGGTGTTGTAGATGCAGGTCCCCATACTATAGTCGCAAATCCATGCTCCACTACATTTGTTGTTGTAGCATTAAACCCTTGAACCTTAACCATATAATATAAAGTTTGAGCTTGGCTATTACTTATATTAAAAGATTGTTGATCTTCTAAACTTGTTATTTCCGCCCACGAACTTGCGTTAGGATTTAATCTATCATTTTCTACCGTTGTATAAAACCAATTATATTTATTACCTGAAGTATTTACTGAAAATCCACTATTACCAGCTGCCATACTTTGGCTTACACCTGCTGTTCCGCTTGAACTAGTAGTTATACTAGCGCTACACGAAGAACAATTACAACAAGTAGACGTTGCGTTAAAAGGATAATCTCCGCTTATTTTAACATCATCATAGCTTTCGTGAGTTGTATGACCAGCTGTTAATATTTTGTAACAACCATTAGTAATAGCGCCTGTAGCGTCTACTATGTTTACAACCTCATTATTATTATAACCATCACTGTTTATTACTTTTACATATTCAGTATCATTAGTAGTACAATGACGAATTTCAAGTTGTTGGGATTTTCCTTTCCACTCAATTTCAAATTCATCAAAGTCTGATTCGCTACCAATACTTCCTGTAACAATACATTTGAATTTTTTAGTTATAGTGCTACCTGAAGCTAATCCGTCTGCTACAGTTTGTGTTAATGCAGCTGTAAAATTATCTGCTGTGGTTAAAACAGTGGCTCCAGATCCTGGGCCAGCAATTTGAGTCCAAGAATAAGATAATGTTGAACCACTTGTGAAGTTACTTACTTCTGTTGTTAAACCTAATGATTCGTATGGGTTCCTGTCTGCTTTATTAGCGGCACTTCCTCCAAATTTTATTGTTACAGATGGACTTGCTGCAGGGCAATTATTCCAAGCCCCTACTCTATTTCCACTAGCATTAAAGAAAGCATATAATCCGTTTTTAGAATATGTACCTGCTTCGCTTGAAGTAAATGATAACCCTTGTTCATTTTTATATAATTTACTTATATTACCCACTGTGGTCGTATTAGCAAATCTAGTATAATCATTTTGTGTGTTTGTACAAGCTGTAGCATTCGCGCTAGATCCACCAATTACAGCTCCAAAAAATAGGGTATTATATATAGTCACACTAACGTCTGTTACTGGGCTAGATTTTATTAATGGACTAGTGTTTTTTATTTCAACTGTATATTTGTTTGTAGTTGATGAGCCTAAAATACTTGTTTGAGCAGTATCCGTAATTGTTGAATTAGTCGTTTCAGCAATTTGTGTTGTTGGTGTGCTACCGTCTGTGCTTTTTCTAAATATATAAGTAAATGTTGCTCCTTGAGGAGTAAAAGACGGTGATGCGGTTAATGAAATTTGTTCTCCTACAAAAACAGAACCAGTGGCTGATAGACTTACTGTGGGTGGATCTACCGCTAAACAACTAGTATGTGTTGCTGATAAAGTTCTTAAAGCATCATATTCAGTCGCGTCTAATGTTAATCCGATTTGAGTTACCACCCAATGAGTACTACTATCATATGTTTCAGTAAAACTTATTATATTACCCACTGCTAATGCACTAGTACCTGTAGGCAAAGTAACTAAAATATCTTTAACATCACTAGCGTCTCTACATTTTGAAACTTTTATACCTTGATTACCACCACCTGTATTACAAGCCACATGGCTACTTGGTACTCCACTTGAATTTATAAATCTATAATTTGTTCCGTCTGAGTATGTTCCTTGTTGAAAATTTGTTGTGCTACCTTGATTGTTTACAGCAAATTGTGTTGCTGCTGTAAAGTTACCGTTACCAAATAAATTTTCTGTAGTTGAAGCTGTACAAGCAGCTAAATTAACAGACGTACCGCTAGAATATTTTAAATTAGGGTGTGAAGTCCATGCTGTCCATACAATAGCATGCTGAGGTGATGTTGCAGGTCCATTTATTACTACCTTGTAATATTGTGTTGATGCAGAACTTTCTGAAACAGTTAATGATGATGAATTAGCTCCTGAAATAGCTGTGCTGTTGCTTGGAGTAAACCCTGATGTTCCGCTTTTATGCCATTGGTAAGATGTTACTACCCCTGTAGTATTAGTTGATAACGAAACGTTAGCGCCAACCATAGCTGCCCCACTACCTGTTATAACTACTGTAGATGCTTGAGGCATATTTATCGTAGCTGTTTCACCACTACATAAACCACTTGATATAGTTGCAGTTACTAACACTCCTTCGGACGCTGTTACAACTAAGCCAGAGGCTAGAGCAGATTTTGTTGTGGTTGTTGGTGATATAGTTCCTGACGCTACTGTTAAATTTATATTTGGATTAGTTCCAATATCGCTTCCTGTGAATGTACCTGATAAAGTTGTACCTCCTGACGAATATGTTGTAACACCTAAACTAAAAGCACAGCTAGTACCGGTTGCTGTAAATCTATCGGTACAAGACACAGTGCCAGAATTAGTATAACCACTCCCTGGTATATTTATTGTTGCCGTATAATCTGTTGGCCCTGATTGATATGTTGAAGGTGATATAGTTCCCGATGCTATCGTTCCAGCGCTAACTGTACCGGTTACTGTGTCACCTACCGTTCCATTTGCTACTTGAAAATTAGCTGTGTCACAATCAAAAACTTGGTTTATAACTGTTCCAGTAGCATTATTAGTACAAGGTTTAACAATCCCAGAATTTGAAAATCCGTTTGGCACTGTTATATTGGCTGTATATGTGGTTACGCCAGGCTGAATAGTAGATGGTGAAACTGAAACTATTGTTCCATTTGAAATAGAGCTTTGTGATATAGATGTTATAGCAGTCCCATTTACTTCTGTTGTGTTGCTATTAGCAACTGTAAAATTAGCTGTAGTACATGTAAATTCTGTAGAACCCTGTATGTTAGCTATATTACCTAATCCTTGTATAGAAAAGTTTTTTAATCTAGAATTTCTTTCTTCCTCTGTAAGATCTTCTAGTTTATTATCTACACCTGATATTAATCCAAAATATTTACCTTCTTTTTCTTTAAATTCTAATATTTGTCCCTCTTGCTGATCAGTTATTACACCAGCATTAACATTACCCCACCCAGTTGTTCCTTCGTAGGATATATTTTTAAAGTTTTTTATAGCTGATGGTTCTTGATTAAATATAAATTTTATTCCTGCTGGAACATTTTGTCCATAAAAAACATTTCTTTGTTCACCTGCTGCATGATGTAAATATAGTTTACCTAAATAACATGTATAATAATTACCATTAATAGAAACCCCTGCTTCTGGAATAAAATCTAATCTTGAAACCCATCCTTTAGTGTCTTCACTAAAACTTATGGATGTATTTGTTACGGGCAAGGTTAATATGTACTGATCAGAATGTATATCATAGCTACCTATAATTTGTCCTGTTTCATTTAAAAGCTTATCTCTAAAATAGCTTGACATACCAGTATCTGATATTACTGTACTACCATCCCCTGATATTCTTAAAACTACCCCTCTTGCTTTATCTGTAAAATATATTCTATATCCATGTGAAGCAAACGATTCAGGATTTTTTGAAATTCCATAGTCACCTGCAAAAGCCCTTGCTTGCCCTAATACATTAGTAGTTGAAGTTAAATTTACATTTCCATCAGCATTAAATAAAGCATCTTTATTAGCTAAAACCTTTAATACTTTATCTTCGCAAAAAGCTAATAAATCTGTATCTCTTGTATATAATTTCTGTATACTACCATATTCGGGATTTAATTCTTTGGTTATTTTTAAACCTATGTTAAACTCATTTAATTTATTTATGCCACCCAGTGAATTATATATACCTGAGTATATTAAAGAACTTTTTTGATTACGTTCTTTATAATCACCTGATATAGTTGTTGAAACTTTTATACCTGGCTCTATAAAATCTTTATTAAAGTCGTCATTAATAATGCTTGATTCAATTCCATTCCCCATTATATAAGCATTGTGCCAAGATAATTCTAACCCACTTTCTGAATTCCACTGGTCTTTATTAAAACATTCACTTGTTTCGTAATAAACATCTAATACTTCATCTTCTGGTATTGTTTCAAATACAGCTGGTGATTCACCTAAAGTATTAATATCTACTGCATTTTGATTTGTATATTCAACAAACACATCTCTAGGTACATTATTAGAATCAACCCTTATAAATATTTCAGTTATTTCATTTTCCCCGTCTTGGTATACCGCGTTAGCTCCCCCTTTAAATCCTGTGTTATTATTTGCGTCTGAAAGCTTACAAAAATCATTAGCCCCGGAATCTTTATTTTGATTAAATGCTAAATTACCGTTTCCAGTAACGAACGTATCAGTAATAGTTATTGGTAGACCGTTTGAGCCTAGAGGGGTATCAACTTCAAGTTCAATAATTTTACCATCTTTAAAATAATACTTAAAGTGTACTTCTTCTTCTCTAAAATTATTACCAACTTGGCCTATAAATAAAGAATTAGCAGGGGGAGAATTATCAGAATCTAAATTATCAAACTCATCTACATTTATTAATCTGTTTATCCCAGCTGAACCTTGATTACTAAACATACTTTCAATCAACTTAGGAGTTTTCTTTACTTTAACAAAAAATTTACCATCAAAATCTTGTGATGCCTCTATGTTATTAGGTTTTTCGTCCGATATGTCTAATATTTTAAATTTAAAATCATCAGGAGTTATTGGTGGGTTGGTACTAGGATTGTTATATACTAATTTAGTTTGAGAGTTTAATGCTTTTTTTAGCATCATATATTGTCCCTCTTTAACCTTATTAACTTCATAAGATGGGACTACCAACCAGCATGTGCCTGAATCTTCTTTATCGTTTGCTACTCTTTCAGCAATTAAGTTATTAAATTTATTAGAGCTAGGTTTTATATAATATTTAAATTTTGTTAATCTTGGATCAGATGGAAAATCCCCAGCCATTTTAACTATAAATTTAGTACCAAAATTTGAACTTGCAATATCAAAATCTACCTTTTTTGTACCTGAATTATCTCCTCCGTCTGCTGTTATAACAGGGGTTTGCCTACCATATTTATCTTCGAAAACTACACCTATTTCGTATTCTCTACCTGTTTTTATTGTTCTAGTATCTTTTATAGTAGATAAAGAACCTGTTAGTGTTCCCGCTCTTGTTACCTCTGTCCCGATAGTGGTTCTATTACCTAAGCTAATTGATTCAAAGCTAGGATTATAATCTAATATATTTAATCCATCTTTATAATTACCAAACACTATTCTATTTCCTACCACATCAACTGCTTTAGCTTTGTGAGGCACACTATCAAAAGCCCTTAACAATTGATCTTCAGGTATAACACTTTTTTTAACTGTTTTATTTACAGAATAACCAGAAGTATTAGCGGTTATTGCTTCAGCTTTGGTTATTAAATCATAAAGATATATATTAGTATTTTTTGATTCTTTATAAATAATTTCAATGCCCTCTAAAGAATTATGGGTTACTTCAAAACCCGATAACTTAGCAGCTTCAATATTATTTTCCATTTGGTTATTAAAACCCTCGTCTATATCGTATGAATTAGTTTCGCTAGGTAAAAATACTGGTTGTGTAAAAGGAGATATTGGGGATCTTTGGCCATTATTAAATTTAAATCTATAAGCAAATCTCACAAATTTATTTTCAAAGATTGGCTCGTTTGTTTTAGTAATAGCAGAAACTTTTATTTTAACATCTAGTGCTTTATCAGGTTTTTTAGTTATTAAAGTAATATCCTCTTCTGTAAAATTAATGCCGTTTATTTTACTTGTATAATTATATAAACTTGTGCTATTTAAAGAATTAAAAAGTAATGAAGTATCTGATATATCAAGAATTTTAGGTTCAGATTCGTTATCAGTAAATATTAAAAAATTATCTAATATAGTTATACCAGTTATTTTTTTAATAGAATCATCATCATTTACAGGAAAATTTAATACTTTAGTTAATATTGGCCTTGCATCTAATATTAAAGGCCTATGTGTATTACTTGTAGGGTCGTATTCTATTATACCGTCTACAGAAGTACCTTTTATAAAAACGTATATTTTATCGGTTTCTGTATTTTCAATAATACCAGCACATTTACCACCCGCAATAGTATCAGCAACAATTTTATTACCCACTATATTTTGAACAGTACCTACATCAGAACCTTCTGTACTAGCTATTTGAATATTAGAAGCATCTCTGTACTCACCTTCAGGGAGTAATCTCTCATCGAGGTCTGTATTCATTTTTCCACTTAGGAAAGCGTTTTTTATTTCTGGCATGTATTAATGTTTAATCTGCTTAGACTTACCTCTCATTACCTGAGTAAGCTCTTTTAATTTAAGGTTGGATAATCTTAATTTAGCATTACGCATTGCTGCTCTTCTTTCTCTTCTAAATCTATTTACTATGTATTCTGGAATGTTTGCTTTTGCAGATAATACCGCATGAGCTATGTATTTATATATTGCTTCTTCAGCTAATTTATGTATTTGCATTTCATTATCAGTACCAAGTCCGTCTGAAACATATTTTAATGTTATAACTTTTCCTGCTAAATTACTGCTGAATCCAAACTGACCGTTTGCTTCATCTATTATAAATACACCGTTTATTTGTGTAGTTTCTGGGTCTATACCAAATCTTTTACCTTCGCCGAGCATTGCATTTCTATCATTGTCTGAATAAAAGTAATCGTCATTTAATTCTGTAGTTGGTACATTTTTAAATCTTTCTGTAGTTAAGGATGTAGCCGTTAATAATGTTTCGTCATTATCATATAAGTATTCAGCTGTATCATCTTGCAATATTGCTTGTGATGGCCTTGAGGTTATCTTTGAAGGATATATTACTCTTTCTAATCCATCCCCATCTATCCATGCTAACTGTGTATAATTAACATAATCCTGGGGCATTGGTATTGTAAGAGATGCTCCTACTTCTATTTCTTGTATTTTTTCGACTCTTGATACATCATAACTAAATTCTTGTATTGCTCTTTTAGTGTGAAACAATACATCAAGTTTTCTTGCATTATCAATAATTTTACCATCCCCTACATATGAAACCATAAAGTTATTTACAATATCATTTAAAGCTATATACCTATAACTTCCGTGCTTTATGTTTTTTAACTTAACTTGTATTACTGTTCCGTTGGCTGGTGCTGTTGTAAATGTTATTACACCACTACTAGCAACATAGGTATATTGATCATCATCAATTTCATTTCCTGCTTGATATACTACAAAATCATTTTCTATAGCTGGTAATGGGTCAAATGTAACAGTAAAATTTTTATTAGAACCGTCACCAGTAAAATTATTAGCTACTGTGTAGTATTCTTTAGCTGTTTGTGTTATTAGTCCCATTTATTAAGATTTTTCTTGTTGTATTTTTTTAGTTTCTTTTGCATCTGCTAATTGAGCTATATTAGGATCTTTAATACTTACCCCTGCATATAACAATATTTTTATTACAAGATTTGTTTCTTCAGAATCATGCAATTCAAAATCAGTAGAAGCACTAGCATTATATAAAGCATTACCTAATATAGTTTGGGAACTCCATGTAACTGCGTTTGGCTTTCTAACATATGTTATTGATATGTTTGTATTTATAGTAGTTGGGTAAACTATTAACCCCCAGTGATTAGAAGTATTTCCTATGTTTTGGACATATACAGGGTTACTAGTTGTAGGTGCTGTAAGCTTTGATAATTGATATTCTAATAAATTTTTCTTATCAATTTGCTCAACAGGTGTTGTATTATTATATATTACAGTTCCTAGTTTATGTAAATCGGATGGTAAATGAAAATGGTCCGTCATATATGATATACTCCCAGACTTTTTAAACTTACTTAATTTTTCATTTATTAATTTTGGCAAATCAGAATACTCAGTATCATTCTTTGGTAATCTACCGTATTGGTTTAGATCAAAGAAATACTGCTCAAATATTTCAAGCTGTGCCTGGTTTGCAAACAAGTTAAATTCTTGTGGTGTTACATACCCACGGTTTTCTTTATTAAGAATAGCTAATACTCTTTGATATACTGTATCTATACTAACTGCCATATTTTTTATTTATTATAATAATAGCCACCATTACAGTGGCTATCACTATAATGAGACTTTATTTTAGTCTTTTTTCAATTGATTTATAAACTTCTAAGCCTTCGTCTGTTTTTAAGAAAGCTGTAAAAGCGGAATAAGGATGTTCATCAAATGGAACTGTCATAATTTTCTTGTCAGTTTTTGCCCACTTAAATGTTCTTTGATCTTCAGATAATCTTAATATTCCAAGTTCAGAGGCTTTTAAAGCCATATTCCTAATATTAATATCATCATCATTAGCTAGTTCTAAGAAGAGTTGTGGTTCATTCTTAGCAAATAGTAATAAATCTCTTTTAATCTCCTTAGAAGTCATCTTAGATACCTCAGATCCAACCTCAGACCTTATAACAGCTTCTGCTTGATCAATATCCATTGATTTTGCAACCATTAAAGCTTCTATTTCTAATTCAAGTATATCTAAATCATCTTCTGCTTCCTGTTCTGCATCAAATTCTGCAAATATTTGGCCCCTTTGAGGGTGAAATAATGACATTAATTTTTGCAAAGTTTGTTTTTCTTTTGGTACATTTAATATACCATCTTCAAAAACTATATGACCAAGTCTTGCATCGCCTTTAAATTCGTCTACGAAACAAGTTTTTTGGTTTACCGTGTATTTTAGTTCTCTTTCAAAGCCTTTTTCTTTGTCAAACCAAAATATACTTTTACTTTTAATTGTGTATGTAAGTGGTGATTTTCCACTCATAAGATAGTATGTTCTATCTTTTATCTCCCATTTAGGGGCTGTTGTTACTTTTGTTGCCATAATATAATAAGATTAAATAATAAAAAAATATAAGAATCCCCAGCCGAAGCCAGGGAAATCTCATATTAAATAAGGATTAGTTTAATAACATAAAGTTATTAGCACCTTGTACTACTAAACATCTTTCAGATAAATAGTGTACCTCCATTGCGTCTAGATCAGAAGTAGTCGCACCACCTACAGAACCTGTAGTCCAAGATTTCATCTTTCTGTCATCAGCTTCAGAAGCTCTATATCTGACATGAAGGAATGGTCTTTTGATGTTCTTACCTAATGTTTGATCGTAAACTGTTGATGTTCCAGCAGGTACCACTACACCTCTAATGTTAGTGAATGAACCACCTGTTGTAATATCATTTAAGTATTTCCAGTCTGTTTTGTAGAAGTCATAAGAACCTCTTCTGAAACCAGAGAAACCTAAATTAAGTGCCATATCTTCGCTGTTTGAGAAAACACCGTAAGATGTACCACCTGAACCATAAGAATTTTGAGCCGCAAGCATGTCGTCAATGTTTAATGCAACATCTCTGTTTACAAATAACATGTTTTCTTCAATTGCTCCTTGTGTATCTAATTTCTTAAGAATCTCATCAAAGTCAGCTAAATCTTCAGTTGCTGTGTTTCCATCAACACCTGCAGTTACGTGACCTCTATCTTCGATTGCCGCGAATAAACCTTCAGTACCACCTATTCCAGTGACACCTGCTGCACCAGAACCTGCCGCTGCTAATTCACCTTCTACCATAGACATTTCTAAGTAATCTTCGAATCTAGTTCTTGTATCACCTTCTGCCTTTAGGTACCATAAGTAACCTGATTGTCCGTTTTCACCTGTAATTTCAACCCAACCTACTTGAGAAGCATCAGATCCTGAAATCTCATACTTATCTTTTAATATGATTGGCTTGTTTGTAAACGACTTGAAAGATGGCGTTACTGCACCTGTCATACCGTTCGTAGCTTTTGCAAATTCAGAACCAATAACAAAAATTGTTACTGCTTCAGAGTTTGTAAATGCTGGAGCTGTACTAAATAATGCCTTATCGTATCTCTTAAGCGTTAAAGTAGTGTTGTCTGCTGCGATTGCTGACACGTATGCGTTAGCAACTTTACCTGATGCACCACCTTTAATTTTTACTGTTTGACCTACTCTTACTGCGTGAGTGCCAGAATTTGCAATAGTCACAAGACCATTTGCTGTGTTTAATGCACCTGTGTAAGTTAAGTGTAGTCTACCTTGCTCAGACCAAATGATTTGATCAGAAGTCATAGGCATTTCTGCACCTACCATTCTTAAGAAGCTAGCGATAGATCTGTCTCCATATCTTTCAACTTCTGCTTCGTATAAATCTGGTAAGTACTGCTGTGACCAATCGTTAGCACCACCTGTAAATGATAGGTAGTTTGTTGCTAGCGTTTGTTTAACTGGAGCTGGTACCGCGTTTAAATTGGTACCACCCGTTGGAGTTATTACTGCCATTTTTATTTATTTTTTTAAAGTTATTTTCTAAGTTTAATTTTTAACTTTGAACTATCTTCACCTGAAATTGCTCTTATTTTTACACCTTCAGTTTCAACTGTGCCAGTTTTACGCGGATCCATATTTATATTTTTTGAATCTGCATTTAACTGTTTTATAGCATCAGCTTTACCTTGTTCATAAAAATGATTTGCAACTGCATCTGCATTGTCTGCAACAAAGAGTGCTTTATGATAACCTTTAGCGTCTTGTAACATATTATCTTTACTGATATACTTATCTAGCACGTTAAATATGTCTGCTTGCTTATCTAAAACTTTTTGTTTATCATTAACATTGTATCTATACTTTTTGTCCCCTACTTCAAATTCAAAACCTTTGAAATTGTCATTGAAAACTTTTTTAGATTCATTATTAAAATGATTAACTTGCTTATCTTGCAGCTTTGCTTGGTCTGATTGTTCAGAGTTGTAAGTATTGAAAAACTCAACGGCTTTTTGCTGATCATCGGTTAGCTTAGAACCCAACTTGACTTCCTTGTAGTATTGATCCTTTAATCCTTCCAAATAGCTTTTGGCTTTTGCAATTTCTTCTTTATAAGCGAGTTTTTTACGCTTAATATCTCTTTGTTCATCAACTTCTTCATCAAATGAAAAATTATCATCAATTAAAAAATCAATTTCATCTTTTGTAAGATGTGATTTAGTTTGATTATAGTATTGATATAACAAAGTAGATTCGTCGATGCTAGAATAATCTTGATTAATTTTTACATAATCCTCTAGCGTTCCACCAGTCTCATTAATAAAGTCTACAACTTTTTGAATGTTTTCTGGTAATTCTATTCCTGTGTCTTGTGAGGTTTGTACAGCTTCTTCTACTTCTTCTTGTAAACCCTGTACTTCTTCTTTAGGTTCCTCGTTTGTTTCTTCTTCAATTACCTCCTCCAAGGTTAATTGATTTTCTTCTGGAGCTTCTTCAGTAACCTCTTCTTTTTGTTCTTCTTGAACAGATTCTGTTTCTTGTTCTGCCGGTTTGCTTAAATCAACTTTGTACATACCGTCTTCGGTTTTACCCGTGTCTTGTCCCGCTGCTTCAAGTACTTGTTCTTCCTTTTCTGCGGCAGTTGGTGTTTCGTCAACTATGACGTCTTTGTTTTCTTCCATGATAAAATATTATAAAAATGTGTTTGCAGTTTTTATTTAGGCTCAAACTGCTCTAAGCCAAATCCTCCCAAGTTGTCAAATCCTGCTGATTCAAACTTTTTTGGTGGTTTATTGTTTTTTCTTTGATCTATTAATTCAGATTGTTGTGAAGCTTGTATTTTTGTTCTTTCATCTTTCCTATCTTCTTTAAACTTCTCTTTATCTTTAATTACATTTAAATCAGCGTCTTTAAGCTGCATGTTCATTTCAAACTCTTTTTGCATCAACATCATTTTAATTTCAGCTTCTCTTTCTAGTTTTTGGGCATCTAACTGCGCTTCAACTTGCGCTAGTTGAGCCTTACTCTGTGTTATAGCTTGTTGCTTTTGAACATCAGCCTGAGCAGCTGCTTGTGCTGCTTGAGCATTAGATTGTGTTTGCATTTGAATATTTTCTTGCTGAAGTTGTCTATCTTTATCAAATTTTTGCTTTCTTCTTAACTTCAATAATTGATTAGCAAGTTTTAAATTTCTTATTTCTCTAATATCAATAGCGTCTTCTAAATTAATTTGTTCTTTCTGAAGAGACATTTGTATATTATTTTCAAGTAATTGTTTTTCTTCTTCATCAGGTGTTAATTCTAAGAAAATACCAAAATCGTGAAGTTGTAGTTTTTTAACTTCTTCTAAAGCCCCCACATTTGATCTGCCTATAGCCTGTATAAAAGATTTTCGTGTTGGACTAAATTCTAACACGTCTGATATTCTAAGTGATATTGCCTCAGCTGTTTTTAGTGTAAGATATAATCCACCTTGTAATATGTGTCTTGTTGCTGTATTTGAATTAGCTGCTGCAATTTTTTGCAAACCAACTAAAGCGTTTTTATCTGGTGTTGATCCATCTCTTGCCTCATTTAATCCGGTCACATCTCTTATCATTTGTAAATAATAATTATACGAACTTATTAAACTAGATATTTTTGCATTAGATCCGGACGATTGCAATTCTTGCACTGGAATTTTACCATTATTAAATTCACCGTCTTGTGTCATTGATCTACCTATAACAGACCCTGTTTGGAAATACATGTTTAAAGCTTCCTGCGCGTTGTAATTTGTTCCATTACCTAAATCTATTTCAGCAATACCATCAGCATCTAAATAAACTCCATCAGGAACCATTCTTGATAATACCTGTTGCAATTTTAAATGCGTTAATTGAATCATATCAGCGAACGTTGTCATTCTACTTACAAGAGATTCAACTCTACCTTTATATATTCTTGGTGCTACAATATTATAACTAAACTGAGCTTTAACTGTATCTGACTTTGGTCTTGTCATGTTCTCAGCCAATTGCCATTTTAATAATTTATTATTACCTACTATTTTAGCGCCTTCATAAATAACCTCTATTGTTCTAGACTCTTTAGTAAATCTAGATCTAGAATCTTTAGGTGGATTAAAATTATCATCTTTTTTAATAGCTTTAGAAGCTCCTGAAGAGGTTTCTTTTATTTTATGTACTTGGTCTTTATAAGTTTTATATTCAAAATATAATACATACACGTGAGAATTATCTTGGCTATCATTACCGGCGTAAGACTTATTATATAGCTTAGCGTTTGTTCCCTGGCCCTCAACATCTTTCCTTATATCTTCATCTGTTAAATTAGGAAATTGTTTTTTTAAATCCACCACAGACACTTTTCTTATTTCACCTACGTAATATATATCCTCAAAATATGGTGACTCTGTGTAAGAATAAACTAAATCTGCTGGATCTACATATTTTATATTAATTCCCTCAGATGTTGTATACTCGTTTTTAACAGCACCCATACCAATAACCGCTATATCGTAATCAAGTCTTTTCTTTATTAGTTCATATTTATTATGATCAAATACATTGTTAATAGCTTCTTCTTCTGCTATTTCAACAGAGTCTTTATAATCTAGCTGCATATGAAGCTCTAACTCCTCTTCACTTTCTGGTAGTGTATCTGGGTCGTTTTCATATATATTTATTCCTAGCTCATTATAAACTGAATCTGAAAAATTAACAGTTCTCATATCTTTTAATAAAGACTCTACATAATCTGTTCTTTTTTGAACTGAAGCTGGATCTTGTGAATATGCTTTTACATCATATGTTCTTTCTGCAATACCATTCACTACAATATCTACAAACTTAGGTATAATAGGAACAGGCTTCCAATCTATGTTTAAATATGATAAATCACCATTAATAGATAATTCGTCTTTATATTTCTGTATCGACTGCTCACCTCTAGCGTATAATCTTAAACGGTGAAAATTGTCTCTATTAGCGTAATACCTAGCTGTACCAGAATCTCTTTTAAACCATTCTGATTCAACTGCTCTTGCAATCTCTAAACCATATTTTTCACTTGCTTTCTCAGCATTTGAAACTGCTTGGCTTGGGAATACACCTCTTGGTAATATATTCATCTATTTTATTATTTTTGAAATACTTCCTTTGTTATTATATTTTTTAAATCCAAAATCTAAAACCTTTGTTTGTTTTAATTGCTTTGGTTGATACAAATGCCTATTGCAAGCCATCACGGCAAGACCGGAACTTATTGCGGCATCATGTTTTGTTCTATTATTTATGTTAAATTTAGACCAATCGTTTAACGTTGCATTGAAATATATATTACCGTAATCTCCATTTTCTTGTAATCCCACATATTTATCTATATATGATTCAATTGCTGCAGCGTGAATTTGTTTCATATCCTCAGATGAGTTAGGTATACCACCTATTTCTTTCTCAGCAGTTGATAATTTGTTTATTGTTTTATCCGGACGATTCATAGAATATCCTCTATATCCTCTTCTTTTTAAATAATACAATAATCTTGGTTTGTTATTTTCCGCAAGTATTGGCATACCATAAAATACCAATGCCATTAATACATCTTCAAAAAATATTTCAGCGGTTTGAGGTCTAGCTATATATTCTAAAAAGAATGAATTAGCAGGTGCATCTTCCATACTAAATACTGTTAATCCGTGTAATGCTCCTTTAGATCCTCTTCCGTCTGTTGTTCCTGATATATCATAAGAGTCACAACCAAATGCCCCTATATGTTCATTACCTGGGTGTTTACGCCCATTCTTTACTATCACACGATTTTGTAAATTTAAACTAGGAACCCATGATATATTAAATCTACCGTTTTGGTCTGGTGTAAATATTACTCTTGAATCTTTAATACCATTTTCCCATTGAAAGTTACCTTTTAACACCGCACCAGATGTTAATGTACCATCGTTGTAATCTATTTGTTCGTATATCTTTTGTAAATTAAATATACTATTCTTTGTTTCATCTCTGAATGCGTGTTCTTCTGTTCTTGGGAATTGTCTATAAAATTCATTCAATCCATCTGAATCATCTCTTAAACCATCTGCTTCATTTTCCCAATGTTCAATTATCCCAATATCGATCTTATCACCCTGGGGTCCTTCGACAGGAGCTCCGGGTGTATCAAATACAGGTAATCCAAAAGAATCAATGAATCCCTCGTAGTTCCATTCCATAGGTATGAACAAACTATATAGTCCACTGCTAGTCTGTCCGTTGCGGTTTCTTTTTTTAACATCTGAGTCATCATATAATTTTTTAAAGTTATCTCCTCCTTTATTTAGTGCGTTGGATGTTGAGCCCATCATGCACTTTCCTATAATCCTACTTCCTAATCTCAGTGTTGTTTTAGTAACACGCCAATTGTTTAATATATTATCTGGTCTTTCCCATTTACCAGATTCATCGTGAACAAGTAATTTTAACTTTTCACCATCATACGAGTTATCACCTGTGTTCTTCCAATCTATTGTTGTATCGAGCCCTTCGAGCGTCCCTGTGGCGGACTTGGATTTGGCTGTACTGGTGATGGACTTTCTTGTGAGTTTGGATGCTGGGACACGGTAGGCCAACTCTGTCTTGGGACGGTCCATCCCGTCTTGTATTGGTTTAAAGAAGAATGGGTAGTGTGATGAAATTGGGACGACCTTGTCCGTAAACATCTTCTTTGCATCGCTACCAGTCTTCGATAAGATTCCGAATCTAGCATCTGAAGAGATTGTAGCTTGATTAACTGTCTCGCTGCTTGACATGAAGCTAAATCCAGACCGTCTATTCTTAAGGTAGCATATTCCATAGCATCTTGTATCTGCCTTGCATGCTTCCCAGAAAATGAAGAATAATCTGTTTGCTTCTCGAAAGTCTGGCTTCCCAACATCAATTTTGGACCACTGCAAGTAATTGTAATGAGAGCCAGTGATATAAGTGTCAACACCTTTATTGCGGAACCAATGCCCTTCTTCTCTTCTAGTAAACTCTTTATCAATGTAACCATACCAATCTTTTTTAAATTCTTCTGGATATGTTTGCCAGTCAAATATTGTTCTTATGTTTCTTAATTCTTTAGGGTAATCTGCCGCAACCCACTTATTGTGTTTGCTATACACATCTTCTGCAAGAGGTAAAGCAATCTTAAGATTTTGTATTTCATATATATCACCAATCTTACCTGTTTTACTTATAACAACTACATCATGTTCTTTGTTATACCCATATTCCCAGTGTTTGTTTTTATTCAGTCTATGTATCGTTGTACGCTTAATAGGTTCAATGATTTTATATAATGTTTGCTTATATGACATTATTTAGACCTTTTTTCTGCAAAACCACTAAAAGCTTTTTCTTTATCTTGTGGTTTATTATCTAGCATTGCTTTTTCAGATTCAATCCTATTTAATATTTCAAAAGCATCAAAGATAGCTAACTTTTTAGTTGCTGCTGCATTCTTTAATCTATCCGCTGCTAGCTCATCTGCTGCATCTTCAACTATGATTTCTTCTTCAGCGACTTTGATCAACTCTTTTACAGCTTTATAACCAGCTCGTATTATAGAGTTTTTCTGTTCCTTTGTGTTCATACTTTATTGAAATATCATTTAATTTTATTCTATACAATCTTTTATCACCTACTATAAATTCAAATTCAGAGTATGGTGTAAATCCAACAAGCTCATCTTTCTTTACAGTATCTGATCCATCTGTGTAAACTACAATACCTTTTAAAGGTTCTTCTTTGTTTTCCCATTTATCTTCCGATTGTATAGGATTTACAAAACAGTAACCTGGCATTGCCACCCAGTTTTCATTTCTTTTATACATGTACACTTGATCTAAATAACAAAAATACATATCTTCTTTGAAATAATTACCACTATTTTTTTCAATTCCTCTAACATCGTAGTACCTTCTAAATATATTATGATGCACCATTACTTCATCAGACTCCTGTAGAGGTGTTTTAAACGCGCCTGGGAGCGCTTTTACTATTGCTTCTTTACTTACATACCTATGGTCACTAATCGACGTGTTTAGGATTAAGTTTTTATCAGATACTTTTTTAGTGTTTTTGTAGCGGTTTTCTTTTGGTTGTATTATTAAAGCGTATGGATTATTCATAATCTAAATTATACTCAATACTTATTCCCATGTTTTTATTAAAAGATTTCCAAAGTAATACTTCTTTATTCTTTTCTATATATATTTGGTAATCGTGTTCTTTCTCAAGTATATTCGTTATAATGTGGTTTCCATAAACCGCTTGTCCTATTTGATAGTGCATTGCATTATCTTTATAGTCTCTTCCTACACTAATCTTTCTTATTAGTTTCATTTGATTCAATTTTATCTATCTCACCTGTTTCAATATTTATGTTGATTTTACCATAAGTATTTTCAAGATCAGACTTCATTGTATTTAATTGCATTTCTAATTGTGAAAAGCTATGGGCTAACTTGTGTCCGTTAACTGTGTTTAACCCTATTTCGTTTTGAGTTGTAGCAATTTTTTCTACTAAAGATTTTAAATCTTCAAGCTCTTTTTTCTTTAATTTCATAAGTTATTGAATTTGATTAAATTATATTATTATGTATATTACACGCTTTTAGTTTATTTTGAATGCCATGTATACATACTTTTGACTTGATTTGTTACTTCCGTCATAACCATTTGGAAAACTAAATCCATTTGATGTTAAATCAATATGAACTGCACTTGTTGTAAATTCACTATTATCTGCATTTGCAATTAACATATATCTGCCTGTTATAGAACCTGATGGTCTTTTACTGTCGTAAATATTCCAACCATATTGTGCTGTAGATTTAACCATAACAAAGTCAGGTTGAAATCCAATAGATTGCGCATTACCTGAACTTCCTGTTCCTGTATAACTCCCAAACTTACTATATCCTGATTTAGGCGCCCAAAGATAAGCAATATAATTTTGACCTGATGTATTAACATTACCCTCATTCCCCACGCTAAATACAGTTGATGTTGGAGTTGTACTATTCCAATATGGTGCATAGGTAGTTGTGGGGTCATCTGTGTTTAACTTTAATCTTTCTTGATTTGCATAACCACTTGAACCTGTATTATATTTATGATATACTGCCCAATCTCTTGTATTATCTAAATCTTTAATAATCATTACTTCAGGCTCAGCTCCTAAATTATGTCCTACGGTAGCATTTGCACCAGTCCCAGTATATTTTACAATACTGAAACCCGCATTAGCATTTACACTAACTACAGAATTTATAGATCCTGTTGTATTATATAATGGAACCGATCCTCCACCTTTCCATATCCAGGACACATAAGTTTCTGTATTCATATTCACAGAGTTATCACTACCTACAGTAAATCCATCTGAATCAAATGAAGTGAATCTATTTGAATCAGGAGATTGTTCTGCTACAGTTAAATTTGAATGTATTCTTTTTTGTGCACCTCTTACCTCATCCTGCCAATAATGATGATCTTGCTGAGACCTACCTTTCATCCAAACTAACCCAGGGCTAAATCCCACTCCTGTTACCGCTCTATTTGCAGAGCCTGTACCTGTATAAAGTATTGTATTAAAACTATCAGCAAGAGTTGGTGTTGTTGAAGGCAGTGATGCTGCAAATGCTAAATATATATAAGTTGTTCCATTGCTATTAACCTGTCCTTGACCACTCCCACTACCTCTTATTTTAAAACCAGTTGTATAAAAATCAACTTGCGCTCCAGACTCAGATGATTCTGCCGCTGTGCTATTAGGGGCTAATCTTACATCTCTTGGATTTGCTGTTTCTCTTTTATTATCAACTATCAACCAATTATCTGATCCAGTTGTTTTTATCATTAAAAATGCAGGAGAAAATCCTAGGTTTACAAAAGGTCCATTGTCAGACGCATTTCCAGTATAACTACCAGCTTTTGAAAATCCTGTTGTGTTTGCAAAACAATATGCAATATACGGATAATTATTGCTGTTTGTTCCTGTTTCAGTACCTAAAGAAAAAGTAGTAGCTGTAGTAGCTGTGTTATTCCAAGCGGCTCCATTTGTAGACTCCGCATCTGCGGTGTTTAAAACCATGTTTTTAGTAGGCCCCGAAGCTGAATTATAAACATACCAACCATATCCTTGTCTTGTCCTATTTGTCATAATGATATAATCTGGAGCTGAACTTAATCCATGTCCTACAGTAGCATTACTTCCAGAACCTGTGAATTGGACTATAGAAAACCCTAATGTATCATTTGCTTGAACTGTACTTGTAATACTTCCATCATTATTTGTGCTTGTGCTTCCCCCATTCGCTTTCCAGCACCAAGCCACATAAGGTACTCCACTGTCATTACACTCATTGTCACTACCTAAAGTAAAACCGTCGTTATCAAATGATTGTAATCTTTGTGCTCCTGTGGATTCTGCATTGGTACTATTTGAAGATAAGAATTTTAGAGCTCCTCTTGAAGAATCATATAGATTATGATTTTCTACTCTATCTCTTTCTTTCAACCATACAAAATCCGGTTTGAATCCCACCCCAGTAATTGCTAAACCTGAACTACCATTTCCCGTGTATAAAACAATATTAAAATGCTCTGCAACATTAACATTATTAACTGTTATGGAATAAGCTCTTACTGTAGATTGGTTTTCGTTATCTGTTGCTGTAATACTGAAATTACTAGTTGTGTTTGCGGTAACATCTGGTGCAGTTCCTGTTATAGCCCCTGTACTTGCATTTAAACTTAAACCTGAAGGTAAAGAACCTGAGGTAACTGTATGCGTTATAGCTCCTCCATCTGGCTCTGTTGCGGCTACGGATAAATTAACTGTTGTTCCTTCATTTACAGTGCCTAAGCTACCAGCTGCGTTTGTGAAAGCTGGAATACCATTATAAGAAACAGCACTAGCTGAGGTAGCACTACCCCCGTCAGTGTTAGAAATTACAAGAGCATATGAACCGGCAGATTTAGCGGGTGCCACAACAGTCATTTGACTTACGCTATTTAAGGTTATTGAGGAAGGTACTGTTCCATCTATAGTACATGTAACACCTGTTACAAAATTACCACCATTTATAATTAAGTTTTGGCCACCAGCTGGATCTAAAGCTGTATCATTACCAGGGTAATCTACAGATGAAAATGTGGGCGGGGTAATCGCTGTGCCCCACTCCATTGTACCATCACCTTTTGATTTAAGTACATTGCCATCACTTCCGTTATCTCCTCCTATCATATGAAGGTTACCTGATTTTAATCTAGTTTGTGTCATGTTTTAATTTATTTTAAATGCCATATATATATAAGTTTGTCCGTTCTGGTTTTCACTATTACTTGAATATACTTTAAATCCATTAGACTCAAAACTTACTAAATTAGTACCTGCAGTACCTTCTGCTGCACTTGAATTAGCTTCTATATAATTTGTACCACTTCTTACTGAATCATATATCATCCAAGATTGAGTTGTACTTGATGCTTTTATAAGCACAAAATCAACTGCAAATCCAGTAGTTATTAATTGTTCACTTCCAGTTCCTGTATAACTTCCAAACTTGCTATATCCTGATACTGAATGCCAACAATAGGCAATATATTGTCTGCCACTTGTATTTGCATTTCCAAATGTTTGATTTAATGCAAAAGTAGTAGCAGAAGGTACAAGCCAGTTAGTAGAT
>Ga0213861_10001341_pt1 | contig 21692 bp, 14 predicted proteins | sample PICome_4_FD_160110 | JGI IMG/M metagenome (GOLD analysis project Ga0213861, IMG submission 160110) | Coastal seawater microbial communities near Pivers Island, North Carolina, United States - PICO131 | ecosystem: Environmental > Aquatic > Marine > Coastal | place: USA: North Carolina... | reverse complement strand
GAGAAAAAAGCCCGTCTTTTGGCCGGTCACGGCATTGATGGTAAAGATATGACCGTTTTCCAGGATCTGTTGTTCGCCGTCATCGCCCAGCAGGAAGGTGTCGAACGCTTTCTCGTCGAAGCGTTGGGGCAGGGTTTTGCGGGCGCGCAGGTAAATGGTGTCCAGCCGCTCCCCGTAGACCTTTTGCAGCGCCGCCGCGATTTCGAGGTGTTCGCCGTACATGCCCCAACTGTGGCACTGAATGACTGCCATCCGGTTATAGATATCGATCACCAGGCCCGGTAGCAGGTCGCCGGCACCGTGTACCAGTCGGTAGGCGTTGGTTTGTGGGTTATTGGCCAACTGAAGGACCTCGCGCGTAGCGTAAGCCCGGGCAATGGCCTGTTCCCAAAAATCGGGAGCGGGGGCTTCGCTGCCGTAGTGGATAATGCGCACCCGGATACTGCCTTCCTGGTAGTGTCCGGTAGCTAACCGATTTCCCCGGGCATCGGTTACCGCAACCCGCGCACCTTCAGCAGGGGGCTGTTCGTCTTCCTCGAGGGCACCCGAAAATACCCACGGATGCTGCCGCTTAATAATGATCTCTTTGCCAGCCTTTAATTTTACCATTTGCTCCATGGACGCAAAAGTAATTATACTTCGCTGATTTTGGTTAAAATGGCCTGAATCATCTCATCTACAGCGGCTTTGGGGCGGTTGCTGAAGGTGTGGTTGGCCCGGTTGGCCAGAATCAGGCTGCACGACAAAGCCTGGTGGCCCAGAATTTGGCTCAATCCGTAGATGGCAGCCGTTTCCATTTCCACGTTGATGAGCGGGAAGCCCTGACTTTGAAAATGGTGAAGTTGGTCCAGAATCACGGGTTGCAATTTGCTGGTCGCCCGCAGTTGCCGCCCCTGAGGGGCATAAAAACCGGGGGCCGTAATGGTGATTCCCTGGTGGTAGGGTGCGCCAATGGTGGTTAGCAGTTCCTCGTCGGCCAGGGTGGGGTAGGGCACCATAGGCAAGGCCCACTTCTTTTCGGCAACCAGGTTCTGCCAGTCCTGTGCAAGTTGTTGCTCGCCTGGGGCGAGTTCCCGATCGTAAAAATTCAGCATGTTGTCAAATCCCAAACCCATGGCTGAACAGACAATACTGTCTACCGAAATAGCCGGTTGCACACAGCCCGAGGTGCCGAGACGAATAATTTTCAGCCGCCGCAACTGGGGCAGCGGCATGCGCGTTGTCAGATCGATATTGACCAGGGCATCCAGCTCGTTGAGGACGATGTCGATGTTGTCGGGGCCAATACCCGTAGAGAGAACGGTAATTCTGCGCTTGCCTAGCATGCCCGTATGGGTAACAAATTCCCGCTTGCCTTTTTTTAGTTCGAGGGTGTCAAAATGGCGGGAAACGTGGCCTACCCGGTCCGGATCACCAACCGTAATCACGTATTCGCCAATATCTTCCGGCAACAGATTGAGGTGGTAGATGCTGCCGTCGGGGTTGAGGATGAGTTCAGAGGGTGGAAAAAATGAAGGCATTGAATTTGGTTTAGGGTGAATAAGTTAAAAAAAACAAGAAAAGATGGACGCTTTAGTTTTACCCAACTACATGGTTGAATTGTGACTTTCCCGTTACATCGATTTTCGCCAAACCTGGCTAAAACCCGTACTTTTGCGAAAAAGGATCACGATGCGGAAAATTTATCACCTTTCTACCTGCAAAAGTTGTCAAAAAATGATTGCCGGCCTCCATAATGGGGCAGGTTTTGAGTTGCAGGACATCAAGTTTAACAACATCTCCGGACCGGAATTGGATGCCCTCCAAGAAAAAGTAGGCAGTTACGAAGCTTTGTTTAGCCGACGGGCCATGAAATTCCGCTCGCTGGGCCTGGCCGATAAAAAACTGACCGAAGCCGATTACCGACAGCTCATTCTGGAGGAATACACCTTCCTGAAACGGCCGGTCATCGTCGTAGATAACCGGGTATTTACCGGCAGCAGCAGGAAAAATGTGGAAAGCGTATTGAAATTATTATGAATAGAACTACAATAGCCCACTGGTTTCAATCGCTCCAGGACCAAATTTGTGCCGATCTGGAAGCCGCCGACGGCCAGGGGCGTTTCCGCGAAGACGCCTGGGAGCGTCCGGGTGGGGGAGGAGGCCGCACGCGCGTAATCGCTGGCCAGCACCTGGAGAAAGGGGGCGTTAATTTCTCGGCAGTAGAAGGAGAGTTGTCGCTCAAAGCCGCGCAATCCCTGGGGTTAGGCGCTGGCGGACCTTTTTTTGCTACCGGAGTATCCATTGTCTTGCACCCCCGCAACCCCCACGTCCCCATTATTCACATGAACGTCCGCTACTTTGAAATGGACGAGGAACGTTGGTGGTTTGGTGGTGGAATTGACCTGACACCCCATTACATTGTTCCCGCGGATGCCCGGTGGTTCCACGAACAGTTGCAGGCGGTTTGTGAGCGGGCGCACCCCGACTACTATGACCGCTTTAAGGTCTGGGCCGACGATTATTTCTACCTGAAGCACCGCGACGAGACGCGGGGCGTTGGCGGGATTTTCTTCGACCGCCTGGGCCCCGACGCGGAGTTGTCGAAAGCAGACTTGTGGGCCTTTACCCAAGCCGTTGGGCAGTCTTTTGCACCTGCTTATACCCATTTACTGAAAAGGCACCAGGCGGATTCCTTTACCCCCGCGGAAGAGGAATGGCAAAAACTGCGCCGGGGCCGCTACGTAGAATTCAACCTGGTATGGGATCGGGGAACAAAATTCGGACTGGAAACCGATGGCCGCACCGAAAGTATCTTGATGAGCTTGCCGCCATTGGCTGCCTGGGAATACGATTACCAGGTAGCTTCCGGAAGTCCGGAAGAATTTACCCAAAACCACCTGAAAAAGGGTATCGATTGGTTGCTCAAGTGAGCACTGCTACTGGCAGAGGATGGTCAGGGTTTCGGTCCGTATCTTATTGCTCAAATTCCCCGCACGATCTTTGATTTGGATTTCATAAGAGAAGGTATCGGTAGCAATGGAGGGATTGTTGGGGCAGGCAAAGCCATTGTCGATGCAACAAATTCCGGTGTTCGTGCTCAATATTCTTACGGTTATTTCTCCACGGATACCATTGCCGGTACCTTCATCGGGAATAGCAGGAATTTTGTAAAGGGAGGAAATACTCGGAAACCGACTGTCGAACAAGAAAAGATCGGTGCTGTCCTGCGTGCTCAAATCGCCGTCGCCATCCGTAAACGAAAAGAAGATGGCCAGCGTATCCTTGGGCAAGCCGGGAACACCCTGGTAAACCGATGTCTTATTCACCCCTTCGTAGGTGATCACGGGCTGATTCGGATAGTTGGGTGGATTGACACAACTGATTATTGTCAGGCTGACAACCAAACAGAAAAAGGCGATGCGGAAAGATTTTACCATCATTTTGCTATTATCTTTGGGTTTGTTTTTTTACGCCAGCGCTATTCGCGGCAGCAAACACTTCGCTTTTTAAAACAAGTTCATGGAGCGGGATTCTCTTATAAAACGTGTAAATGCGCTTAAAGATCAACATTTTCTGCCCCTGGCATTGGATATTTTTCACTACCAGGCGACAAACAATCCCCTTTATGCCCAATTTCTGGATTTACTGGGAATAAAACAAGAACGGGTACAACAGTTAGCGCACATTCCTTTCCTTCCCATTGAGTTGTTTAAAAAATACAAGATACAAACGGGGCACTGGGACCCCACCCTGGTTTTTACGAGTAGTGGTACCACCGGCAGCGCCACCAGCCACCACCTGTTGCGCGACCGCACTTTTTACCGGGAAAATACCCGGCGAGCGTTCGAGCACTTCTACGGAAAGCTGGATCACCAGGTCATCCTGGCGTTACTTCCCGCTTACCTGGAACGGGAAGGATCCAGTCTTATTTTTATGGTAGAGGATTTCATTGAACAATCCGATCCGGAGCAAGGCGGTTTTTTTCTTTACAACGAAGCCGACCTGTTGGCGCGGATTGCCGCCATTCAGACCCGCAACCAGGCCCTTGCGGCTCCTTTGCGGAAGCAGATTATCGTGCTGGGGGTTAGTTTCGCTTTACTGGACTTAGCGGAAAACCATCCCGGCGCCCTGGCTGATGTTATCATTATGGAAACCGGTGGTATGAAAGGCCGACGTGCGGAACTAACCCGGCCAGAATTGCACGCGGTGTTGGGCAAGGCTTTTGGCCAGGAAAATATTCACTCGGAATACGGCATGACCGAGTTGTTGTCACAGGCTTATTCGCCGGGCAAGGGTATTTTTTATCCTGCACCCACCATGCGTGTCCTCACCCGGGAAATCACCGATCCACTGGCACTGACCACCACTGCCCGCAGCGGCGTAATAAATATTGTTGACCTGGCCAACCTGGATACCATTAGCTTTATTGCTACGGAAGACATTGGGAAGGTCTACGCCGACGGCAGTTTTGAAATACTCGGCCGCCTGGATGCCGGTGACGTACGGGGGTGTAATTTACTGGTAGAATAGACTTATTCTACTGGGATTATATCGAGGGCAAATCGCGCCTTTCCTTCCCACACTGTGTCTTTTTTGCGCAACTTAGCTATGGCTAAGCTCCACAAAAAAGCCTTCGCGTGGTCGAAAATGCATCAATTTTCCCACCAATCTAACCCAGTAGAACAAGTCTAATAAATTCCGATATCACTATTTGTTAAAAACCATTATATTTATTCATTCAAACAGGCAAGCGCTACCCTGAGGAAGGGCTGTTAAAAGTCTGTTGGTCAGTATATTATGGAGGATAATACTTTTTTATTATACGGTGCCTATGGCTACACCGGGCAACTCATCGCGCGTTTGGCCGCGGAATATGGTTTAAAACCCATTCTGGCAGGACGTAACGAAGCCAAGCTAAAAGCTTTGGCCAAAGAAACGGGGTTGGAGTACCTGGTTGTCAACTTAACAGATACCAATACCTTGATCCACGCTTTGCACAAAGTACCGGTGGTTTTACACGCGGCGGGCCCTTTTATTCATACGGCTCAACCCATGATCGAAGCCTGCCTGGAGACCAAGACCCACTACCTGGACATCACGGGCGAGATCGAGGTGTTTGAATTGGCGCATCGCTATGGCCCCGCTGCGGAACAAAACGATGTGATGCTCATGCCGGGGACTGGCTTTGATGTCGTACCTACGGATTGTATGGCCAAGTACCTGGCCGAACAACTTCCCGACGCCACGCACCTGGACCTGGCTTTTGCCATGCGCGGTGGACGGGTTTCGCACGGTACAGCCAATACGATGGTGGAAGGCCTGGGCGAGTCTGGCAAAATTCGGAGAAACGGTAAAATAATAGATGTGCCGCTGGGGCACCGATCACAAACCATCGCCTTTGCCGAAGATTTCACTACCTTGACCATGGCCATTCCGTGGGGCGATGTCAGTACGGCCTACTATACCACCGGTATTCCCAATATTACGACTTTTACCAGGGTTACGCCTGCTGCTTATAGCCTGGTCGGCATCTTACCGTATTTGGGGTGGTTGTTGAAAATGAATTGGCTGCGCAAGCTCTTTCGCAGTCGTATTTCAGCGGCTCCTGCGGGCCCCACGGCCGAGGAGCGCGCCCGCGGAAGCAGCTACGTGTGGGGGCAGGTCAGCGATGACGAAGGCAACCGCGTTACCGCCCGCTTTCGCGGTCCGGAGGGTTATACCCTTACGGCCCACGCCAGCCTCATTATAACCAAACGGGTTTTGGCTGGCGAAGTATTTCCTGGTCATCTGACACCGGCGGGGGCTTACGGACCCGATTTGGTGCTGGAGATTCCCGGCACCAGGCGAGAATTGGGTTGAGTGCCTGTTGGTACGCTAGCAGTGGCTCCAGATACAAAGGGGGCAACGGAATCGATTCCGTTGCCCCCTTTGGTAGGGTATGCTATCGTGTGAAGGTGCTTATTCTACCTTATCCTCGGCCAGCGTAAAGGTGCGGCTAACGGGATTCAGCGGCGAGGGAACCGTGTTGCCTTTGGCATCTACCAGGGTCAGCGTCACGGTGTTTTCACCCATGGGCAGGTTTTTCAGGAAGTAGGGCTGCCAGTTATTGACCAGGAAACTGGTGTCGGCTACAGCCACCTTGACCATGTAATCTTCACCTAATTTGACGTTGGCGAGGTAAAAATCGAGCATGACATTTTCGGTGTCTTTACCCACGTAAGTGCCTTTTGGGCGGCTGTAGAAAAGCATGGGCGAAGTCACTTCTGCTTGCTCGGTGATGGTTTTACCCTCAATGGCAACCTTAGCCACTTTGGCCGCCGCCGGGTGCTTGATGCTCTCGTGGTAAGAGCGGCTCAGGAATGCCAGGATAAAATGTGTTCCATCAGGAATATCGTACTCGAATTCGGGCTGGTACTTGGCCGCGTAGGGCTCCGTGTCTACGATCAGGTGAAGGTGCTGGCCTTCGGCAGAGTTGGCACACATCTTTTGGTCGGCATCGGGTGTTTGAGCGCCCAGGGCATAACCACTTTTGCCACCGTCAACTACAAATTTGAATTGGCCTTTTTTATAGTCCATGGACCGAATGGCTGCATCAGGAAAGTCTGGTGAAGCGGGCATCGGTACCAGGTTAATAACCGATTTAGCTGGTGCAACTTGTTCCATGGTTTCTTCTGCAGCAGGCGCCTCGGCTCCACTTCCGCAGGCAGTCAGGAAGACTGTTAATAGGGCGAAAAAAAAGAATGTTCTCATCTTGAATTGATTTATGAAATTGAGTTGCATGCTTATTCCCCGTAATTTGGGTCGATAAACATGTCTTTATTAAAACTACGGCTAAGTTACATATGTTCATTTGTTTGCAGGGGGCGTTAAAAAAATAAATTTACCTTTTGCCTCACTACTCAAGAAGGTTAAGCAAATTACTATGGTAAAGGATCAGGTAGAATTAACGGTTGATGGTATGGATTGCAACAATTGCGCCATGAGCATTACCCGCTTTCTGGAAAGAAAGGGATTAGAAGAAGTATACGTTAATTTCCAAACCAAAGAAGTCCGGTTTAAGCGCGCTGAAGATAAACTCTCCCTGGAAAAAGTCAAGGAAGGCATTAGGAAGTTGGGCTATACGGTGGTTGAGCCTGAACAAAAGCTGCCTTTCTGGGACCTGGGCAAAAAAATGTTGGTGAGTGCCCTCTTTACGGCCCCAATGCTGCTGGGGCATTTACTGATGCTGGTGGGCCTGGAATTGGCCTGGCTGCACGATCCCTGGGTACAACTGGCCCTGGCTACACCTCCTTTTCTCATTGGCCTGGCTCATTTTGGCAGCAGTGCCCTGCGCAGTATCCGTGGTGGTGTCCCCAATATGGATGTCCTCATTTTTACGGGCAGTACGGCCGCCATGGTCTACAGTATCCTGGGGATGTTTTTAGGTGATCCGTCCTATTACTTTTTTGAAACTGCGGCTACGATTATTACTTTGGTACTCATGGGCAACTGGCTGGAGCATCGCGCCGTTGCACAAACCACCAGTGCGATTGGTGAGCTTTCCCAGCTGCAAGTCGCTACCGCGAAGGTGATTATGCCTTCGGGGACGGTAGTGGAAGTGCCAAAAGAAGAATTAATTATTGGCAACCGCTTACAAGTCAATGAAGGCGATGTGATTCCAACCGACGCTAAGGTGATGGCGGGCAACGGTGCCGTCGACGAAAGTATGCTTACCGGCGAGAGTATGCCCGTTAGCAAAGCCGCCGAAGACGAAGTGATTGGTGGAAGCGTGCTCGTGCAGGGCAATTTGCAACTACAGGTGACCGCACTGGGCAAAAACACGGTCCTGGAACAGATGGTCGAACTCGTCAAGACCGCCCAGCAAGACAAACCGCCTATTCAGCAGCTCGCCGACAAGATCAGTGCTGTTTTTGTGCCCGTCGTGTTGGGCATCGCATTGTTAACCTTTGGTTTAGGGCATTTTGCTTTCCACCTGAGCAGCCAGCAGGCCCTGATGAACGCCATTGCGGTGCTTGTTATTTCCTGCCCCTGTGCCATGGGGCTGGCCACCCCCACGGCCGTCATGGTGGGCGTAGGTCGGCTGGCTAAGCTGGGCGTCCTCATCAAAGGCGGCCGCACGGTCGAGCAACTCGCCAGCATTCAACACCTCGTCTTCGATAAGACAGGCACCCTTACTACCGGGAAATTTCGGATTGAATCGGCCCAGTATCCACAAGGCGAGATGAAATTGGCCAATGGCCTGGCCTGGGCCATGGAGCAGTACTCGAGTCATCCCGTGGCCAAGTCGTTGCGCCTGGCGTTGGAAGGGCTTCCCCGGGAAATTCATCTTCCTGAATTGACGGTGGAAGAACAGCAGGGTATCGGATTAGTAGCCAGGGACGAGGCTGGCACGGTTTACCGCATTGGCTCAAGTCGGCTGTTTTCGGACGAACAGGAGCAATCCGAAGGAGATATTTTTCTCTTTCGCGATGACCAGTTGATGGCCGTTTTTAAATTAGGTGATGACCTCAAGACCGGGGTGCAACAAGCGCTTCACGACCTGGAGGCAGCAGCTATCCAGACCTATATTCTCAGCGGCGACCGGGAGGAGAAAACCCGCCAGTTGGCCCACCAGCTGGGGGTCGACAACTACTACGCCGAGCAACTGCCGGCCGAGAAACTAGCCATTATCCGCGAAATCAGTTCCCATGGCCCCACGGCCATGGTCGGCGATGGGATCAATGATGCCCCGGCCCTGGCGCAGGCCGACCTAGGCATCTCCCTGAGTAGTGCCTCTCAGGTAGCCATTCAATCGGCGAAGGTGATTTTATTGAACGGACGTATCGATATCCTGCCGCAAGCCTTTTCCCTGGCCAAACATACCGTCACTACTATCCGGCAAAATCTGTTCTGGGCGTTTATCTACAATATCGTTGCTATTCCCATTGCTGCTGTCGGTTTACTCAACCCCATGTGGGGGGCCTTTTTTATGGCTTTCTCAGATGTGGTCGTCATTGGGAATTCCCTCCGCCTCAAATACAAAAAGATTTAAAGGTAGATCCAACCGCAATGGTTATTTTGCCTTGGTTTTTTTTAGCTTTGCCCAATGTACACACACGAACATACCAAGCGGGTACGCTACGGAGAAACGGATCAGATGGGCTATCTCTATTATGGCAACTACGCCCAGTACTACGAAATCGGTCGGGCCGAAATGATTCGTTCCCTCGGACTCAGTTATCGGGAAATGGAGACCGAACACCGTATCCTGATGCCAGTCATGAGCTTGCAGTGCCGGTATGTTCGCCCGGCCTTGTATGATGAGTTGATCACCATCCGTACGACCTTGCGGCATTTGCCCGAAAAAACCATTACGTTCTACATGGAGTTATACAATGAAAAGGGTAAATTGGTAAATGGAGGTCAGGTTAAACTTTGTTTCCTGGACGCTAATTCCCAGCAAGTTATCCCAGCTCCTGCCTTTTTACTGGAAAAACTACAACCCTATTTTGAGAAGAATTAAATGGCCTACGGCTGATGAAGTACAAAAGTGGTTTTTGAACCTGCCGGTGGTCAAGCAGTTGCTGGCCTGGTCGAAGGTTACTTCATTGCCGGGTTTTTTTAAAGTTCCAATCTACGATGTGGTGATTTTTGTCTTTAACGAAATTCGCCGTTTTGACCTCTTTACCCGCGCCAACAGCATTGCTTTCAGCTTCTTTTTGTCGTTGTTTCCTTCCTTGTTGATGTTGTTCACCTTTACACCTTTTTTGCTGGATTTTTTTAGTGGTATCGTTCCTGAGTTGGCGAACTTTAATACCATCTTAAAAGAAGAAATCAACCGGGTAATGCCCGGCCAGGCTGGTGACATGGTTTTCGATTTTATCCACGAAATAACCACCGAACCTCGGATTGGCTTGTTATCTACCGGTTTTATCCTGGCCATTTACTTCGCTTCCAATGGGATGTTGGCCATGATGCAAAGTTTCCAGAAATCTTATCGCGATACATTCAAACAACGCGGTGCACTCAAGAAGCGTGCAATAGCCATCATGCTGACCGGCCTTGTCGGTTTTTTGGTGATATTTTCTGTCGTTTTCATTATTTTGGGTGGACTTTTCATCAATTGGATTGCTGCTGTGGTGCACCTGACCAAACTGGGCATCCTGGCCATCACCTTGCTGCGTTGGTTGGCCATCATTATGGTTTTCTACTTCTCCATTGCTGCTCTATATCGCTATGGATCTGCTACTTATCGCCGTTTTCCTGTTTTTTCGGCCGGTACGACGCTGGCCACGGTGCTGTCCATGTTGTCTTCTATTGCGTTTTCGTTCTACATCGACGAATTCAATCGCTACGATTCTTACAGTAAATTTTATGGCTCCATCGGAACACTCATTATTATGATGCTCTGGATCCAGCTCAACTCACTTATTCTACTCATTGGCTTTGAGCTCAATGCGGCTATTGCCGTCAACCGGGATTTAAAAGCGAAGATTGAGGATGATTTGTGATTTATGGAACCTTTTGTCTTCAAATACACACAGTCTGTTAAATTTGTACTATCAACACGGCGAAATTGCTTATTGCTGCGTTAATAACGCAAAGAATTGATATTGATATGAGGCATTTGCTACATAGTTTTACCCTATTGCTGAGTCTGAGTCTGTGGATGTTCGGCTTACAGGCGCAAAAATATTCCAACGAGTTTCTTTCCATTGGGGTAGGAGCCCGGGCCCAGGCCATGGGTAACTCGGTGGTTGCCAGTACCAACGACATCTATGCCGGGGTCTGGAATCCGGCGGGATTAGCGGCACTTACACCCGACGATGGCCTCCAAATCGGCGCTATGCACTCCGAGTGGTTTGGCGGCGTGGGTAAATTCGACTACCTGGGATTCACGCTTCCCACTACCCAGGCGGGAAACCGCCTGGCTTTCAGCCTGGTGCGTTTTGGGATCGATCAAATCCCCAATACCCTCTCCCTGTACGAAAGCGATGGCTCCATCAATTTTGACAACTTGCGCGAATTCTCGGCGGCGGATTACGGCTTCTTCGGCTCTTACGCCAAGCAGATCGACAAACCCCAAGGGCCCCTCCGCATTGGCGGTTCGGTCAAGGTAGTTCACCGGCGTATCGGTCCTTTTGCAACTTCCTGGGGCTTTGGTGCCGACCTGGGCGTACAACTCATCCGGGACAAATGGACCTGGGGCCTGATGGCCCAAGATATTACGACCACTTTTAACGCCTGGAGCTTCTCCTTCACACAGGAAGAGAAAGATGTATTGGAACTGACCAACAACGAAGTCCCCATCAACTCGGTAGAAATTACCCGCCCTCAGCTGATTTTTGGCGGCGCCAGGCTGTTTACCATTAGCCAGAAGGTCACCTTGTTGTCTGAACTCAACCTGGCCTTTACTTCCGATGGCCAGCGCAACACCCTGATTTCGGCAGATCCCATCAGTATCGATCCCAGCCTGGGCCTGGAAATGGCTTACCGCGACTTTCTGCTGCTTCGTGCCGGGGTCAATCAGTTTCAGTACGAACAGGATTTCAGCCAACAGGAAAACCTAACGGTCAGGCCGAGCATGGGCATTGGCCTCCGGCTGGGTAGCCTACTGGTCGATTACGCTTACACCGATTTGGGCGACAACCGCAATACCTTCTCCCACGTCATTAGTTTGAAACTGGGATTAAAGCCCCGGAAGCGATAAATAATTGAGATTTTGGTCCGCCGATAGGACAACCTTTTGCCAGGTTGTTCGTTAATAAAAGACACCAATAAGCGAATTGTAAGGTTGCTTTTTATTGAACTTTTCAACTGAAAAACAACCTACTCAAACAAGATTAACCACGCAGGTGCCTTAAGCGTTTTGGCTCTACACTTTTTAAATTAGGGCTTGACTTCGTGCTTGTCTAGGGCGGGCCTCAATGCGGAAGCAATTCCGTATTCTCATTGCGAGACAAGGGGATTACCGAACCAGGCCAGCGGCCTTATACATGTTTTTCTGAGGGTCCAAAACCACCTGGCACTTGTGTGGTTGTTTTTTCTTAAGGTCGGCAATTCAGATTTTTGGCGGGATCAGATTCTTGAAATGCCCGTTCAGTTGAGCGCGATTGCGCAAATTCTCCATCTCTTTCACCACTGGAATTACCCGACTGATTTGCTCCAGCAGAACATGTTGCCGGGTTGTTGCAGCAAGTGTCAGGAGAAATTCATACTCCTGGTCCGGATTGAAACCGACGTAATGGGCAATATCGAAAGTTGTAAAAGCAGCTGCGTTTTTCGGGAGGGGCTTACTGATATCCAGTGCAACGAATAGCTCGCGGGCACGTTGCAGAATCTGCTCATTGACCAACCGATTTTCATTGCTTTCGAAAGGGTAATCCTTCACCAGTCCACCAGCGTATAGTTTTTCGCCCAACTGCGGATAAAATTCCTGGATACGGACAATCCCCAGTGCCTGGGTTTTTACGTCCATTTCTCCTCCTGGATACACTTTCTCAATGGCCAACAGTCGGACCTCCGTCGCATATTCTTTGATACTTCCGTGCTGGAAAAAAGGAATGGCAAAGGTGAGCTGATCCTGCTCGCAATCCCTCATGAGCTGGCGGTAGCGCGGCTCAAAAATGTGGAGGTTTAAAGCTTCACCGGGGAAGACAACGATCTGTAATGGGAAGAGGGCTAATGTCCTTGACATGTTTGATAAATTTACCAAAATCTACCTGCTCAAATAGTAGAGCATGGAATAAATAACAGTAAATTTATCCAGTTGTTATACAAATTCCTGAAAATGCACCAATACCTGTTTCCTATGAATCGTTTTTTCGTTTTGTTAGCTTTAATTAGCCTATCCATTCTAACGAGTTGTCAGCCAAAACGAGCCGCCCGGCCGATGCCTGAGAGTGCCCAGGCCTATGTGTTGGCTTATACCCAGGGAATCATTTTCCGCACGTCATCCATCCGGATTCAATTTGCGGGAAACGTAGTGGAGGAGACTGATATCGGATCTTCACCAGCGCGCAACCTGGTCGCCCTTTCGCCAGCAGTGGCAGGCAACTGGACCTGGGAAGACCGGCAAACCCTGGCCTTTACTCCGACGGCTATGTTCGATTTTTCTACTTCCTACCTGGTAACCGTGCAGTTGGGAGATCTCTTCGATCAGGTACCCGAGGAAGCCAAGGTTTTCGAGTTTGCGGTCAATACCCGCGACCCCTTTGTGCGTATCGCAACCGAAGGACTCAGTACGCCCGATTTTGCCATTCGTGAAAAACAGGTCCTGCAGGGCCGGCTGTTGACCTCCGATTTTGTCGCCGCTGACAAAGCAAGTGCGCTCCTCCAGGCTACCCAACAAGGGCGCACCCTGAGCCTCACCTGGTCCCACAATGATGAAGGCACGGTGCATTATTTCACCACGGGCAGTATCAACCGGGGCAATGAACCGTCCGCAGTGGTTTTGAACTGGAATGGGGTCGCCATCGGTGCCCAACAGAAAGGGCAGGAAAAGATTGAAGTTCCCGCTTTGGGCGATTTTAAAGTTACCGCCGTAACCCCCATCAACGGCGGTGAATCCCGGGTGGATATCCATTTTTCGGATCCACTGGACGAACAACAGGATTTTTCAGGGTTGGTTAGTATATCCAATAGCGACAATGAATTTCGTTACCTCGTAGCCGGGCACGTACTCAAAGTTTACCCCAACACAGCGCTTTCTGGCGAACAGAAAGTCAGTGTTTTTACGGGTATTCGCAACCGTTACCAGGAAAAGATGCCGCGTACCAGCCTTTGGGATGTCACCTTCACCTCGGTCGAACCGCAGGTGCGTCTCGTGGGCAATGGCAGCATTTTACCAACGAGTACGGGGCTGGTTTTTCCGTTCGAAGCCATTGGCTTGCAGGCGGTAGAAGTAGAGCTGTTTAAAATTTACAACAACAATATCCTGCAATTCCTGCAGAATAATTCTTACGACGGCAACGATGAAATGGCCAGGGTAGGTAAGGTGATTTTACGAAAATCCGTTCAGCTGAACCAACTCAATCCGGCTGCTAATCAGCAGGACTGGATGCGCTACGCCCTCGATCTGCGCCAGTTTTTCGAAGCTGATCCCAAGGCCATCTACCAGGTTCGGATCGGTTTCCAACGGTCGCAAAGCTTGTATCCCTGCGCCGTTGACCGGTCGTACAATTTTTCCAACTACGATTGGCAACCCGAGAATCCAGATTTGCTGAGTTCCTGGTATGGTATTGAAGGCTATTATGACAACTACAGTTGGGAACAACGCGATGATCCTTGTTATCCAGCCTATTACAATTCGGATCGGTTTATTTCCCGCAACGTGCTGGCTTCCAATTTAGGCATCATTGTCAAAAGCCAACAAGACAAAAAATATCGGATAGCGGTTAGTGATTTGCGAAATACCCAGCCGCTGGCGGGTGTCAAAGTGAACTTCTACAACTACCAGCAGCAACTGCTGGGAACGGCAACCACCGGCAGTGATGGCCTGGCCAAAATCGAATTGCCAGAGAAAGCTTTTGTGCTGATCGCAGAAGCGTCGGGCGACCAGGGCTTCCTGCGACTCGACGACGCCGAAGCCCTCTCCCTGAGCCGTTTTGATGTGGCGGGCGCCGAAACCCAGGAAGGCCTGAAGGGCTACATTTACGGAGAACGCGGCGTTTGGCGACCCGGTGATTCCGTCTATCTTCATTTTGTATTAGAAGACGAACAAGGACTACTCCCCCCCGCTTACCCCATCACCTTTGAATTGCGTGACGCCCGGGGACAATTGGTGGAAAAGCGAGTGGGCGTGACGCCCCAGGGCATGATTTATCCCTTGTGGTTCAAGACCCAGGCCGATAGTCCTACCGGAATCTGGGAAGCCAAGGTGATTACTGGTGGTGCTCATTTCCAAAAAACGATCCGGATAGAGACGGTTAAACCTAACCGCATTAAAATTGACTTGAAATTTGCGGAGACCCCGCTGCGCCTAAGCGGCGGCAGCGGCGAAGTTAAATTAACGGCCGCCTGGTTGCACGGGGCACCAGCGGCCAACCTGAAAGCCAACGTAGAAGCGAGTTTCAGCCTCCGCAAGGATGGTTTTCCCCGGTTTAAAGATTACCTCTTCCGGGATGCAGAAAACACCCAAACAGCCAATACGGCCGTTGTTTTTGATGGCGACTTGGATGCTGCCGGAGAGGGCACTTTTGCGGTGAAGCTTCCCCAGGCTACTACGGCCGCCGGCCCTCTGATGATGAGCCTGCGCAGCCGGGTTTACGAATCTGGCGGAAATTTCAGTACCGATAATCAAAGCGTAGAAGTTCATCCTTTTGATTTTTACGCCGGCCTTTTACTACCCACCAATCGCTACGGTAGCCCACAAATAACGGTCGGTGAGAAGACGGTCATAGAACTGGCCAGTGCCAACTACGCTGGCGAAGCTGCCGCCGGGCGAACATTAAAAGCTGAACTTTACCGGGTGGAGTGGCGCTGGTGGTGGGATGACGACGATGTCAACGGATCCCGCTATTCCCGGGATCGCAACCTCAGCAGTTTGGCCAACGTAACCCGTAAGACCAATGCCCAGGGGCGTGCCAGTTGGGACATCAACGTCGCGGAATGGGGGCGCTACCTGCTCCGCGTTTGCGACCAAAGCTCGGGGCACTGCACCAGCGGTTACGTGTACGCGGGCTCACCCTGGTACAATGAGCAGGAGTTCTCGGAGGAAGCCACCATGCTGACCTTCAGTGCGGATAAGGATAGCTACCAGGTGGGCCAACAAGTAAAACTGACCTTTCCGGCCGGTGGCAAGGGGCGGGCATTGCTCAGTTTGGCCAATGGTTTGGGCGTGTTGGAAGAGCGCTGGCTGGACACCAAGGCGGGCGACAATACCTTTACTTTCAAAACAACACCAGCCATGTCGCCCACGGTCTATGCCAGCTTAGCCGTCATACAGCCCCATGACCAGGAACAAAATGACATGCCCATCCGGGCTTACGGTGTCATTCCGATCGGGGTAGAGGATCCGATGACGATCTTGAAACCCGTCGTTAACCTGCCCGCCGAAATCAAGCCCGAGCAGTCCTTTACGGTGGAAGTGCAGGAAGCTACCGGACAGGCCATGACCTACACCATTGATATTGTCGACGAAGGGCTACTGAGTCTGACCCGGTTTAAAACCCCCAATCCCCACGATGCTTTTTTTGCCCGGGAAGCATTGGGTGTAAAAACCTGGGACATGTACAATTTCGTACTGGGCAAACAGGCCATTCAAATGGATCAAATCCTAAGTATTGGTGGTGACGGTGATCTGACGGGGGCGAAGCCCGCTGAGCGCGCCAATCGCTTCGAGCCAGTAGTGATTCACCTGGGCCCCTTTGAGTTGGGGCGCAAGGGCCGGGCTAAACATACCATCAAAATGCCCAATTACATTGGTGCGGTGCGTGCAATGGTTGTAGCCGCCGCCCCCCGGGCTTATGGGTCTACCGAAAAGACCGTTCCGGTGCGCAAACCCCTGATGGTTTTAGCCACCCTCCCGCGGGTGCTCGGAATCGGCGAATCCCTGGAGTTGCCCGTCAATGTCTTTGCCATGAAAAAAGGGCTGGGTAACGTCAGTATTCGCCTGGAAGAAACCACCGGGTTGGTCAAATTGACCAATACCCGCCAACAACTCAACTTCACCAATATTGGAGATGACCTGGTCAGCTTTCCGGTAGCCGTAGGCAATGCAACCGGAATCGCCAAATTCCGGATTGTTGCCGAGGGTGGGGGAGAGCGGGCTACCCAGGAAATAGAAATCGATGTGCGCAATCCCAATCCCCGCCAGACGTTGGTGGAGCGTTTTGTGCTGGCGCCAGGGCAGGAAGGGGAACGAACGTATTCGCCCTTCGGATCGGCCGGTACGCGTATGGGTACCCTGGAGATGACTAACCTGCCACCCATCGACCTGGAACGCCGCCTCGATTACCTAATCAGTTATCCCTACGGTTGCCTGGAGCAAACGGTATCGGCTGGGTTCCCCCAATTGTACCTGGCTAATTTTATGCAACTGACCCAAAAGCAGGAGAATACCGCAAAAGCCAATGTAGCGGCAGCACTTCAGCGGCTGCGTCAATTTCAGACGGCTAAGGGAGGTTTTGCCTACTGGCCCAACCAAACGGAGGTTGCTTCCTGGTCGACAAATTATGCGGGCCATTTTCTGCTGGCCGCCAAGGCCAGGGGCTACACCTTGCCGGCGGGGCTGTTGGAAAACTGCCTGCGCTTCCAGAAAGAATCGGCACGGCGCTGGGATCCTTCCCTGGCCGATCTCGGGCATATCAGCAAGGAAAGTTACGAACTCGACCAGGCTTACCGCCTCTATACCCTGGCGCTGGCCGGGCAGCCAGAACTGGGCGCCATGAACCGGCTGCGGGAGCGTGGCCAATTGAGCAAAGCCAGTCGCTGGCGACTCGCGGCAGCCTACGCCCTGGCCGGACAGCAGGCTGCGGCAGAACAACTCATCAACAAGGTGGACACCCAGGTGGCGGCCTATCGGGAATTGGGCAATACCTTCGGCTCGGCCCTGCGCGATAATGCCATGATCCTGGAGACGTTGTTGCTGCTGAAAAAACAAGCCGCTGCGGACCAACAAGTACAGTTCCTTTCAGCCGACCTCAGCTCGGGCGCCTGGTTGAGTACCCACGAAATTGCCTATAGTTTGTTGGCGCTCAGCAAATACGTAGGAGAAAACGAAAAATTGAGTTCAACCTACACGTTTACCTTGCAGCAGGAAGGAGGCAAAGCCATCGATGCGGGTGCCGATCACCCCTTCATGCAAATCAACCTGGCGGATCGCTCCGGCTTTGTACGGGTGAAAAACACCAGCAAACAGAAGCTTTTCGCCAGCATCATCAGGCAGGGACAGCCGCTGCCGGCGTCGGAGCAGGCGACACAGAACCAATTAATGTTGAACGTTAACTACCAGGATGCCAATGGTCGTAGTGTGGATGTCACCAATTTGGAGCAAGGAACCGATTTCGTAGCCCTGGTGACCATCACTCATCCGGGAACGGTCAATTATCCGTATGAACAACTCGCTTTGGAACAAGTGTTTCCGGCTGGCTGGGAAATCACCAATACCCGCTTCGAAGGGGTGGCGGTAAGCCCTCAGGATGACTACGCTTACCGCGATTTTCGCGATGACCGGGTCTGTACTTTCTTCAACCTGAACAGTAGCCAAACCAAAACCTACGTGGTTTATCTAACGGCAACGTATGCCGGGCGATTCTACTTGCCGGCCGCTACCTGTGGGGCGATGTATGACAATAAGATTTCTGCTAACACCGCCGGATTCTGGGTGGAGGTTAGTGCATCAGTAATTAATTAATAAATAAGGTATTAATGAAAAATTTATCAAAGCTCTCCCTCACCTTGTTGCTAGGTTTGTTGTTGTCCTGGAGTTGTGTGACCTCTTCCGGAGGAACGCCCCGGCAAACCGTAGATTATTCCAATTTACAAAGCCTGGATCAGGTGCTCCGCATGCAGCCAAGCATCCAGGTTACCGGTTCTGGACCGGGAACCAAAGTGGTCATTCGGGGCATTAGCAGTTTTGTCCTGAGTTCGGATCCGCTTTATGTTATTGATGGCAACCCCATCGGGCACAGTTATTCCCTTGCTGATAATGCGGTCAATGTCCGGGATATCACCTCGGTGCGGGTTTTGGCCGGAAAAACCGAAACCACGATTTACGGGGAGGAAGGTAACAACGGTGTGATCATTATTAAGACCCGTGCTTCCTCCAATTAAGGGAGAGAAACGGGCTATCGAACCAAGGTGACCTGTCCACTTGTGGTCAAATTTTCGCCGGTAATACCCAGGCGGATGTGGTAAAGGTACACATCCGCCGGGGCTGGCTGGCCTTTGTACAATCCATCCCAGCCGAAATTGGCCGGGTCGTTAGTTGCAAAAACCAGTTGCCCCCAACGGTTGTAGATCTCCATGGTCAGTTGATCTACCGTTCCCTGTATAAAAGGCTTAAAGACGTCATTTACCCCATCTCCGTTAGGGGAGAAAATAGTGGGAATCCGGTAGTCCAGCAGCTGCAGCAGGACCGAGTCCGTGAGTACGCCGCAGGCATTGCGGTAAGTGACCACTGCATAGGCGGGTAAATTCGCTGCTGCCGGTTGATACCCCACCAGGGGGGTGTTGGTCCCGATTAAAACGCCTGCGAGCGTCCATTCAAAGGTGCCACTTCCACCACCATCGGCAACGTCTGCCGCCAGATCTACCGTCGGGTGGGTACCCGTAAGCACGGGTACTGCGGCTATGGTTAATCCTGCCGGAGGTGTGTTTACGAAAAGTGTTGCCGTCTGTTCCATGGCTGCGCCACAGTCATTGCTGGCGGTGAGGGTATAGGTATCCGATTCATTTGGGGAAATCCTTAACCCCGGATCGTTACTGCTGAAGTTGGGATCCTGGAGTGATGTCCAAAAATAGTCTACCCCCGCCGCAGGAACAGCTAAATTGAGTTGTACCGTATCTCCTGAGCAGATGGCCTGGTTGTCGATCAACTGGATGGATGGTGGGCTATTTACCCGCACAGAAACCATTGGCAGGAACGTACAACCTTCGATGGTAATGCTGGGGGAATAAACCGTCGTGACCATTGGCGACGCTGTTGGGGCAAAGCAATCTGCACAAGACAAAGCGGTAGCGGGTGACCAACTGATCGTGCCACCAGCAGTGGAGTTGACAACCAGGTCGATACTTTCTCCCAGGCAAATAAGGGGATCGCGGGGTTGAATAGTTATACCTTCGGCTGTAATCACATGAAGGGTAACTTCCGCTACCGCTACACACCCTCCGTTGGTGGTCATCCGCTGGTAGGTGAAGGTGTCCGTTGCCGTCAATATTATATTGTAAAGGGAATCAGCAGTTTCCAATCCAATGCCCGACCAGGTGTGCATGATATTGGCATAGTGAGCAGGATCGTAGGCCGGCGAAGACAAAACAACCCGTTCTCCCTGGCAATAGCGATTTTCCGCAGGATCGGCGGTGATCGTCAACAATTGCGGCAAGGAATCAACCTGGATGTAAACGGAATCTTTCACCGCACAACCATTCACTTGAACGTCAGCGAAATAATAGGTGCTGACGCTGGGAGAAGCCTCTACGGTTAAACCCGTAGTAGCGCTCAGGCTACCATCGTCTGGCGACCAGGTTAGTCCCTCCCCATTGGTATTGGTTTCAGCACTAAGCGAAATACTTTGCCCTCGACAAAGCGCAGTTGCTGCGGTTGCAATAGTTACCCTGGGGGTAGCCTGGAGCAAATAGATGGAATCAGTAGCCACACAGCCCGGCCCGACCTGCCCTACGACGTAAACCCAGCCATCTTCTGCCGGCGTAGCCAGCGGCGTACTGGAGGTCGGGTTGTCGAAGACACTAACTGGGGTCCAGAAATAGGTGGTAGCTCCTTCCACCACCAGTTCCGTACGGGTGTTCATACACAAGCGGACGGTATCCTGTCCGGTGTTGATGTCGACCCGGAGTCGATCCCGTAATTCAATTTCAAGTTCCGCCAGGATGACCAGGCCACAGCCAAAATCCCTGGTCAGCATGATCGTGACCGTTTCGGTGCCTTCCTGGTCGTTCAGGTCTGTCAGTACGCTGACCGGAAACACGATTTCGTTGGTTCCGGGGGCAAAAGTAAGTTGTGGCGGTAGCGCCAAGGTGTAATCCAGCCCCAGGGTGGCGGTGCCGCCGAGTACAACGTTGTAGGCAACGGCAGCGCCGGGTGGATTGTCCATGCGAAAGACGATTTCATCGGGCTGATCGGTGCACCCTTCAATGAGGTAGTCGACACCCGAATTGAAGTTAACGGCAATTTCCGGTGTGCCCCCGCGCAATTCGGCAATAAATACCCCCGAATCATAAATACCATCAAAACGATCGGCAATGGCCAGCTTGAGGTGATAAGTTTGGCAGGGTGTCACCGTAGCCCGGGCGGTCAGGCTTTTCTTTACGCCCAAAAAATCAGCCGTCAGCCCATCGTACTGCAGGCTCAGCCCTACTTCGTTGTTGCGGTAATATTCCCAATTGTTGAGGTTGTTGACGCTGTTAATCTCCACAAAGGTATTGGTTCCCGGGAGGGTAGCAATATTCAGCTGGTTGTTGAGTGCCGGTAAGCCGGCAATTCCTGGGCCAGAGATCAGAAAGGCAAAGATGTCGTTGTAATCGTCGTTGGCAAATTCGGGGTATTCTTCTGAACCAAAGATGTACTCAAAGGCCAATTCGTTGGTATTGGCAAAAACGTCGAGTTCAATGACACAGGCATCCTGGGAACGGGTTCCGTTGCCAAAAAGCGTCGAGAGTGTATCCAGGTCTACATCACCGGGGCTTCCTAAGTCGGCCGTAAAGATATTGCCATCTCCCGGCGAAAAATTCGGGCCAGGGGCGTAACGCAACTCTCCCGTGGTGAGGAGCAAACCCTGGCGGAGCCCCAGATCGGTGTTGTCGCCAGCCGCAAAGGTCCCGTAAGCGCCAGCCCCGCAGTCAATGTGCGTAATGGTAGCTTGGGCTTGGGGTGTCGACAAGGCAGTGATGATGGCCTGGGCCGAGGCCGTCGCGTCAACGGAAATGGGGCTGTTCACAACACAAGGCACCGCCGAACAGGTCCAACTGCCCGCAAAACCATCGAAAGTAGCGGAGCCATCCGAAACAAACTGGACCGTCAGGCAGCCACTGGTTGCCTGAACCGCAAAGCA
>Ga0213861_10001340_pt1 | contig 21699 bp, 9 predicted proteins | sample PICome_4_FD_160110 | JGI IMG/M metagenome (GOLD analysis project Ga0213861, IMG submission 160110) | Coastal seawater microbial communities near Pivers Island, North Carolina, United States - PICO131 | ecosystem: Environmental > Aquatic > Marine > Coastal | place: USA: North Carolina | collected... | reverse complement strand
AAACCTTTCATTTTTAATTACATCTAAGGTTATTTCAGTCTTTTTAGGCATACCTACTCTTTCTCTTAAAGTATTTAATCTACCCATAGCCTGACCCATCTTTCCTGTTTCAAAAGCAGCTTCAGAAGCATTTAAAAACATTTCACCTGTTCTAAGTACTATGTAAGGAACTTCGTCAGTTCCACCAGCAGGAAATTCTAATGCAGGATTAGTTCTTTTTTGAACCAGTCTTCCTCCTCTATTTCTATTTCTACCAGGTGCTCTTGTAGGAACAGCATTTCCAGCTCTTCCTTTTATTGTACCACTGCCAACAGTATTGTCATGGAACCAAACTTCTCTCCCTTGAAATATTTCTTCAGGTGTGAAAAGAGTAGCTAAATATCTTGGGTCTTTTTTATAAATAACCTCTTCTATATCAAACCAAGTTTTGTTATCAAACTTAGCATGATGCTTGTCTCCTGGTGAGCCATCTTGATACTCAAATTTAGCATCAGAAGCTGTATACATATGGATATTGGATCCCCATCCAGATTTAAATCCATCAGGCAAGCAATAAATAGAGTAACTGTGAGTTTTTCCTAGAGTTAAACTATAAGCTTCAGCAAAAATAATTTCAGAATTTCCGTCTTCATAAAATAATTTTTCAAATCTATCAACCATATTTGCTCCCCCTTTGTATAATGGGTGTTTCCCACCATCAATAACAGCGTTTGCTGCACCAAGTGCTGCAGTATAATAACCAGTTGCCGAACCTGCTGGAATAGAAGTTAATCCGTCTGTAGACTGCGGGTGGTATTTTGCTATTCTGGCAGCATATAGTGCCGCTCTACTTTTTAATCCTAAAGCAGCCCATTTAGTAGCCTTTCCGTATATAGCAGTTCCAGGTAAATCTGCTGCTGCTGCAGTTAAATCAGAAATAATTTGGTCAAAAGTTTCTTGCAAAGTATTTCTAGGAATCATAAGTTCCTCAGTTGATGAATCAACAGATTTAGGCGTTAGCTCAAGAGGAAGCCCCCCGAACCTTTTTGCCATTTCTAAATACATAAAAGCTCTTAAAAACTTTGCCTCAGCTATTTGTGTTTTTACAATGGCAGGATCAAAAGTTGCATTATTTAAAATCTCAATAACTTCATTACAAGATCTAATGTTTCCATATTGCCATTTAATTAATCTTGAATGACCACCAGAAGCAGTTGGAATACTATACGAGGCTTTAATCCCATTTTGCCATGGTGCCATAAGGGTATATTCTCCTCCAACTACCCCATCGGTTAACCTGTCTTGATTAGGAAATCCGACACCTTCATTTGGTTCGAAATTTGCGTTAGCATAAATTTTTGTTAAAAAAGCTTCCACTAATTTAGGATCTTTTTTTACAGCATCCTCAGCAATCATATCTGTTGGCGAAAGGTCTAAATCCGCACATCCAATTGCTAGAAAGAAAATTAATAAGTAAGATAAGTTTTTCATTGTTTTAAAGTTTATTTGTTATTTGATTCATTTTTTATTAAAAGGTTTAAAATCCAATTTTAAGTCCAGTAGTAACTGATTTCACATTTGGATAAGCTCTATCGACACCTCCTCCATCAGTTCCTGCAACTATTTCAGGATCATAACTTCCAGAATAAACACCAAGGTTATCAAAAGTTAATAGATTTGATCCAGCTACGTAAATCTGAACACTTGTCAATCCTAATTGATCAACAAACTTTTTATTGAGGTCATAACTTAAACTTACAGTTTTAAGTCTTAGGTACATAGCATCTACTCTATTAAAATCACTAGCAGCCTGGTCAATTTCAGGTGCTCCTCCAGTTGTAAATACAGGTGGGAATTTTCTTAATATATCAATATCACCATTAGCATCATAAGTTGATCTGTTTTCATAAGCAAAACTCTTAGCAACAGATTGGTGACCTGAATGAGACCATGGACCTGAGGATCCTCCAAAAGCAATAGTATAACCTTCAGCTCCTTGCCATAACATATCAAGGTTCCAATTTTTATGTTTGAAGCTCATATTTGTACTGTAGTTCCATTTAGGCAATCCACCTTGACCAATTACCACTTGATCTCTCCAATCAATTAGTCCATCTCCATTTTGATCTACTTTAATTAAATTTCCAACAATCATTGTTTGATTACCCGCTCCGTCAATATCCACTGGGTGGTTGTCGATCTGGTTTTGGGTGGTAAAGAACCCATTTGTTTGATATCCCCATTGACGATCATCCCAATTTCCAGTTAGGACATATCTTTTATTATAGTCTGCATTTGCAGCGGCATCAGCACCAGTTTCTGGAAGAATATTTTCCTCCCAACTAACATACTTTCCTCTTGAGTATGAGACCATAGGGTTAATGCTATAAGAAACATTTCCAATTTTCCCTCTGTGTTTCAACATTAATTCGAAACCTCTATTATCTCTAGAATTTAGGTTAGTTCTAGGAAGACTTGCTCCAAAGTGAAAAGGAATGTCAGAGTCAGGAAGAGCTAAAATATCTTCTCTTAATCTGTAAAATACATCCAGTTCAAATCCTAATCCTCCATCCCATAAAGTTCCATCAAGTCCAATATTTGCTATTTTCATAGTTTCCCAAGTAATTAGCGCATTGGCTAGTCCAGCGGAAGATATAATTGGGTAAGGATTTCCTCCAAACATATAAAATCCTCCAGAAATATTATAACCAGTTAAAAAATCAAAATTTGAAACACCATCATTACCCATTGTACCATAAGACATTCTTAGCTTTAGGTTATTCCATGCAGAATTGTCTTTCATGAAAGCTTCTTCAGAAATTCTCCATCCAAAACTAACACTAGGAAAGTAACCCCATCTACCTTCAACAGAATATCTTGCAGTAGCATCTGCTCTCATAGTCGCTTCAATGAAATATGTATCAGCTATATTATAATTAACCCTACCAACGTAACTTTGTCTTGCAGATTGAGAAAAGATTTCAGCATTATCTTTCTCTGCAGCCGATGAATAATTTAAATACGGTGCCTCAAAAGATAATGGATCGGTTCTAGAACCCATTAAATAATCTCTTTCAAATGATGTCGATTCAGCTACAAAAGTTGCTTTTAATTCACTGTTATCAAATTCAGTTTCATAATTTAAAGTAAGCCTTGGAAGTAGTTCCATATCACGATCAGAATTAACAGAAATAAAATCTCTTAAATGAGTCCCAAAAAATACGTAAGGATCTTCCTGTAAAGGATCATAAGTATACATATTATATTTTCTACTGACTTGTTTCTTCCACTCAGTTTGAGTTTCCATATTTAAACTTGCAGTTGCAGTCAATCCATTAATAAACGGAACGTTATAAGATAAACTAAGTCTAGCTTGCAAGTTATTAGCACGATCTAATCGAGTTCCTGAGAAGTCTTTTCTAAGCATGTAAATTGGAGAATAAGGGGTAGCTGCTCCAGTTTGAGAAGCATATGACTGATCAGGAAAAAGAGGTAAGTTTGTTGGTTTACCTGTTCCTAGTCTATTATACATCTCTGAAATACCAACATTTGCTCTATCTAATGTTGTTTGACGGTAACTAAAATCAAATTGAGCACTCAAATTTTCGTTAAATTTCACATCTAAATTAGATCGAACATTGTATCTCTGTTGCGTATAGTCAGCATCTCTAAATGCACTTTCGGTATCAGTAAAACCAAGTGAAACAAAGTAACCAATATTCTCACTTCTTCCTCTGGCACTTAAATTATGTTGTTTTTGAGCATTCGCATCTTTATAAATTGTTCTATACCAATCCACACCATCAAAATCTTCTCCTGTGATTCTGTTAAATACTCTTTTTCTAGTTGTATCGTAATCTAAGTATTCTGGCATCTCATTTTCAGCTCCTAGACCATTTTCCTCCATTAATTCTGCAAACTGATGAGCATTAACAGTTTTTGGCATTGTGATTAAAGATTCCCAACTAGTTGTACCGTGATAAGTAAATTTAGCACCTTGAGCCGCATCAGAACCTCTTTTAGTTGTAATAAGAATAACCCCATTTCCAGCTCTTGCTCCATAGACTGAAGCAGCAGCATCTTTAAGAATGGAAATAGATTGAATATCATTAGGATCAATTTGCCCTATAAAAGTCTCTACACCATCCACTAAAATAAGAGCTGAACCAAAATTTCTAATACTTAAATTTGCTTGATTAAATCCAGGAAGTCCTCCAATACTTCTAGATGATAAACCAGCTACTTGCCCTACTAAAAGTTGGGTAGTGTTTGCGGCAGGTTTTTGAGTTAAACTTTCAGAAGCAATAGTTCCAATCGATCCCGTTAAGGATTTTTTAGATGTAGATCCATATCCAGTTACAACTACCTCCTCTAACTGAGCGACATCCTCGTTCATAACAACATTCATAGTGGCTGAAGCACCAACTGTTTGTGTTAGGTACCCGATGTAACTAAAAACCAATTGAGAGTTATCATTATTTAGAGTAATTGAGAAATTACCATCAAAATCTGAGGTAACTCCATTTACCGTACCTTGCTCAACGACAGAAACGCCTGGAAGTGGAATACCACTGGCTGTTACCGTTCCCGTTACTGTTTGTTGGGCAAAAAGCGACCCAATTCCTAAACCTAAAAAAGATAGGATTGTTAAAAGATTTAATTTTTTCATAAAGTGTTTAGTTTAATTATTGTTATAATCAAATTTAAAGTTAATAAAAAAAAATAAGGTTGGTGTATAAGTCAATAAAGGGGGGGATATTAACCAAATGAGACTTTTTTAAGAGCAAAAAAGAGAATTACTTTTTATAAAACCAAAAGATTAACTAATCTAATAATTTAAATATTTTGATTAATTGTATCTACTTTAGAGCTTTTGTATTTTGATGGCAGACAACCAAATTGTTGTTTGAAAGAAGTTCTAAAATACTTATAATCATTAAATCCAACTTCATAACACACATAGGTTAATTTGGTATCAGTAGTTGAAATTAAATAAGCTGCCTTTTTTAACCTAACTGATCTTATAAAAGCTGTCAAAGACAAACCAGTCAAAGATTTTATTTTTCTATACAGCGTTGATTGGCTCATACAGAAATAATCTGTCATTTTTTCAATTCCAAAATTTGGATTTTGGATATTTTCCTCAACCAGAACAATAGCTTTTTCAATAAAACCTATTTCAACATCATCATTTGAATTTGGATCAATTACTGGTTCAAATCTTACTTTATTTAATAAATGTTTCCTAGTACTATTTCTGTTTTCTAGTAAGCTTTTAATTCTGGCCTTCACCACACTAGCTTTAAAAGGCTTTGTTATATAGTCATCTGCACCAGACTCTAATCCACTGACTTCAAATAATGTGGAGTTTCTAGCGGTAAGAAGAATAATTGGAATATGTGAAGTACTTAGTTCCTTTTTAAGTTTACCACAAAGTTCAATACCATCCATGACAGGCATCATAATATCACTAATAATTAAATCAGGAATTTTAGATATAGCTATGTTTTTCCCAACCTCACCGTTTTCACCCTCTAAAATATTGTAATCACCCGACAATAAGGAAGCTAAATAAGTCCTAATATCTTTGTTATCATCTACAATAAGTATCGTTTCTTTAGAATCAATTTGTAAATCAGTATTTTCAACTACATTTTTATTAAACTCATAGGTGCTCAAGTCCTCAGATTTTTTAAAATTCAAGTCTACTTCTCTATACATTTGGGGGTCCATATTTATAGAAAAAATAAATTCAGATCCAACGCCATAATCACTCAATACATTTATTTTTCCATGGTGAAGCTCTACAATTTTTTTAGATAGAAAAAGACCAATACCAGTTCCTGGTGTTTGTTTAGTTAATTTAGATTTGACCATAAAAAATTCATCAAATATTTTATCAACATCTGACACTGGAATTCCAATTCCGGTATCTTTAACTGAGCAGATACAAAATCCACCTGAGGATTTAACTGAAACAGTTATTTCACCCCCTGGGGATGTAAATTTCATAGCATTGGAAATCAAATTACTAATAACAATTTCCATTTTATTTCTATCAAAAGGAAGATTTATCTCGTTCTGATCACAAGTGAACTTATATTCTATATTTTTTGATTTGGCAATTTCTGTAAACAAAAGAAAAATTTCGTGACTGAAATTTCTAAAATTTCCATAAGCAACTTTTAATTTTAAAAGCCCATGATCTGCCTTTCTGAAATCTAAAAGTTCATTTATTAAATTCAATAGTTTATTAGCGTTTTTCTCTACCGTAATTAATTTACTAGAAACTTCATTTTTCAGGGTTGAAGAACTTAAAATTTCTTGAAGAGGACTAATAATAAGAGTTAAAGGAGTTCGAAATTCATGGGAAATATTTGTAAAAAACCCTAGTTTGGATTCAGCAAAATCCATTTCTCTTTTTTTATCTTTTTCTATCTCAATTAAACTGCTTTTTAATTTTAATCCATTTAAATATATTCTAAAAATCATATATAACGAGAAAAGAATAATAACAAAATAAATAAAATAAGCTGATGTAGATAAAAATGGAGATGGAAGAATATTAATGATAAGTTCTCTTGAGTTGTCCCAGTTAACATTATCTATCGAACTAGCAACAATTAATTTATATTTTCCAGAGGATAGACCAGTAAACGGAACTGTTTTTCTTGTTCCTGTTTCTATCCATTGATCTTGAAAACCTTCAATTTTATATTTATATTTATTTTTATCCTTAAAATCATTGTTAAAAAAACCTATTGAAAATGTTGCTTCTTTATGATTTAGTGTTATTTCTTTTAAATAAGATATGTTTTTATCAATAACGACCCTACCATCAAATTTTTGATTAGGATAAACTAATTCATTATTTATTTTTAAGTTAGAAAATATTAATTCTCCAGAACTTGAACTATTACTAATTTTTAGTAGGTCTAATTCTAATAAATCATCTACTGCACCAAAATAAATTTTTTCATTATTGTAATTAAAAGCAGCTCCTAAATTAAACATATCGACATTAAACCCATCTTGGTCACTAAAATGAATAACCCCTTTATTCTTGTCGTTATAATTTACAACTTCATTTATGGTGCTAATCCAATAAGAACCTAATTCAGAATTACTTTCAGCTTTTGAAATAGAATTTATAAATGATTGATTAAGGCCCTTTCCTTCATCAATTAAATCAATCAAAAACAATCTATTCTCTTCATTTTTATAGTCTAACTTGTATAGTCCTTTTGAAGATCCTACCCACATAAAATCATCAATCAAAATATCATTTATAATATTTGGAATTGAAAAATTAGCAAGTTTAGTGTATGAAACAAGCTTTTTATTTTCATTTACAAGATGAATTCCATTATATGTCCCAACCCAGATGTTGCCATATTTATCTTCTTGGATACCAGTTATTCTTCGGCTATTGTCATAAAGTTTCTCTGGTATTATCTGATGGAACTTTTGAATAACAAAATCATTTTTTTTACAAAAAAACAACCCATCTTGTTGAGTTCCTATCCATAAATTTTCTTTTGAATCTACAAAAACAGAAGTAATTGAAGTGGTTAACGTTTGAGTTGAACTGTTACCATCAAATGTGGCAATATCAAGTCTATCTGTAAGGTTTGAATATAGATTATTAGTATTAGTTGCATTTATCGTATTTACAACAGGCAAAACCACTCTCTTTATTATATTTTTTTTGTCAATAGAAAACAATGCGTTTTGCGTTCCAACAAGTATATAATCTTTATACTTATTAATAACATTCACTTTACTTCCCTTAAAACCATAATCTTTGACAGAACCATTTTGTTTAATTTTAAAAAAACCTGAGTTAAGTGTTCCGACATAAAGGTCATCTTTATCTCTAAAAATTGATTTAATATTTTTTGTTTCAACCAATTCTTCACTTGATGTTAATTCAATCAATGTTTTAAAGGGTTTAGTAGGTGTTAATTTAACTACCCCTCCATTTGCGATTGAAAGCCAAGTAGAATTGTCCTTAGAATGTTCTATATGATTAATGGTTGAATAATTAATCGGTAATTTTTTACTGTTAGGACCAATCAAATTAAACCGTTTAAAGTTTTCTACTTTTTCATCACTAACAAACAATCCATACCTCCAAGTTCCAACCCATAACTTACCATAATTATCAAAGGCTAACGTTGGGTTAAATTGAGATTTAAACTTTCTTAATTGATTAATTTTTTTGGTTTTTAAATCCAATTCTTTAAGCACACCAGTAGCGGTAATGTATAGTATCATATTTCTCTTTACATCTTCAACAATATCTCCAATTTGTTTAGTATTAAAAAACTCTACAGATTCGTCTTTAATATTAAAAACATTTAATTTGTTTCTCGATGAAAACCAAACATTTCCAAAAGAATCATTAAAAATAGCTCTAACATTTTCTCCATCTCTGAAATGGTAAATCAGTTTATTTTGGTTTGAATCAATAACATAAACGCCATTTCCAAAAGTACCTATCCAAATTCTTCCCATTTCATCTTGAGAAATTGAAAATATTTGAAAAGCATTTTCTTTTGAAATACCTAAAATAGGATTGTAATTCTTAGATTCATAAGTCACCGGGTCTAATGAAGATATCCCTCCACTTTTTGTTCCAATCCACATAATATTATCTCTATCTTCAAAAATAGTTTCAATATTTTCATTGAAAAGATTATTAAAAACCTCACCAGGCTTTATATACTCAAAAGTATTGTTATTGCCATTATATTTTGAAATACCATTTTCTGTTGCAAACCATTTAAAATTAAACTGATCACTTATAACTTTAGTTACGTAATTACTACTAAGCCCTTCTTGAGTGGTTATGTATTCAATATTATAATCTAATTCCTGGCTAAATACATTTAGTGAAATCAAAGTAAAAAAAGAAAAATAATATGTAAATAAATTTTTGATCATCAATAGAATAAATATTTAATTAGAAATTGGTTTTATAATAAAAGAATATTTATAATTTCCAGGTGGGATTATATATTTAAGTAATGGTCTTGCTCCCCAACTATTATCTCCTCCAACTCCCATTTGTTTTAAATCGATGTTTAAACTAATAAAATTTCTCTTAGGAATGTCGATAGGCTTTCTTTGTTTCTTGATCATTCTTTTTCTTGCTGATCCCATTTCACCAGGTTTTTTATCTCTAACTCCATCATCGAAATCTTCAATGGTATTGTAATGAGCACTAAAAGAAATGTAAGGATCTCCAAAAATTTTAAAACCATTCCCGCTGTCATCTATGAGTTCTAACCATTTTGTTTGTGTTCTGTACCCATTTTCTTGAGGTCTAGAATAATCGAATCCTAAATCACTTACAGACGAGCTGTAAATGCCCATAAAAGCAGAATCCATCCTGTCCACATAATTTTCGTGAGGTCCCCTTCCATACCAAGAAACATTGTTATAACTCTTCGGAATTTGAAAATTCATACCAAATCTAGGCATTTCAGCATCTTTCAAGTTTCCCTTATAGTTAAAGTCATTAGAAATCCTTAACTCACCCTCTGGGTTAATTAAAAATGTTGTGGTATAATATGATTTTAGATTAGCTAGACTATAATTAACTGTGACTTTAATATTTTTATCTAAAAGCTCATGATCAATATTTCTAAGAACTCTTTTATTAGAAGCTACCTTCCATTCTTTAGACCTTAAAGGTAAATTATTACCATAATCATTATCAATTGGTGCTCTCCAAAAGTTTAGATGGGGAGCCTTATCTATAAATTCTTTATCATTTACAACATAACTTATCAAATCCCCATTGGAATTATCAAACACTACGTTAATATCATCATTATATACTTTAAGTAAATTATCACTGGATTCAACTTTTAACATTTTATTTGAATTTGAAAGAGAATAGCTACTTATAGATTCTTTAATTTCCATTTGCTCTTTAAAGATCATATGACCTGAGGGAATTAAATTTTTTCCATTTCTTAAATACCCATAAACGTTAAGATGAAAATCATTGTTTTCTTGATTTATTTCTTTGAGGAAGTTTCTTATAGGGATTTCAACAATTTTGGAAGATTGAGGATTTAAATCAATATTGAAATTTCCATTATTTATAACTTTACCATCTCTCAAAAGTTCATATTGAAAATCAAATTCGCTTAGATTAGTAAAGAAATATTGATTTTCTATTTTCAAAGAGAATGTTCCAGAACTATTTGCTAAAGTAAATTTAGAATCTTGATATACTTTTTTAATTTCTTCCATAGCAGGGTGAAATGTTCTATCAGAATTAACTAAACCGTTCATGCAAAAATTAGTATCATTATGATAATTACCAGGAGAATAATCTCCACCATAATTCCAATATTTCTTTCCCTCATCATTATACTCTGCCAAACCCTGGTCAACAAAATCCCAAATAAAACCTCCTTGCATTTGCCTCTGATTATGTATCATTTTCCATAAATCCACGATATTTCCATTACTATTCCCCATAGCATGAGAATATTCTAACCAAATAAAAGGTCTATTTCTAAATTTCCCCAAATATTCTTTTTGTAAATCATTCATTCTAGCATACATCCATCCTAAAACGTCGGTGTGGGGCTTTAGATTTATTCCCATTTTTCTTTGTTTAAAATGTTCAGAAGTTCTCTCGTAAATTGTTAAACGGGACTTGTCATAAGCCTTTATCCAATCATAGCCCTTAACAAAAACAGGTCCGTCACCTGCTTCGTTTCCAAGTGACCACATTATAATTGAAGGGTGATTTTTATCTCGTTCTACCATCCTAACCCACCTATCCATATGCATTGCATCAAACTCTGGTTTAAAAGCAGGAGTGTCCTCTTTTTTGTATCCAAAACCATGAGATTCAACATTAGCCTCATCAATAACATAAATTCCATATTTATTACAAAGCTCATACCAATATGGATCATTAGGATAATGAGAAGTTCTAACTGCATTTATATTATTTTGTTTCATGATTTCAATGTCTTTTAACATTGATTCTTTTGAAACTATGTGACCCGAAAACTCATCATGTTCGTGTCTATTAACGCCCTTAAATAAAATAGGTTGATTATTCACTAGTACTTGGCCAGTTTTAAGTTCAATTTTTCTAAATCCAACTTGTTGACCTACTGAATGGGTCTCTTTTCCATTCTGTATTAAACTAGTTGTTAAATAATATAAATTTGGCTGTTCAGCACTCCATAGTAATGGATCTATAATCTTATCGTTTAAATTAACTTTTTTTGAAGAGAGTGATTCAATCTCTATGTTGTTTTTTATGGTTTTAATAAGTTTATTATTAGAGTCATATAGTTTTGATTGGACTGCAAAATTGGATTTAAAAGGATTGTAATTTCTAACATTGATATCAATGTTGAAATCCGATGTTTTTAAATCATCACTAAGATTAGTTTTAACAAAAAAGTCTCTCAATGCAACTTTTGGTTGAGCATACAAAAAAACATCTCTTTCTATCCCACTTAATCTCCAAAAATCTTGATCTTCCAAATAGGTGCCATCAGACCATCTAATAACTTGAAGCATTATGGTATTTGTCCCGCTATTTATATACTTGGTGATATTGAATTCAGCTGGTGTTTTACTGCCCTCAGAATATCCTACTTTAACTCCATTAATCCATATATAAAAAGCAGAATTAACGGCGCCAAAATGAATAAAAACTTCTTTATCATTCCACTCTTTACTTATCTTAAATTTCCTGTGATATAAACCTATTGGATTATAATCTTTAGGCATAAATGGAGGGTTGATTTCATAGGGGTAAACAATATTAGTATAAACTGGGAAATCTTCACTATGAAATTGCCAATTGGCAGGAACTGGAATATTATCCCATTTTTTTATATTACTTTTTTTTAAATAAAAATTTTTCGGAACAGAATCTATATTTCTATATAATTTAAAATCCCACTTACCGTTCAATGTTTCATATAAAACATTATTATTTAAATCATTTTCCATTACTAGCTGCTCGTTACTAAAAGGGTAAAAAGTTGCATGAGGTTTTTCTGTATTAATAGAGAAAACTGATAAGTCTTCCCACTCACGATTCTGCGCATTTAAGAAAGTAAAACCTAAAACAGATAGTAAAAAAAATAATTTAATTTTCTTCATAATATATAATTACTCATTAAACATACACAAAAAATTAATTTTTTAAAGGGTTGACAATGAAAATGAATCATTTATCCATAAATTTTGATTAATACACTTACACTATTAGTAATTTAATTATCTATTTTTAGTAAAAAATAATTATGAAATCAATAAAACTCATATTACTAACAATCCTGTCTTTTTTCTTAATAAATTGTGATTTTCAAGATCAAACTAATAATGAAAAACCTAATATTCTTTGGATTGTAACTGAAGATAATTCGATTCATTATATGAATTTATATACAAAGGGAGGGGCAGAAATGCCAGCAATTTCCCAACTTGCAAATCAAGGTGTGGTATTCAATAACGCCTTTTCAAATGCTCCAGTCTGCTCTGTGGCAAGAAGTACGATAATAACTGGTGTATATGCCCCTAGAATAGGCACTCAATATCATAGAAAAATGTCAATGGTTAAACTTCCTGAACACATCAAGCCTTTACCTGCATATCTGAACCAAGCTGGTTATTATACATCCAATAATGCCAAAGAGGATTACAACTTTATAAAAGAAAATAAAGTATGGGACGAGTCGTCTAAAAAAGCTTCTTATAAAAACAGGAAAGAGGGACAACCTTTTTTTCATGTCCAAAACTTTCATAACACTCATGAGGGGCAACTCCATTTTAATTCCAAGCAATTAACAAGTGCTCTTGAAACAAACGAACTTGATAGTATCATGCCATTTCCATTTCATCCTGATACCCCAACCTTTAGATATACCCAGTCATTATATTATAATCATCATAAAGATGTTGACAAAGAAATGGGGAAATTTCTTAAAGATTTAAAAGATGAAGGGCTAATGGATAATACGATTATATTTTATTATGGGGATCACGGAGGAGTATTACCTAGAAGCAAGGGCTACTTATACGAAACTGGATTAAATGTTCCCATGGTTGTCTATATGCCTGAAAAATGGAAACACCTAAACCCTTTTAAAATTGGATCGAGAACTTCAACTTTTGTTGATTTTGTTGATTTGGTCCCTACAGTTTTATCCCTAGCGGGAGTCAATATTCCAAAGGGCCTAGATGGAACACCTTTTTTAGGAAAAAATATAGATAAAACAGAAATTGAAAAACAAGATATTACTTTTGGATATGCTGATCGATTTGATGAAAAATACGATTTGGTTCGATCAGTAAGAAAAGGAAAATACAAATACATAAGAAATTACCAACCCTTCAATGTTGATGGGATTTATAATTTTTACAGATATAAAATGTTAGCTTATAAAGAATGGTACAAACTATTTCAGGAAGGAAAATTAAACGATATTCAAAGTCAATTTTTCAAGCCTAGACATCCCGAAGCTCTTTATGACATTGAAAATGATCCTTACGAAACTCAGAATTTAGCTTCTTCAATTGAACATCAAATGAAATTATTAGATTTGAGAAATATTCTCAGTAATCACTTAATGAACCAACCTGATTTAAGTTTTTTTCCAGAACCCTATTTTTTAGAGAATGGATTAGAAAATGGATTAGATTTTGGCCAAAAAAACAAAGAACTAATTAAAAAACTTATTCAAACAGCCAATCTAAACCTCGAACCATATAATGAGGTAAAAAATGAAATATCAGAAGCACTAGATAATAAAAATCCCTGGGTCAGATATTGGGGACTAATCACATGTTCTTCCTTTGGAACAGAAGCTTCAGAACATTTAGAAAAAATAAATTTTTTATTTAAAAATGATTCTGAGAATTTAGTAAGAATTAGAGCTGCAGAATATCTAATGCTTAATGATTTTAACATTGACTCTGGGGAAATAAATAATTTATTGAAAAATGCTAAGTCTGAGACCGAAGCTAATTTAATGTTAAATTCACTAGCCTTGATTAAAACAAAAAACCCTAATTATAAATTAGATTTTAGTAAAAGTTTCTATCCCGAAAAATGGTTTGAAACAGAAAATAAATTAGTAAATAGAAGATTAAACTACCTAACTAACAATGAATAATTTTAAAAGTAAAATATTAATACTACTATTATTTATTTTTTCCTGTCAAAATAATATTGTTGACAATGAAAAACCAAATGTAGTTTTAATTGTTGCAGATGATTTAGGATGGTCAGATTTGTCTTACATGGGTTCAACTTATTATGAAACCCCAAATATTGATAAGCTTTCAAAAAGTGGAATGACTTTTTATAATGGTTATGCCTCTTCGGCAAATTGTGCTCCAAGTAGAGCAAGTATGCTCACTGGAAAATACCATCCTTTTCATGGAATTTATTCGGTTAAAAATTCGGACAGAGGAAATAAAAAAACAAGAAAAATTATTCCAATTAAAACGAAAACAAAATTAGAATTAGAATATTTTATTCTTCCAGAAATGCTAAAAAGTAAAGGATACTCTACTGGGCATTTTGGAAAATGGCATATGGGTCCAAAAGGCTATTTTCCTGAACAAATGGGATTTGATATAAATATAGGTGGCAATGAACATGGGGGGCCAGGAAGCTATTTTTCTCCTTACAAATATCCAAATTTGTCAAATGGGCCAAAAGACGAGTACCTTACCGATAGAATTGGTGATGAGGTAGTTAAATTTATTGAAAAAAATAAAGAAAATAATTTCTTTGCTTATGTTCCTTTCTTTTCAGTACATACACCCATACAATCTAAATCAGAGTATGAAAAAAAATACCGTAATAAAGAGTCTAATGAATACCACAATCGTGAAGATTATGCTGGAATGATTCAATCACTTGATGAAAACATCGGTAAAATATTAGATAAAATAGAAAAACTTAATTTATCCAAAAATACTTTAATAATTTTTACATCTGATAACGGCGGAATCAGAGCAATTTCTAACCAATACCCTCTTCGTGCTGGTAAAGGATCATATTATGAAGGTGGAATTAAAGTTCCTATGATTTTCTCATGGCCAGAAAAAATAAAAGCCGGTTCAACCTCCAATGAAAGAATTTCTAATATTGACTTTTACCCTACCATTAAAAGCATAATTGGATACAATGAGACAATTGATTTAGACGGAGAAGATCTAACACCAATTTTCAATTACAAAGCTTTTAAAAAAAGAGAATTATATTTTCACTTCCCGATTTATCTGGAACCATATAGTGTTCACTTAGACAGTGGTTCAGATCCATTATTTAGAACAAGACCTGGGTCTGTTATAATAAAAGATAATTGGAAACTACACCACTATTATGAAGATAATAATTTTGAGCTCTATAATTTAGAAAATGATATTTCAGAATCTAAAAATCTTATTGATATTAATAAGGAAAAAAAAGCTGAACTCTTAAATAATCTAGATAATTGGTTAAAGAAAAATAACGCTCCAATTCCAAATAAACTCAATCCTTTTTATGACCAGAAATATGTAGATAGTTTAATGATTTTAATTAATAAAAATAAGATTTCTGGCAAAGTAAATAAAAACGAGACGAGCTAATATTAGAAGATTACTAGTTAAATCGATCTGGGTTTAATTTGTTGTATTGCTTGTTGGCCATTAGCCCTAAAAAAATGGGATCCTTTAAAGTTTTTAACCATTTCTTGTGTTCATTAACAAGATTATTGTAAACATCTGTTTCTTGATTTTTTAGATTATTTTTTTCAGAAATATCATTTTTTAAGTCAAAAAGTGCAACTGCTTCTTTGTTTTTAATAAACTTGAACTTTTGGCTTCTAACAGCTGATGCTTCAACCCTTAGATTAGGATCATTTTGCATTAAATTATTTCTCCAAAAAAGGTGCTTGTGAGGAGCGTGTGTCTTTTCTCCAGTTAAAAAAGGAATTAAATTTACTCCATGTAACTCATTTTTTGAACTTATTTCGGGTGAAGTTAAAGCTTTTGAAGTGGCAAAAATATCAAGAGAGATTACAGGATTATTGTAAATTTGACCACCTTTGATTTTTCCAGGCCACTGCATAACAAAAGGCACTCTAATTCCTCCCTCAAATAAATTTCCTTTCTTTCCCCTTAAATCTCCATTGTCAGAATCTCCTCTTAGTCTTCCACCATTGTCAGATAAAAAGTATATTATGGTATTATCATAAATCCCCTTTTCTTTTAATTTAGAAATAATATCTCCAACTCCATCGTCAACAGCACTAACCATTGCAGCATAAGTTTTTCTGTTTTTTTCTTTGATGTGATCATACCTTTTTAAGTATTTATCTGTTGCTTGTAAGGGACCATGTGGAGCATTATAAGCCAAGTAAATAAAGAAAGGATTGTTTGAGTTTCTTTCAATAAAATCTACACTTTCTCTTGAAAGGGCATCTGTTAAATACTCTTTTTCTTCAATTCGTTTTTCATTTCTAAGTAATTTAGTTCTGTAAGCAGCCCCTTGACTAGTAACCTTAGTTTCATCTTCTAAATCCCATTCGTGTGGAAAATACCGATGACCTCCAGTCAAGAATCCAAAAAACTCATCAAAACCTCTTTTTAGTGGTCTTAAAGTTTCATGAGCACCTAAATGCCATTTACCAACCGCTAAAGTTTTGTAATTAGAAAGCTTCAACATGTCGGCAATAGTTTGCTCGGATAAAGGGAGTCCCATATTTGGATCTTTTGGTGCAAACAAAGGGTTTTTACCAAATCCAAAAGTGTCTTGGTATCTTCCTGTAATTAACCCTGCTCTACTTGGTCCGCATACAGGGTAAGACACGTAGCCTTCATTAAAGACAACGCCATTAGCAGCTATCTGATCTAAATGGGGTGTCATTATATCTTTTGATCCATTAAAACCCACATCAGCATAACCCAAATCATCGGCTAAAATAAGAATGATATTTGGAGATTTTTCCTTGAAATTTTGGTCATCAGTTATTGAAAAACTAAGAAGGATGACTAAAAAAAATATTGATTTTTGGAACATTGTTTTTAATTTAATTTTTAATATAGTTATTAATACAATTAAATAATAATTTCAACATAAATATGAATGTTTTAACCTTATTTATAAGCTAATAAACCTAAAAAACAGAACCTTGAATTATTATATTTAACACATGAAAAATACAACACTCCTTAATATATCCTTTTTATTTACTTTATTAATTTTTACTGGATGTTCAAATATCGAAAAAAAGAAAAGTCAAGATAAACCGAATATAGTTTTGATTTATTTAGATGACTTAGGATATGGTGATGTTAGTGCTTACAACAATGGGACACTAGAAACTCCCAATATGGACAAATTAGCAAATGAAGGAATTAAATTTACTAATGGCTATGCCTCATCCGCTACATGTAGTCCTAGCCGATATGCTCTTTTAACAGGCACCTACCCATGGAGAAATTCAGAAGCAAAAATAATTACTGGAGGTTCCTTAATTATCGATACTACAGAAGTAACCATACCTAAGTTATTAAAGAAAAACGGGTACGAAACTGGAATAGTTGGTAAATGGCATTTAGGATTAGGATCAGGAAAAATAGACTACAATACAACAATATCTCCTGGACCTAATCAAGTAGGATTTGATTATTCTCATATAATGGCTGATACACAAGACCGTGTTCCAGCAGTTTATATTGAAAATGGTAATGTTGTTAATTTAGACCCCAACGATCCCATTGAGGTTAATTTTTCAATGAAAAAAGAAAGAAAAAACTATGGTCTTCCAACTGGGTTAAAAAATCCTGAGTTAACCACAATGAAGTGGCATCATGGACATAATGGCTCTATTATTAATGGTGTTCCAAGAATAGGATTTATGAAGGGAGGAGAAAAAGCCAGATGGAGTGATATAGACATGGCAGATTATTTTTTAAATAAAGCAAAAGAATATATCCAAAAAAAGAAAGACGAACCATTCTTCCTTTATTATTCTCTTCAACAACCTCACGTTCCAAGAACACCACATCCAAGATTTGAAGGTGCTTCAGGAATGGGACCAAGAGGTGATGTAATCGTCGAAGCCGATTGGTGTATTGGTGAACTATATAAAACACTAGAAGCCGAGGGTTTATTAGAAAATACGTTAATTATTTTGTCAAGCGATAATGGACCTGTCTTAAATGATGGTTATTATGATGATGCTGTTGAAAAACTTGGAGATCATACTCCTGCTGGAATTCTCAGAGGAGGTAAATACAGTTTGTTTGAAGCTGGCACAAAAGTTCCATTTATGGCCTATTGGAAAGGAAAAATCGTTCCTAATGTATCCAACAAAATAATATCTCAAATCGACATACTAAATTCGTTATCCAAAATTGTAGGTAGTGATTATCAATCTTCTGACGGTAAGGATTTATCAGAACTAATTTTAAACAACGAAGGAGACGGAAGAAAAGAACTTATTTTAGAAGCAACTACAAGAACTGCTTACAGAAATGGTGACTGGACAATGATTCCTCCATATAATGGTCCTGCAAAAAATGAAAATGTAAATATCGAGTATGGTAATTCTTTAGAATTTCAACTTTACAATCTTAAAAAAGATCCCTCTCAACAAAATAACTTAGCTAAAAGTCAACCAGAAAAACTCAAAGAAATGTTGTCAGGTTTTGTGAAAATTAGAGGAAAAAATTTTTCAAACATTGAAAATCTGATTTTAGAATAGTCAACTATCTTAATCTTTTTTTGTTAATCCATTGATTAAATAAACTTATATTTATTTAAAATATATAATGATTAAAAAATCCAAAATAATAGTAACCGGTGGGCTTGGTTTTATTGGAAGTCATACAGTTGCAGAATTACACGCTCAAGGATTTGAAGTTATTATAGTAGATGACTTGTCTAACTCGTCCATTAATGTTTTGAATGGTTTAGAAAATATTACCAAAACAAATTTGATTTTTGAAAAAATGGATTTAAAAAACAAATCCCTTGTCAAAAAATTATTTACAAAATACCATGATGTTTCAGGTGTCATTCATTTTGCTGCTTCAAAGGCAGTGGGAGAAAGTGTTACAGATCCTTTGAAATATTACGAAAATAATTTAATAACATTAATCAATTTATTAAAAGAAATAAATAGTTTAAAAACTAAAATTAGTTTCATTTTTAGTTCCTCTTGCACTGTTTATGGTCAGGCAAAAAAACTACCAATTAACGAAGACGAAAAAATAAAACAGGCGGAATCCCCTTACGGAAATACTAAACAAATCTGCGAAGAAATAATTCAAGATACTTGCAAAACATCAAAAAATTTAAAAGCAATTTCTTTAAGATATTTCAATCCAATTGGGGCTCATCCATCAAATGAAATTGGAGAACTTCCAATTGGAAAACCTCAAAATCTAGTGCCTTTCATTACACAAACAGCTATTGGAAAACATAAAGAGTTGACTGTTTTTGGAAACGATTATCCTACAATTGATGGAACATGCGTAAGAGATTATATTCATGTTGTTGATTTAGCAAAAGCACATATTCAATCAATAAAAAGATTAATTGAAAATAAGACTGTCTCTAATTATGATTTTTTTAATGTTGGTACAGGAAAAGGAAGCTCGGTTTTGGAAGTAATTACTAGTTTTGAAAAGGTTTCTAATATTAAACTAAACTATAAAATTGGTCCAAGAAGGAATGGTGATATTACTGAGGCTTATGCAGATACCCAAAAGGCCAATAACGTTCTTGATTGGAAAAGCGAATTAAGTCTGGACCAAGCAATTCTATCTGCATGGAATTGGGAAAAAAAAATACAAAATATTTAAAATGAACAAAATAATTATAGAATCACCTGGGAGAATAAACTTAATTGGTGAACATGTCGATTATAATGGTGGTTCAGTACTTCCTGCTGCAATTGATAAAAAAATAATTATTGAATTTAATTCTATTGAAGGAAATGAGTGTTCAATTGAGTCTGTAACAGTAGGTAAATCCTTTAAACTCAATCTTGAAAAAATATCAAAAAGTACGATTCAGTGGGAGAATTATATAATAGGAGTATTACACAACCTAATTGTTTTGAAAAAGAGAAAAATTGGAGCGTTTAATTGTAAAATAACAAGTAACCTGCCAATTGGCGCGGGGATTAGTTCCTCATCATCACTAATTTGTGGCTTAATTAGTGGTTTAAATTATTTAAACAACTTAAAATTAGGTTCTGATGAAATAGTTGACATGGTCTCTAGTGTGGAACATAATTTTATTGGTCTAATGGGTGGCATAATGGATCAATTCACTATAGTTAACGGAAAAAAAAATAATTTAATTTTATTGAATTGTCAAAATAGAAAATTTGAATACATAAGTTCAAATTTCAACCCATATAAAATTATCTTAATTAATACCAATGTAGAGCATAATTTGGCTGATTCCTCATACAATCAAAGAGTAAAAGAATGTGAAGAAGCCTTAGGAATAATTAATAAAAATGAAAACAACTACAAATATCTTGTTGATGTAGAACTTAATATTTTAAACAAGTTCAAAGATTCTATGAATAGCAGAGTGTACAATAGAGCAAAATTTGTAATTGAAGAAAATAAAAGAACACACGATTCCTCAGTTGAAATAAGTAAATCAAATATTAAAGAATTTGGAAAATTAATGTATCAATCGCATAAAGGATTAAGAAAACTTTATGAAGTTAGCTGTGAAGAATTAGATTTTCTTGTTGACTTTTCAAAAAGCAAGAAAGAAGTTATAGGGTCTAGAATGATGGGTGGAGGATTTGGTGGTTGTACAATAAATTTAATAAGAGATGATTATGTTGATGATTTTATTTCATCCGTTTCAAAAGCTTATTTAAAAAAATTCAATATTGAACCAAGTCCACTTTTTGTAAATATTGGTGATGGTGTAACTATTAAAACAACTTAATGACTTTTAAAAATAGTTCTCACAGAAGAAAAAACATATTAACAGGTGAATGGGTTTTAGTTTCTCCACATAGAACTAAAAGACCATGGCAAGGAATGCAAGAGCAAGCAAAAGAATTAAAAACCCTTAAATATGATCCTAACTGTTATTTATGTCCAGGAAATACCAGAGCAAATAATGAGATAAATCCCGACTATAAGAATACCTATAGTTTTATCAACGATTTTTCAGCAATATTAGATATTAAAACAAAATACTATCATGATAATCTTTTAGAAGCTCACACAGAATCAGGAATTTGTAAGGTGCTTTGCTACTCTCCCAACCATTCTTTAACAATGCCACAAATGGATGAAAGTGAAATAGTCTCCATAATTAAATTATGGCAAAAAGAATATAAAGATTTAGGATCTTTAAAAAGTATAAATAATATTCAAATTTTTGAAAATAAAGGAGAATCTATGGGATGTTCCAATCCCCACCCTCACGGACAAATTTGGGCACAAAAATCAATTCCTACCGAGATATTAAAAAAACAAAATAATTTTAAAAAGTTTTATAAAAATAACAATCAAAGTATGTTGTTGACTTACATAAAAAAAGAGTTGGAATTAAAAGAAAGAATTATTTTTGAAAATGAATCATTTGTAGCGCTTGTTCCATTTTGGGCAGTTTGGCCTTATGAATCAATGATTGTTACTAAAAATCATCGTAAATCTATTTTAGAGCTTAACGAAAAGGAAGTA
>Ga0213861_10001339_pt1 | contig 21717 bp, 23 predicted proteins | sample PICome_4_FD_160110 | JGI IMG/M metagenome (GOLD analysis project Ga0213861, IMG submission 160110) | Coastal seawater microbial communities near Pivers Island, North Carolina, United States - PICO131 | ecosystem: Environmental > Aquatic > Marine > Coastal | place: USA: North Carolina... | reverse complement strand
GCCTCGCAGGACCGCTGACCTCTCGCTGGATGGGCCGGTGGGCTATGCGACCGGTCATCACGTTGACCATCGTGGTCTCCGCCATCAGCATGGCGGGAATCGCTTTCCTCGATATGTCTATCGGTGGATACATTGCCGTGGGCTTCCTCGGTGGATTAGCCACGCCCCCCATTCAGCCCGCCGTGCGCACGATTTATCCCACCATGGTCAACTCCAAACAGCTCACACCGCTGTTTTCCCTCGATGCTTCTGCTCAGGAAATCATCTGGATCGCCGGACCCGTGGTGACCACTTTTATTGCCACACAAATTTCTACCACCTGGGCCATCGTGGTGGCGGGGGTTTTCCTGATCGGCGGAGGAATCTGGTTCCTCTCGTGTCGAGAGCTTGGCACAGTCACCATCCCCCCTAGCCGAAACAAAATGGGTGTGGTATTGAAAAAGCCACCGGTTCTCTTAGCCACCGTGGTGGGCTTTCTGTTGATCGGAGCCGCCGCTGCAGTAGAGGTAGCCGTCGTCTCAGTCTTTGGCCACGAGGGTGCCCAAGCAGGAATCATTCTCTCGATCTGGGCCATCGGATCGATTATTGGTGGGCTGGCCCTGGGAGGGGTTCCCATCGGGCCCTCAGCGCTGGCTACCCGGATGGCCGTGGTGTTTGTCGGGATTGCACTCGCGGGAATCATCCTGGATTTCTGGTGGATTGCGGGGGCGTTACTGATTGCCGGAGCCGGCATTGCCCCGGCCCTCGCGGTGATGTTCGCCATTGTCTCGGCCAGCGTGAAGTTCTCTGACACCGCAGAGGCCTATGGCTGGATGGGTTCAGGCCAACTCATTGGCGCAGCACTGGGGTCCGCCATCGCGGGCTTCGCTATCGATGGCTGGGGTTCTGTTGGAGGATTTATCGCTGCAAGCGCTTTTGCCCTGGTGGGCTTAGTGGTCGCCACACTATTTCGCTCTGCCCATCCTGACCTTCGGGGCAGGGACGCAGCGCCTATTCCCGATACCGAACCGGTGGGGACTCTAAGTCTTTAGAGGAAGAGCACCGGCACCATCGAGGCGATCAAGGCGAGAGCCATCACGGTGGTGAAGACCCGGTGAGCCTGTGGGCGCGTTAGCAATAGGGCGACAAGGCGACCGCCTGCGACCCAAAGCAAGGCGCCGGGCAGGGTGACGGCCACGAACAACACGGCCGATACAGCGATGATTCCCAGGCCAGCCTCGGAAGGCATATAGGCCGTGACATAGGTGGCAATCACGATCCATGCCTTCGGGTTCACCCACTGAAACAGCGTGGATTTCCACCAACCAATCGGCACACCCTCGAGTTGCCCAGCCTGGGGAACCCTGGAGCGAAAAATTCCCCACGCCATGTACACGATGAAAGCAAAGCCAACATATTTCAAGACGTCATACACCACAGGAAAAGCGAGGAAGAAAGCGCCCAATCCGCTACCTACCGCTAAGACCATTGCCCCTAAACCCAGGACCATGCCCATCAGGTGACCCCGTGAGCCCCTCCACCCAAAGGTGGCGCTCAAGGTGATCAGGACTGTGTTGTTGGGGCCGGGGCTTGCCGCAGCTGCAAAAGCGAAAGCGACCATAGCGGCGACAACAGCAAAATCCATGGCCCAAGACTATGGCGCTGCACCGTAGTCTTTTTCATATGACCCAGGCCTGCACGGTGATCGTGGAACTCAGTGCGCTGCCAGGCCATGAAACGTTTGTGAAAGAGCTACTGCTCGACGTTATCCCTGAGATTCAGCGCGGTCCTGGATGTCAGCTCTATGCACTGCATGAGAAAACCGATGGAACGTTGGTCCTTCTCGAACGTTTTGAATCAAGACAGCATTGGCAAGACCACTTTGAGTGGCCGGCCATCCGTCGATTGAAGGACGAACTCGCCCACGCCGTGGAGCTTCCCGTGGTGCGGCGGGAAATGTATCGGGTGGAATCAGCCCACTAGGAAACTGGCTCGCCCAGCGTGCCAATCACATAGCGATCCAGCGTCGCTGTAGGGGAGCGCTGTCCAGCATGCTGATTTTCATAGTCAATAGTCGAATCATTTCCACACATCGAAATAATGCGCTGCGCTCCACCAGGGTGAGCGGCGATCCAGTCTGTGAGGTCATACACGGAATCCCCCACGATGCTCCAGCAGTCCTCGGCAGTAGCATGTTCCGCCACGAGTTCCAGGGAATACAGGACCGGCGCAGGCGCTACCGGTTCCGAGGGGATCGGGGTATCGGTCGTCGTATCGGTAGTGGTGTCCACTACTGCGGGCGCTGCCGCATCGGTGCCGATTCGGTTCTCCCAGGACGCGGTGGCACCGGAGTGTCCGGCAAGGACTGTGAACACAATGGATGCACCAGCGAGCACCAAAATGCCAAGCTCCAGCACGCGCTGGAGGAACCTAGGCCAGCGACTCACGATCTTGGGTGCATAGGCCCAGATAACGCTCACGGCAAAGAGCCCCAAAGCTAGCGGAACAACATTTTCCCCCAATTCGGCATGCTCCCCGGGCGATCCCAATCGGTTTTGAAGCGCCTCGCCCGATTGCTTAGCCACAAACGCCGAACCAGCTCCCACCAACAGAGCAACCAGGGTGGGAAGAAGGTAATGGCGTCTCAGAGCTGGCAAAAACACCAAGGCCACCATGGCGAGTGCTGCCACAGGCAACATAATCACCACCACGTGGATAATCAGCGGGTGAACCGGGAGACCGGTAATCAAGTCGAAGATGCCAGAGGATTCAGAGTTATTCACATCCGAGAGCGTAGGCAGTGCTTCCTATGACTTGGCTGAGGTATACCCTCTTAGCGTGTCCTCTGTATCCACGATCCCCTGGATTCGACGTATGCGCGGAAGCGCAGACCTCATCGCAGGGCTCACCATTATCGCCGCGTTCGTCGTCGAACTCTCTGATCAAGTTCGCCGCGGTGAATTCGAACCGCTCTTTCATTTCAGCTACTTGACCAATCAAACGAACTATTCGAACATTGTCGTCTTGCTTGCCGGTGCCTATCTAGCGTTTAGCCGAACCCAAGACACCGTGCTCTATGCCACGATTCGTGCGAACTTCGTTGCCTATGCCGTGATTGTCGGCACGGTCTATAACGCGTTGTTGCGCGAACCCGACCACTTTGGTTTTCACAACGAGGTAACCCATGTGGCGATTCCGGTATACCTCGCAGCAGATTGGCTGATTCGCAATAACCGACCACGGATTAGCTGGAACACCGTGTGGATAGGCGTGTCCTATCCGGTGGTGTGGGTGGGAGTAACGCTCCTGCGCGGAGCAGCTACCGGTTGGTATCCCTACTTTTTTCTCAACCCCAACACCCTGGGATGGCCGGGCGTCATCGCCTACGTCATCGCTATTTCCATTATTTTCGCTGGTCTCATTGCGGGCATGGTGGCTCTGAACCACCTGCAGCACCGTCGACTCAGCACTTCCTGAGGCCACGCTCTACTCTTCGGAGTCGTCTCCAGGCTTTGTCGTCAACGTGGTGAAAATGCCAAAGCCTCCAAAGCCCAGCAAGACAATCGTGGCTACCCAGGCCCATAACGGATCAGCGGCAAAGGCCTGTTCTCTAATGGTGACCCACAAGGCGATGGAGAGAACACCCGTGACGAGATAGGGACTCTTCATACCTCCAGCGTAGCGATGCCTGGGGAATACCTCAGCAGGAACTCTTGGGCAACGAATAGAGTCACCAGCTCAGGGAACCACGAAAGGAAGTGATAGCATGAGATATCAACTATTGCCTGGGAGCTCTATGCCTGACATCTTGATCAGAGGCCTCACCGCCAGCGAGATACAGTCCCTGGATCGTCTCGCGGCTCTCCAAGGTCACTCTCGAAACGCAGTGGTTCGGGACATGATCAGGCGCAGCCTTCGAGCAACGGCACCCATCGACCCTGAAGAGGCCAGAGGCCTCTTTGATTTGTTGTCAGATTTGGGCGACGAATCCATCATGAGCCAAGCATGGCGGTAGAGACGTGGATCATTGACGCCTCGGCCCTTCATCGCCTTGGCCACGCACAGGACTACGAAGTGTGGGTGGAAAGAATTGGGCGTGGGCTGGTTCACATTTCCTCGATGACGGTGCTCGAGATCGGCTTTTCCGCCAGAAACATCTCGCACTGGGACGCCCTGTTCTCCCACCCACTGATGAAAAATTTCGTCGAGGTAACCCAAAGTCCTGCTGCAGAAGTGCAGGCGAGAGAAACCCAGCGGGCACTGGTCGCCAAAGGTCAACATCGAGCACCCTCGATACCTGACTTAGTGATAGCCGCTCAAGGCTACGTCGATGGCCACACCGTGCTACACCTGGACAAAGATTTTGACCTAGTAGCTGAGGTAACCGGCCAAAAGGTGGAGTCCTTAGTCGTGGTTTAGGCTTATTCACTATGACAACACCCTGCATCGTTATCGCTACCTTCACTCCCCTGCCCGGAGAGCACGAGGCCATCCGGGATCTCCTCACCTCGATCATTCCTGAGGTTCACCAGGAAGATGGTTGCGAGCTTTATGCCCTGCACGAGGAAGTGGATGGCACCCTCACCATGATCGAAAAGTGGACCACCAGGGAACACTGGCAACTCCACAGCGAACTCGATACGGTCAAGCGCATCCAAGCAGGTCTGGCCGGCAAGCTCGAAGGGGACGTCGAGGTCTGGGAAATGTATGGCGTTGCCGCAGGCGATGCCGATAAGGGATCGCTCTAGCATCCTGTGTCACTCGAGTTTCTCCCCAACGCAATAGCGACATAGCAGCGCGGCACACTGCTTGATTGATGCCGACGGCTTTTTCCTATAGGATATTGGTTATGAATCCACATGAAATTGTTGATATAGAAATTCGGGCATGTCGGGGTGCCGATGAGCTCTCTCCCCTCAATGCCGTCTCTGCTGTTCAGCTACCAGGAGGGTCCCGACCCGATTTCACTGTGATCACCCTGACCAGCGCGGATGGAACACAAGGTACGTCGTTTGGTTTCGGCGCACTTGATGCTGTTGCGGCAGCCCACGTTATGGGGCAAGTGAAGCCCTTTTTTATAGGCCGAGATCCATTCCACAGCCAACAAAACCTCAAAGACTTTGAGATGTTCGATCGCAAATGGAACCTCACCCCAATTTATGCATACGGCCCTTTCGACAACGCCTGTTGGGATATTGTCGGCAAAGCCGCCAATACCCCCGTGTACCGACTCTTGGGTGCGGCCAAAACCGAAGTACCCCTCTACGTGAGCTCAATGTTCTTGCCGGGCCCCGATGAATATGTCGCGCAGGCCTTGGAAGTCAAAGCGAAAGGGATTCGGGGCTACAAACTCCACCCTCCCGGCGACCCACACCTTGATATTGAGTGCTACCGAGCAGTCCGCGAGGCAGTGGGTGGCGACTTCACCCTGATGGCAGACCCCGTTATCAGCTATAACTACGAGCAGGCTCTGGTAGTCGGTCGTGAATTAGAAAAACTGGGTTATCGCTGGCTTGAAGAACCACTGCTGGATGTGAACTTCCACGGCTTACGCAAGCTTCGGGAGAAACTTGACCTCCCGATTTGTGGAACCGAGGTTCTCGCAGGTGGCCACTACTCCACGGCTCACTACATTCATGAAGGCATTGCGGATATCGTTCGCAGCGATGTTTCGTGGCGGGGTGGAATTACCTCAGTCATGAAGACAGCTCATACAGCCGAATCTTTTGGTGTTCAGTGCGAACTTCACACCACGATTTACCAAGCCCTAGAACAAGTACAACTTCATGCCTCACTCGCGATTCCCAACTGTGAGTTCTTCGAAATGTTGTACCCCTTCGATGACTTTGACTTTGGAACGACGACCTCAATCAACATCCAAGACGGCATGGTTCAGGCTCCCACGGGTCCAGGTCTTGGAATCGAATACGACTGGGACTTTATCGAGAATCACACGGTGGCGACTCTCTAACCCTCCAGAGAAAGACCTCCATCGACGGGCACAACTGCCCCGGAAATCCAATGCGCCTCGGGTGAGCCCAAGAAGATAATCGCGCCGACAATGTCCTCGGGTGCCGCAATAGTATTTTCCTTTACGCCATCACGAAGAACTTTGTTCGCTGCGGTCTCATCACCGGCGAAATCCACCAACCAGGATTTCAGCATCGGACTTTGGGTCCCCCCAGGCATCACGACATTGACTCGTATCCCTAATTCACGCCACTCCAAAGCCATGCCGCGAGCAAGATGATTCAGTGCCGCTTTGGAGGAGTCGTAGGCAAGGTTCTTGCGATTTACCTTCAGAGCATTCGTTGAGCTTACAAAAACCGCGCTCCCCCGCGATTTGGCTAAGGCGTCTCTCGCTGCCTGACCCAGCAGGAACGCTGCTCGAACATTAACCTGATAGAGATAGTCCCATTCGCTGGCGGAAGTATCGCTGGACTCTTTGTGAAGTGTGACCGCAGCGTTCGACACTAAGAGATCCAGCCCGTCCCATCTGGCCAGAGTCGCCTCGACCAACGTTCTCGGTGCATGTTCCTCGCTGAGATCCGCCTGGACATAGTCACGGCTTGGCGAGGAATCCAACCAAGACTGGAGGTCCTCATCTAATTTGGTTCGAGGGGTTCGGCCATGCAAAGTGACGTCATACCCGAGTGCGTTGAGCTTTCTCGCAGTGGCCAACCCAATTCCGGACGTGGATCCCGTTACCAATGCTGCAGTCATGTGCCCCACCCAATCGTTACCATAAATGCTATAGGATTTTAAGACCATCGAAGCGAGGTCCCTGTGTCCAGCATGCCCCCGATTGCGCACTATTCACTCAAGGCTCCCCACAGCGGCCTCCCCGACTGGGCAACGCTGCAACAAGAGCTGATAGCGCGCTTGAAGCCCGCGGCACGAGAGTTTATTGACAGGTACACCCGCCCCGATGGCACCCTCATCTGGCGTGACACCTGGCCAGGGATGGATGGATCGGACGATCCCTATGAAGCCTTTCAGTACCTCGCACTTTTTTACGCTCTGACGGGGGAGGAGGAAATCTACGAATCAGCACGAAAGATTTGGGATGGAATCACCTGGCAGTGGACTGAGTACGGGCAGATACACCGCGAATTTGATGCCTATTACGACTGGATGCACCATGGAGAGGCAAATCTCTTTCATTATTTTCTTGGCCTGACCAAACCTGAGTCATTACAAGACCGGACGAGGGCTGAAAGATTTGCCCGCATGTATACCGGTGACGACCCCGAGGCACCGAACTTCGATAAAGACCTGGGAATCATCCGCGCGCCGCAAAGTGGCTCGCGTGGGCCTCGGCTGCAGGTGACTAAAGAAGATTTAAGCACCCATCGCGGGGTCCTAGACGACTACCTAGCCCCGTTTGAGGATATGCAAACATCGCCTTTTGAGTTGGGGAAATGCAATTGGTCAGACGATGCAGTCTTCGACGAGGTGGTGCGATTGATGAACGAACGCACAACGCGGGGAGATGTGCCGCTGAACCTCAACGCAACGGGGCAGATGGTCCATGCCTTCATGTATACCGGTGACGACATGTTCGTGACCTGGGTTCTCGACTATCTACAAAGGTGGCATGACCGCGCAGCAGCAAACGAAGGTATTCTTCCCGACAATGTAGGACTCTCCGGGCGGGTAGGCGAATATCTCGAGGGAAAATGGTGGGGAGGCCACTATGGGTGGCGCTGGCCCCATGGTTACCTGACCATCATCGAGCCAACCGTCAACGCCTGCAGTAACGCCTACTTAGTCACGGGTGATGACCGATGGCTCACTCTTGCCAGGGAGCAAATGGATATCAATTTCTCCCTGGGTCAGGAGCGCGAAGGAATGTGGCACACCCCCCACAAGCACTTCGATTCAGGCTGGACCGACTACCGGCCAGTTACCCCCTACCACGCGATTCATCTCTGGACAAAAAGCCTGGCGCCCGAAGATCGTGAGCGTATTGAGCGCTCCCGAGGTGGATTTGACTGGTCGACAGTGAGCATCGCTGAAAAACCCTTCAGCGTCAAGCACTACAACACCAATACGGTTCCTTGGTACGAATACATCTCGGGTAACCTCCCTGACTACCCAGTTGAGGTTTTGCACGCGAATTCACGCCTCCTTGATCAACAACTCGCCAGACTGCGCTCCGAACACGGCGACCCTCGAGTCTGGGACACCGTGGAGCAAATAAATGACTATCCCGATTCGTTGAGCATGCAAATCGATGGCTATGCGATTCATGCGTGGCAGGAATTTTGCCCGGTGTACTTCGAATCACTGGTTCAACTGCAATGGGGTGCGCCCATGCACATCTCTCATGGTGGTTTCCAACACGCCACGTTGCGATACTTTTCCTCCGAGAGTCACCGACCCGGCCTCCCGCAGGGCGTGTCAGCGTTGGTGTCGGGGCTGGAGCCTGACGAGGCGACTGTCACACTTGCCAACACCACAGATTCCACCCACGCCTTAGTTATTCAGGCGGGTGCTTTTGGAGAGCACACCATCACCGAGGTAAGCGAGACGTCACAGACGGCAGAGGCGCTCACCGCGCCCTCTGCCTGGCTGGAGATCGAAATGCCGGCCCAAGCGTCAGTGACGCTTAGACTTCGACTCGATAGGTACTCCAATAAGCCCTCCTACGAGACGCCGTGGTCACGCAGGCAAGACTGGAGCCCCCTGATTAAACCGCGCAGCGCGGACGCGAGCTAGGCCCATCCCGCGCGTCACACCACCGGGTGGTAGGTGACAAGGAGTTGTCTAGCTCTTCACCGATCCCGCCAGCACGCCTCGAACAAGCAGTCTCGAGGAAGCCAAGAAGATCAACAAAATCGGGATTGCAACAAGGAGACCCGCTAGAGCAATTTCGGGACCACGGATTGGCAGCACATTTGCACCCACTTGAGGGTTGAGCGCTGGAGTCGACGAGAATAAGATTCCCAAGCCGACCGGCAAGGTAAGGACCTCTCCCGAGTTGACCACAACGTAGGGCAAAAAGAAGTTGATCCAGTTCACTTGGAAACTGAAGAACGCCAGCATTCCGATAAGACCTTTGGATAAGGGCAATGCGATTCGGAAAAACACACCCCAATCGCCTGAACCATCGATTCGAGCCGCCTCATAGAGGTCATGCGGAATTGTGGTGGAAAAGTAGATATAGGACAGGAACACGCCGAAGGGGAAAAACGTGCCTGGCAAAATGATCGCCCACGCCGTGTCATAGAGGCCGAGAGTTGTAATTTCGACAAAGAGCGGAAGCACAAAAGCGACCTGAGGCACGATCATCGCGACCAGGGTGGTGATGAGCATCGATTTACGGAAGGGCATCCGAGTGGCCGCGAGTGCATACCCTCCCAAGATTGCAATTAAGCAGGCCACCAAAACTTGGATGGAGGTGTACCAAATGGAGTTCCATAGCCAAGTAACCAATCGGCCATCTTGAAAGAGCATGAGGTTGTTCCAGGCATCGATATAGCCCTGAAAGGTTCCAAAGGACATCGGGGGATCTTCCTGGAGGCCCACCTGAGTCTTGGAAGGCGCAAGGACCAGCCAGGTCATGGGAATCACGCTAAAGAGGGCGAATGCGACCATGACGACCCAGGCAAGAGTTTTCGCAGGCAACGCCTTGGCGTTGATTTTTCTCTTCCGCACAGTAACTTTTTTCGCTTCGGTTAACGTCACGTTAGCTCTCCTTGATTTTCGTCTTGGCCTCGTCGAAGAAGTCTGTGCGGAAAATGACGATCAACGCTAGACCCAACATCACCACGAGGAGCATGAGCGATAGCGCAGTTGCGGCGCCGAGATTGGAGCCAAGGAACGCCAAGGTGTAGCTCAACTGGTTCAGCGACCAGTCTTTGGCGATTCCGGGGTAGACCGAGGAAGAAAGGAGGTAGGGCTCTACAAAGATTTGCAGGCCAGCGGCCATCACCAAAACCAGCATGTACACGAGGTACTTCCTGATCAAAGGCAACTTAATGCGAAATGCCACTTGGAGCGAGTTTGCCCCGTCAATTCTGGCTGCTTCGAGCAACTCATCCGGAATGGACTGCAGCGAGCCGTACTGAATGACGATCCAGTTTCCGGCGCCGGTGAAAAAGGTCATCAGAGCAAAAATATAAATCAAATTGCTCGAGTTGAAAATGTCGGTTCCCTGCGTCCAACCAAATTCAGCGAACAAAGGGGCAAAAGGGGAATAGGTGGGTTCGAGCATGAAGTACCACACGAGGATGGCGACAGACCCTGTAATTCCGGCAGGAACCAGGTACGCCAAGCGAAGGGGAACAGAATGCCGGGCTTTGATGCTATCGAGCATGAGAGAAAGGCCAGCCACCACTATCAACATCGTGGGCAGGTAGATCAGAAGAAACAACGAAACGTTGATTAACGCTGGCAAGAAACGGAAATCCTGAAGCACAAAAAGGTAATTACCAAAACCGCCGCCGGGATTAGTCAACGACTCTTCCAGCGACACAGAAGCCGCTAGAACGATAGGAACGACAGCAAACATGACTAACAACAAGAGATAAGGGAAAAACATAAAAAACCCATTGATGCGGCTCATCAGTTGTGCACGGTGTTTGAACACTGAAATCGTTCTCCTCGTTTTCCCTGTTGCGTGCTGTTGGTGGGGCCGCCTAGGCGGCCCCACCAACAGGTTTAGCGCTTTATCTGACTCTAATCAACTACGGTGTAGCCGACACCAGGTGCCAGCTCAACAAGCGAAGCCATGAAGGTCTCTGTGGCATCCTTCAAGGTCGCACCGTTACCGATTTCGGTCTGAAGCACACCAATCTGTCCACGCATGTCGAAGCGAACAGGGTTGTTGTCCTGTCGGATTCGAGACGCCTGAGCAACCATAGCGATGGTTGGGTCAGAGGCATAGTAGGTGTCCTGGCCAAGACGTGCAGCCCACTTTTCAAAGGCAGGCTGGTAACCGGGGAAGGTTACCTTGTCTTCGCGCATGTCAGGATCGGTTGCTAGGTAGACGCCAGCGTCAGCAGCATCTTGCAGGTTAGCTGCGTGAGAGGAAACGACCCAAATGCCGCCACCCCACTCGCCTGACCATGCAGTGGATTCGCCATCCCACTTAGGCATTTCTGCTGCAGCGATGCGGCCCTCAGGGATAGCCCATGAGTCTGCGGGACGAATTACGAATTCACCCCACCATGATGGCCCGATGTGCATGGCAACTTTTTGCTGTTGCGCAACATCGGCGATAAATCCAGCATCGAAGGCGGAGCGAGAATCAACTACACCAGCATCCAGCAGGGGCTGCATCAGATCGAATACCCGGGTGCACTCAGATGCACTCGAGTTAATGCGAACCGTTGTGGGGTCCTGGACGTCTGCCATCGGGCAGCCACTTGGCCACAAGTAACCAGCGTAGAAACCCTGGTCGCCCACGGCGCCGGCAACATAGTCAGTTCCCTCAAGTTGCATTGCAGTCGCTGCGAACTCATCCATGGTGGTAGGAACCGTCAGGCCGAGCTCTTCAAAGATGACCGTGTCATACCAGAGAACAGTCTGAGCGAGGTCGTTCTTCAAGCAGTAGTAGGAGCCATCCACCAAGCACCAGTCATTCGAGGTGTTGTATGCGTCGATAACAGCGCTATCTACATAGTCATCGAGGTTCAGCGCATAACCGTTTGCTGCCTCTGCATAGATTGCGACGCTGTTCGGTGGGCTGAATACTACGTCTGGCCATCCCTGACCAGCGGTGTTTGCCAGTTGAATCTTGGGAAGAATCTCTTCCTGACCCACAACCTCACAGGTGACGTCAATTTCGCCTGCAACGCTTTCCTGATAAGACAAACAGGCGGGTTCACGAACGGTGTCAACCCACACAAGCAAAGCTCTAGGGCCAGACGCCTCAGTCGAGCCTCCATCACTACCGCCGGCATCGCTAGTCCCGCCGCCAGAACAGGCTGCGAGAGTAAGCGCACTTGCGATAGCGAGCGAACTTAGGAATTTCTTATTCATTCCAACTTCCCTCCAGTTTTATGGTTGGAGCGAAGCGCCGAAGCATCTTCGCTCTCTTTCAGACGACTATATAACACAAAATGTCGTTTCGTATAGGATACACGGTATCGTTACTTATTCGTTTTCTAGAAGAAAAATTAGGGTGGTCTGATGAAACTAATAAGAATTGGCGATCCAGGCCATGAGAAGCCAGCGGTATTAATCGATGAGGATCATTTTCTGGATGTGAGCGTCATCGGTGACTTTAACGAAGAGTTCCTCGCCTCAGGAGGCCTGACCGAACTGCCTGCGTTGAGCCGCAAACTTCTGTCCGAGGGTGCGACCCCGCAACCGTTGGCCGGACATCGGGTCGGAGCCCCCATTGCTCGACCTCATCAAATCGTCTGCATCGGCCTCAACTACGCCGATCACGCTGCAGAAACCGGGGCAGAGATTCCCCCGGAGCCGATCATTTTCACCAAATCCCCCAACACGCTCATTGGGCCCTATGACTCCATTCGACTTCCCAGAAATTCGGTCAAAACCGACTGGGAAGTTGAGCTAGGCATCGTTGTGGGAACCCGAGCGCAGTACTTGGCCGATGAGAACGAGGGTCTCTTGCACATTGCTGGCTACATGGTCTGCAACGATGTGAGCGAGCGCGAGTTTCAATTGGAGCGTCAAGGCCAGTGGTCCAAAGGGAAATCCTGCGAAACGTTTAACCCAGCAGGCCCTTGGCTGGTGACAGCCGATGAGGTTCCCGATCCCGCAAATCTGACCATGTCGCTCAGTGTCAACGGGGTAACTATGCAAAACAGCACCACTGCTCAAATGGTTTTCAAGCCGGGTTTCCTTGTGTATTACCTGAGTCAATTCATGGTGCTAGAGCCAGGCGACGTCATCAACACGGGAACCCCTCCAGGAGTGGGTATGGGTCTAAAACCACCTCGATACCTCGCTGAAGGAGACGTGGTTGAGCTGACGATCGAAGGCCTCGGTGCTCAACGACAAACGGTAGTGGGTCCCCGCTAGAGCTCCATCGCGCTACCAGTCTCAATGGACCGATAGAGGGCATGGATCAGCCGGATTGTGTTGACATTGTCAGAAATCGGGCTTCGAATTTCACCTTCTCCAGCGATGGCAGCCAGAACAGAGCCCATGGTTCCGATAAACGCGTCCGGAATCCATCGCTGAGTTACCGGGTAGGGAACCCAGCCATCGGTGGGGACAACATTGGATTTCACTTCCAAGGTGTCGCACCGCCCATCTGGATAGTCATACAGAAGACCCAAGGTTCCTCGAATGGAGCCCTCGGATCCATCAATGCGAAACTCTGCCGTGTTGTCGCCACCGTGATTGACGTGATTAGCGTGAACCAAAGCCACAACACCGCTGTCATAGAGATATGTACTCGCCGTTCTGGTTTCCCCGACGGGAGCCTGACCGTCTGTGCGACCCGCCACCGCAAAAACCTTGGATGGTTCACCAAAAAACCATCGCACGACATCGTGGTAATGAATCGAATGAACTAGAACTTCGAGCCGTGGCATCGAGAGGGCCCAATCCCATAAATGCCAAGGGGTGTCGAGGTTAACTGTGATCGAGAAACCAGACACCTTCCCAATCCACCCCAGATCGACCATTCGGTGCGCGGCCGCGATTCCCTCATCAAATCGAAGCTGCTGATTGACGCCGACGTGCAGACCGGTTTCCTGAGCCTTAGCTACCATGTCGAGGGCGTCTTCCACAGTGGTCGACAGTGGCTTTTGTGCGAGGACGTGTTTTCCGGCCTCTAGGGCCGCCAAGAGCAACGCAGGTTGTTCGGCGGCAGGAACCGCGATGTCCACCACCTCAATATCCGGATCGGCTAGGAGTTCCTTCGCACTCGAATACACGCGAGTGATGTTGAATTCTTCTGCCGCAGACTGTGCTTTCTCGGAGTCGATATCGGTAATCGCATGAACCGGGAGTCCTGCCTTGCGATATGCCGGCAGGTGAGCGCCAGTAACAATTCCCCCCGCCCCGATAACTCCCACTACTTTGTGGTGCGCGATCGGAATGGTGAGTTCGCATCCCGCTGATATGTCGCTGAAAAGGTCAATCATGTGTGTCCCTCACCATTTCCTCGAGACCACCCTTTTTGGCCTCGCTAGGGTCCCGGTACTTAACGGTTTGAAGGTGTTCGCAGTAGAGAACTATTTGTTCGTCATCAGCCCGGAACACCTCATAACTGACTTTGAACAGCCCCATGTCCTCGTACTTGGGTTCCTTGCTCAGCAGGGTTCTCATCGTATAAATCGTGTCGCCGACAAAAACCGGCTTAATAAATCGCAACCGGTCATATCCATAACTAAAGGTGTGCACGTTGTTGTGAGCCATGAGACCCATCCCATAACTAAAAACCAGCGCCCCCGGCACGATTCTCTTTCCGAACAAGCCCTCTTCTCGGGCGAAAATATCATCAGCAACATAGGGATGCATATCCAGCAGCAGCGAATTGAAAATCATCATTTCGCCCTCTGAGATGGTCCGGCGGATCGAACGATCAACCTCGCCCACCTCATAATCTTCATATTTCTTGTCGTCTTGGTTCCATACGGGAACCTCGTAACGCTTGTTCGCGTCGGGATTTGGATTCGACATCCTTACTCTCCTTTGAGCTCTTGGTCGATGGAATCGGTGTGTTGCCCCACCCGAGGGGCACCCTTCGAATTGGTCAGAGTCTGCCCATCAAATCTCACGGGAGCTCGAGTGGTTTTGAGTGTTAGTGCGGCACCCTCTGCGCTCTCACGAGTGAACTCCTGATCCATACCTATGGCCTGGAAACCGTCATGAGCAACAAGCTCGGGCAACGAAAGCACAGGGGCGCACCAGAAATCAGCCGCATCCAATATTTCCAACCAATGTTGAGTGCTTTCCGTAGCCAAGTGTTCAGCGAGTAATTCGGTGATACGTCCCTGCTCGCTCCACCACGTCTCAGGATCAATGAATTCACTCAGCGCATCAAGACCAATCAGTTCCCCGAGCTGAGGAATCGACCCCATAGCCAGAGCGAGGTACCCATCAGAGGTGGGGTATGTCCCATAGGGCGCCTGAAGGAAAGCGTGTGCCGTGTGTTTAGGACCACGCCGGACAAGAACATGTGCATCGTTGAGGTGGGCACTTATCAGTTCGAACTGGAGATCCAGCATCGATTCGAGGAGGCTCGTGTCTACGCGTCCACCCATACCTGTGCGCTCTCTCCTGAGCAGAGCAGCCGTCACGCCATGAGCAAGATGTATGGACGTGATGATGTCAGCAAGCGCGATTCCCACCGGAATGGGCGGACTGTCTCCACTGCCATTGAGCCACGGGAGTCCCGAGAGAGACTGGGCGAGGAGATCCTGGCCAGGCCGGGAACTCCAGGGCCCTTCTGCTCCGTACCCAGTGATGCTCGCATAAATCACACTGGGATTGACTTTCTTGAGTTCTTCGTAGCCCAGGCCTAAGCGCTCCATCACGCCCGGACGGAAGTTCTGGACAATCACGTCAGCTTTTTTCACTAACTCCAGAACCTTGTCCCGATCCGCTTGGTCCTTGAGGTTAGCTGCGTAGCTTTCCTTATTGCGGTTGGTGATATGAAAGGAGAGAGTGTCTCCATCTTCCGTGATGCCGCCAAAAGCAAGGCCCCGACCAATATCGCCAGCAGGGGGTCTTTCCACCTTGATGACTCGTGCGCCCAGGTCACCAAGGCGCATCGCTGCCATGGGTCCGGCCAAGAATTGGCTGAAGTCAACAACAAGGAAACCCTCTAAGGGGCGCATGTGCTGTTGGGTCACGAGAGATCTAACTGGTAAAAACTCTGCGCTGTCTTGAAACACACGTCGTCTTGTTCATCAGGTGACAAACCAGCAATAGTCTCTAGCTGCGCATTCCATACGCCCACAAAATCACCGGCCAGAAGAGATACCGGCCAGTCGCTTCCCAACATCATCCGCCGGGATCCGAAATGTTCCAAACAGTGGTCGACGTAGGGTTGCCAATCGGCCGATGTCCATCCAGCTGCGGAGGCCGTATTCAGACCGGAGTGCTTCACATAGACGTTGGGCCGCTTGGCTAATTCAGTCATATCCGAAGCCCACTCATCCCAGGCTTTCCCAGCGATATCAGGCTTAGCCATGTGATCCACCACAATTTTCAAACCTGGATGCGCATCAGCCAACTCAACAATGGCCCGAGAATGCTCCGAATTGACACTGACCATGTCCAAGGACAGACCCTGCTGTGCAATCTGGCTCAGGGTTTCTGAGCACGAGGACTGAAGAATCCACCGTGGGTCTGGGTAGTTATGGGTGAGGTTTCGATAACCCTTAATGGCCGAATGTGTCGAGAAAAGCTCTAACGCTTCCCTCGCTTCATGCGGGCGATCAAAAGGGACCCAACCCACCACTGCCCTCACCGTATCGACGCTTCGTTCCACGCTGAGCATATAAAACGTGTCGTCGTAGGTGTCCGCCGCCTGAACCAAAACGGTCGAGGTGACGCCGGCCTGAGCTACCTCTGCAGCAACGTCTTCTGGGCGATAGTCCCGGTAGAGGACACCGAAATCGGGTGAAATCCAGTCGTAGGCCCGTTCCGAGAGGACCCACAGGTGTTGGTGAGTGTCCACGAAATGTGCCGGTGTGTGTGTCATGATTTTTCCTTCCGCTGGGATGTGTCGGTATTTCTTTGCACGAGGTAAATATGGGTGAGTGCCATCACCAGCTCACCTTTTTGATTGAGGACTTCGACTTTTTCGTCGACGAGCCCAAACTGGTCGGGATTTTTTGCGTATTCCCGTGTGCCGCTGATGGCTGCATGAGCTGTGATGGTGTCGCCAATGAAAACGGGCCTTATGAAGCGGATCCCGTCATACCCATAACTCATGGCGGCTTCATTAATTTCCCCAGCCAACATCCCCACCGCTACCGAAAGAATGAGAGTGCCGTGGGCAATGCGCTCCTTAAAGGGTTGGGTGGCGCAAAATTCGGCATCCATATGATGCGGGTAAAAATCACCCGTCTGCCCTGCATGCAGAACGATGTCTGCCTCAGTGATGGTTCGCCCATGGCTACTAACTGAAGTGCCGACCTCGTACTCATCAAACAGTCGTTTCACTTCGCACTCCTCTCGAGTAATTGCTTTTTGTAGTGCACAATCTCTGCCCAGTCTTGCGGTCCAAACGCGCGCGCGCCAAGACTGCGATGGATGACTTGCGACACCTGAAATTGAAAATCGGGCCATCCGACTACCCGCGGGCGCACCCAGGATCTCTCGATGGATCGAAGGGTGTTACGGAAAAAATTGTGCGTTAGGGAATTCATCCGCGGAGACAACCACGCCCGAAGGTTTCCTGGCTGACCATGGAGTTCGGTGTAGGGGCCATTCTGCGACGCAGCAGAAGCCAGATAGTGGGCCACTTGCGCGGCAAGATCAGGATTCTGCGAATGAGCAGAAACCGCAATCCCAGCGCCTCCCAGTTGGGATCCAGAGGCACGCCCATCGAAGGAAGGTACGTCGTCATAAGCAAGGGTCTTAGCTCTAAAACCCTCGCGTGAATAATTGGTGTACCCATAAAGAGGTGCCGCGTACCAATATTCATCGCTGGAAACGAGCACTTCGGAAATTTCAAACGGGTTCTGGGTATGACAAAAATCAGGGACCAATTCCGCAAAATGAATCATAAATTCGAGCACTCGCTGCGTAGTGTTTTCCTCGACAAACTCCGCTGTCTGCCCTATCGCCACACCCATTTGTGCGCTGAGCGTGGCAAAGGTGCTAAAAGCATCGACCGGCTTATGCGGCCACAACACCTTTCCTTGGCGAGCGTCATGGAGGATGTCATCCCAAAAAGGTGGGACACCGTCGACGAGGTCGGGTCGGTATACCGAGACTTGGGTTGCCGCGTCGATCGCTAGCGCCCAAATCTTATCGCGAAACCGATAAGACTCGTGCGAGGGTCCCGCGCTTTCGCGAGCCAATCGGGAAAGGTCCCCTTCGCTCAATAGATCATCCATCGCTAAAAGTACACCGTCATGAACTCCGTCGGGCACGTGAGGATGGTCAATCACCATCAGGTCGTGGTCTAAGGCAAATTCTCGAATATGCTGATCGCCAAACTCCAGAAGACTCCGCGCTGTCCAGTCAACCCTTACCCCGAATTGTTCTTCGACGAGGTCATTACACGCTACGACCGATTCAAAACCGCGGGGATGGTCCCAGGTCATTCCCGTGAGGGAAGGTTTTCCTGTCACACCTGCCTCCAGTCGTATTAGTAGAGAGTATCTCTAGCGTATCTCCTTAAATCATGTATCCTATTGTAAATCTGCTTTGTGAGTAAAAGCGCGTTAAAACATCACCAAAAGATTGAGGGTCCTCATGGCACAAGAGTTAGCAGGCCTCACCGCCGTTATTACCGGCAGTGCTTCCGGGATTGGACTCGCTACAGCCGAGATGTTCCATGAGCAAGGCGTTAAAGTCTTTGGCTTTGACCTCAACCGTGGGGAGCTGCCCGAGGGAATCCACTGGATCCAATGCGACATTACGTCGCCCAAGGCGGTGGATGCTGCCTTTAGGGAGGTCGAAGCAGCCAGTAAAGTCCTCGACATTGTGGTCAATTGCGCAGGAATAGGAGCCATCGGTTCCATCGAATCCGCAACAGACGATGAGTGGCACAAGGTGTATGAGACGAACGTGGTGGGTACGGCACGGATATCTGCTCGAGCACTTCCACTGTTGCGCAAGAGCTCCCAGGCGGCCATCGTCAATATTTGTTCCATTGCTGCGACCGTGGGACTGCCAGATCGAGCTGTCTACAGCGCCAGCAAGGGGGCAGTGCTGTCCCTCACGAAAGCCATGGCCGCTGATTTTGTTCGCGATGGAATCCGTGTGAATTGCGTCAATCCCGGAACGGCTGACACTCCGTGGGTGGACCGGTTACTTCAACAAGCCGAGGATCCTGATGCGGAGCGCGCTGCACTGAACGCCCGCCAGCCCATTGGCAGGCTTGTGTCCGCGCAGGAAGTCGCCTCAGCAGTGTGCTTCTTGGCAAGTCCCGCTCAGGCTTCCACCACGGGCGCATCTCTCGCAGTCGATGGCGGAATGGATGGGCTGCGCACACGGGCGCGCACCTAAAACATCAGTATTAATCGGAAAACAACCCCGACCAGGATTAGACTCTGAGAATCCGCTCTCAGGTCAGGAATTTCGAACAATGGCAGATAACGTCAAATCCCGCCCGTTGCGGCCGATGCGGACGGTCCTTTCAGATGAAACGTATTTGCGTATTCGCGAAATGTTACTGACGCACGATATTGCCCCCGGTGAGCGAATCAATATTGACGCGCTTGCCCGAGAGCTCGACGTGTCCCAGACTCCAGTGCGAGAAGCGTTAGCCCGACTCGAGTCCGAGGACCTCGTCACCAAAGAGCCCCTCCGGGGTTACACGGCGACAAAGCTACTCACCGTTCCCGAGATTCAGGATCTCTTTCAATTCCGTGGGCTAATCGAACCGTGGGCAGCTGGCATGGCTGCTCGAAACATCAACGAAGAAGGAATCGCGCGCCTCCAAGCCGAGTTAGCAAAGGGCCAGTCTGCCGAAAACCTCGATATCGATGAAGCATATGCAGCCATGAGTGAGCATGATGCACGGTTTCACGCACTCATTGCTGAGTTATCAGGCAGCGAATTTGTGCACGATGCGTACGTGCGCACTCATTGCCACCTTCACCTCTTCCGTCTCTACACGGTGCTCAAGACCTGGATGGAACTTCCGCGAGAAGACGCCGAAGTCATCGGAGAGCTTTTCGAGCTGTATTACCAACCCAAATCTGGCTTCCTGGCCTTCAAGGAGCACCGAGCAATCGCTGATGCGGTGGGCTCAGGAGACGAAGCGAGCGCTAGCAAACTGATGCTCGAACACATCGAGAGTTCGCTCCACCGATTTGCTCCGACAATGTCGGTGATGGAGAAAAATCAGTAGCTCAGTGCTTCGGCATTGATGAGCCCCTCGTGGGCCATCAGCGAGTAGAACTCGCCCGGGACAACCGAGGAGAATAGTTCGGCATTGCGTGAAGCCTGATCATGGTTGCGAGCACCCAAACACACCACCTTGATGGCGGGATGAACGAAAGGGAACTGAGCGGCGACTTGCGGCAACATAAACCCGTGGTCACGACAGAACGCAGCCAACCTTTGGGCTTTGTCTAGGATTTCTGCCGGTGCTTGCTCGTAGTTGTAATGCGCGCCAGGCTGAGGCTCATTAACAGCAAGAATTCCTGAATTGAAAACTCCGGCTGCGACGACCGAAATATCTCGCTCGAGAGCAAGGGGCAGCAAATCCTCTAAGGCCGGCTGTTCTAGAAGAGAAAATCGGCCAGCCAACATCACCACATCGAGATCCGTGCGTTGGGCAAAACGAGCCAACATTTCGGATTGATTCATTCCCGCGCCATACGAGCGGATAACGCCTTCAGATCTCAATTTTTCCAGCGCGGGGAACGCTCCCTCCAGTGCTTGAGTTTCGTGAGCATCCGGATCATGCACATAGACAATGTCCATATAGTCAGTACCCAACCGGGCAAGGGACTCTTCGATAGAGGTCATCGTGGCGTCATAGGAATAGTCCAGGACACGATGATTTTCCGCTGACACGGCAAAACCCTGATCGTCCAAACCACCGGAAAAATCAGGATTCGGCCTAATCAGCCGTCCCACCTTGCTCGAAATAATGACCTGGTCACGAGGGACGCTCGCTAAAAACTCCCCGACTCGTCTTTCCGAAAGGCCCAGCCCATAGTGAGGGGCAGTATCAAAATAACGCACCCCCGCATCGAACGAAGTTTGCAATGACGCTGCGGCATCCTCCGGGGAAACCTCTCGGAAGAGATTGCCCAGTGGGGCGCATCCCAGGGCAAGAACAGACGTCTTGATTCCACCTCGACCCAAGGAAGTCTCAGCAATAGACAACTTTATGACCCCCACTCTGAGCCGCCAGGGAAGAGAAAGCCTTCGCGGGTGGGAGCCAGGATTTCTTGGCTGTTACCCGGAGTGTCTGTCGGCCAATATCGACCCTGTTCCACACGAACCGGGTCGACATAGTGCTCGTGGAGATGGTCGACATATTCAATCGCACGGTCCTCTTTGAGACCGGAAAGCGCAACAAAATCAAAAAACGCAAGATGCTGCACTGCCTCACACAGACCCACCCCTCCGGCATGGGGGAACACCGGAATGCCAAACTTGGCGGCAAGGGCAAGAATGGCAATATTTTCGTTGACTCCCGCTACCCGCGCACTGTCGATTTGCAAGAGACTGACTGCGCCACTTTCCAGAAGTTGGCGAGCGATGACCCGGCTTGCCATATGTTCCCCAGTAGAGACGCGCACGGGCGCGACCGCTGAGGCAATAGCTTTATGTCCGGCAACATCGTCAGGGCTCGTGGGCTCTTCCACCCAATCAATCCCGAAAGGTTCGAGCTTACGAATCCAGTCGATGGCTTCTGTTATTTCCCACCTCTGATTGGCATCTACCGCAATGGGAAAACCCTCGCCACACGCCTCACGCGCAATCCGAAGCCTCCGAACGTCGTCGGCTTTATTGGCGCCCACTTTGAGCTTGATTCGGCCGAAACCTTCGGCTATTGCCTCACGACACAGTCGTACTAATTTCTCATCGCTGTATCCGAGCCATCCGGGACTGGTGGTGTACGCGGGATAGCCCTCGGCCCGTAGAGCGGCCTTGCGCTCCTGCTTG
>Ga0213861_10001338_pt1 | contig 21718 bp, 25 predicted proteins | sample PICome_4_FD_160110 | JGI IMG/M metagenome (GOLD analysis project Ga0213861, IMG submission 160110) | Coastal seawater microbial communities near Pivers Island, North Carolina, United States - PICO131 | ecosystem: Environmental > Aquatic > Marine > Coastal | place: USA: North Carolina... | reverse complement strand
TAATATAACTATGCTCACAGGTACCACAAATTCAGACATACTCGACATCTTTCTCCCAGAGGTAACTAGTGTAGGGGAACTTGCTATTAATTCATACATCGGACTCGTATCCGTTTCTCTCCCCAAAGCCACCACTTTCGGGGATGATGCATTTATTTCTTGCTTCAACCTCGTGTCCGTTTCTTTCCCCAAAGCCACCACTTTCGGGAATAATGTGTTTCACGGTTGCACAGAACTCGTGTCCGTTTCTTTCCCCAAAGCCACCACTTTCGAGAATACTGCGTTTCAGAGTTGCGTCAACCTCGTGTCCGTTTCTTTCCCCAAAGCCACCACTTTCGGGTATGGAGCGTTTCACGGTTGCACCGACCTCAAATCCGTTTCTCTCCCCAAAGCCACCTCTTTCGGGAATGATGCGTTTAGTGGATGCTTCAACCTCGTATCCGTTTCTCTCCCCGAAGCCACCATTTTCGGGAATACTGCATTTAATGGGTGCACCGATCTCGTATCCGTTAATCTCCCCAAAGCCACCACTTTCGAGAATAATGCGTTTCAGAGTTGCCGCAATCTCAAATCCGTTTCTCTCCCCAAAGCCACCACTTTCGGGAATAATGCGTTTAGTGGATGCATCAACCTCAAATCCGTTTCTCTCCCCGAAGCCACCACTTTCGGGGATGATGCATTTCTTTCGTGCGCCCACCTCGTATCCGTTAATCTCCCCAAAGCCACCACTTTCGGGGATGATGCGTTTGAGTTCTGCTTCAACCTCGTATCCGTTTCTCTCCCCAAAGCCACCACTTTCGGGGATGATGCGTTTGAGTTCTGCTTGAGACTAAATGAAACAGGTAATACCGTGTTTGCCTCAACCATAACATTTACCGGGGCTGGTGGTCTAGGTGACAATGTAGGTACATCTCTTGGTAGAACTGCTGCAACTTTTGGAAATGGAAGAATTCTATTTAACTGATCGTTATGAGAATATTAGAGAAGATAATTCAATATACTAAACTACTTTAGTATATTTTTGTTTTGGTTTTATGTTTTTTGTTTTGGTTTTATGTTTTTCGATTAGTTCAATGCGAGTTTTGGGAATTCTAAGTTAAGGAACTCTTCTGTATTGTCTTCGACAACAGGAGGTTCTGGTCCATCATCGTGTCTATGAGTAGGAAGAGGTACTTTTTTGTACTCTCGTTTCTGTCCAAAGTATTCTGTCAGATTTTCAACAGAAAGTTCAGTTTTTCCACTAGTCGCAGAAAGCATTCTGATGTGTTCACAAATCTCTTCGATTGTAAAGTCAGTCTTTCCTGAAACTGGAGTGAAAGTTTCAACGAGTTGATACTCTGTCTGTGTTTCATCATCAGAATCTTCATCATCAGAATCAAAATCTAGTATCATTGTTTCGAATGTTCTTTTTTTGCTTTCTTGAACTTCATCTTCGGTATCAGCATAACAAGATGTCAAAACTTCATCGAGTTCGCATTGAAGTAACCATTCTTCACAGAAATCGTCAAATTCTGTTTCATCCAGATGTTTTTGATATTCAAGAGTATGAATCATTTGTTCAAAATCAAGTCTTTCTTGACATCTCTCTTTGATTTCAGAGAAAGAACCGTCAACATCCAAGAACAACCAAGCTTTGTATGGCAACAGCCACTCTTGTTCCGATTCTTGTTTCAGAAATGATTGTTCCCAAGAAATTTTCATCATTCTTGTTGGAGAGTTACAAATTGCTTCAACAACTTTGACAATGTCTCCATTTTCGCCGTTCTCAATTGTAACTTTTCCTGAACCAGTGTTCATATCAACATAGAGTTTCTTGACAGAACCAAGTTTCTCGAATGCTTTCTTCATCTTGTATCTTGATGCAACATACTTATCTCCACCATAATTGGCAGAGATGTGGGGAAGACCCTTGAAGTTGAATACAGTTGAGGAAACCATGATGGAAGTTTTTGAGTTTGAATTGGGATTGAAATTCAGTTTTGTAGTCGTGAGTTTTTTGTTGTAATTTACATTAAAAATTCAATTTTAAACACACAAGTGTTTAAAAATTTTGTTTTTTTATATTATATAATATTAATGGTCTCGTTGTGAGGTCGGTTTCGTTTTTGTTATCTTGTTCGTTTTGTATGTATATACTCTTTATATCTACATACGCTTTCATTTTTTTGTTTCTCTACAAGTTGTAGAAACATATAGATTTATTCTCGCTTTCAAATACTTATAGCAATAAAAAATTTATTCCAAAAAATATATAATAATATTTCTACTCTATATAACCTATCCACTCTTCTATAGTTTCCTTAGGGTATCCTCGTTCTTCCATCGCTAACCGGACATTTGACTTATGCTTCTCTATATCATAAATATCCAACTTCTCCTTTTCAATTATAATAATATTACCGATTTGATCGTTCTCTGCCATCGTGATTGCCACTCGATCGTCATAACCATTCAGGCAATTGATTAGTCGTGACATCTTCCCAGTAAAACACTTGCAATCAGCATCAGCCATCTCCGTATTCATAATACCTATGATTTCATTTCCGTCTTTGTGGTCTCTAATAATACTCCATACCGCTACCAGTAGTTCCTTAAAAGTAATTCCCATTACGCCATGAATACTATCGTCGCCACAGTATTCCATTAGTAACCGCTTCGTTACTTCGGTTAGAACTGCGTTAGAAACTATTTCTTCGTTCACCACTTCGATTGTAATCGATGGCTTATCTGCCATAACGGAATTGGTACTATTACGTATCGATTCTTGGATTTGGTGATCATGCACGTTTTGACCATCATTATACAGTTTCTGTTGGGTCAAACCTGCGTTTTTCAAACTGTTTAGGAATCGCGTGGTTTGTGGAGGAATATATTCAATTTCATTGTCACTATAGTCAACATATGTTAGATTCCTAAGTTCATGTAAATTTATTGGAAGCGATGTTAGAATGTTATCAGAACAATATAATCCTCGCAATGATTCTGGGAGTTTCGATGGAAGTTCGGTTAGTTTGTTATAAGAACAATTTAATTCATGTAATGATTCTGGTAGAATCGATGGCAGCGAGGTTAGTTTGTTATTATAACAATCTAATCCTCGCAATGATCCCGGGAGATTCGATGGAAGTTCGGTTAGATCGTTATTAGAACAATCTAATGTTTGTAAGGATTCGGGGAGTCTCGATGGAAGTTCGGTTAGATTGTTATTACAACAATCTAAATGTTGTAAGGATTCTGGGAGTTTCTGTGGAAGTTCGGTTAGTTTGTTATTATAACAATATAATCTTCGCAATGATTCTGGGAGATTCGATGGAAGTTCTGTTAGTTTGTTATTATAACAATATAATCCTCGCAATGATTCTGGGAGTTTCTGTGGAAGTGATGTTAGATCGTTATTATAACAATATAATCCTCGCAATGATTCTGGGAGTTTTGATGGAAGTGATGTTAGATTGTTATTAGAACACCGTAATTCTTGTAATGATTCAGGGAGTTTCTGTGGAAGTGATGTTAGTTTGTTATAAGAACAATTTAATTCATGTAAGGATTCTGGGAGTTTCGATGGAAGTGATGTTAGTTTGTTATGAGAACAATCGATATATACTATTCTGTCGTAATTTGGTAATTGTTGTATTTCAATGAAATTCTTGTACTCGACATATTCGCCTTCGAGCGAGTAGTTGATTACGATAGTCATGATGATTTTTTTTGTTGTAATTTACATTAAAATTCAATTTTAAACACACAAGTGTTTAAAAATTTTGTTTTGGGTTTTCTATCTTGGTTAGATCGACCTAAAATGACACTAGTTCGACGAGACACGATTTCGACCTTGGTTAGATCGACCTAAAATGACACTAGTTCGTCACGACGCGATTTCGACCTTGGTTAGATCGACCTAAAATGACACTAGTTAGTCACGACGCGATTTCGACCTTGGTTAGATCGACCTAAAATGACACTAGTTCGTCACGACACGATTTCGACCTTGGTTAGATCGACCTAAAATGACACTAGTTCGTCACGACACGATTTCGACCTTGGTTAGATCGACCTAAAATGACACTAGTTCGACAAAACAGCATAAAAACGACCTTAATTCGACGAAAACTGAAATCTTTTCATCAATTTGGAGAAGAAAGCACTACCTACAATACCTACACGACACTTTTACGACAATCAAAAGTTCAAACTCAAAACTGAATTCTTTTCATCAATTTGGAGAAGAAAGTTTTACTTACGAACAATCAATCAATCAAAATGGCTTCTTCCACAGTTTTCGACCTCATCTCTGTCAGTCTTGGCAAGAGTCTTGAATCAATCATCATTCCAAACTTTGTTGATGTTGCAGTTGCAGTTGCATCAGAGTTTGGTGATGAACCTCCATCGAAAGATTCTATGAAACTTCTCTTTGAGGGTGCATTCAAGAAGGCTCTATCAACTCCTGGCAAGAAAGTTGTTGAGAAGAAAGAGAAGAAAGTTGTTGAGAAGAAAGAGAAAGCGTCTCCAAAACCAAAGGTGAAGAAGACTCCTGCTCCAAAACCTCAGTGGTTATCTCTTGTTGATATGAAAGAACAGTTGTCAGAAGAAAAACATCACTTCTGTGGTTTTGTTGCTGATCGAGGTCCAAACAAAGGCAAGTTTTGTGCTACAGTTCTGACAGAAGAACACAATAATTGCGGAAATTTCACTGACGGAGACTGGGTTCCTCATTCTCCTGATGCCGAATTCGAGAGCGTTGATAAAAGTGGCTGCAGAATGCGATGCAAGAAATGTTGGTCCAAGGGAAAGAATGGACACTATCGCAAAGACGGAGCTGCTGAGAAAATGTACGCAGAAGAGTTCGAAACACAGTCTAATGTCGAGGATCTCCCAGAAGTTCCAGATGTTCCCAATGATGACATCACGGAACCAACTCAGGAAGAATTAGTTGAAGCGGAACAAACTAATCAAGAAGAAGAAGAGCTTAATGAAGAAGAAGAGCTGAATGAAGAAGATGAAACTGACACAGCAGATCTTCTTGAAGGACTTCTTGATACAGATGGACAAGTGGATAATATGTAAATACAATAGAATAGATAACAAAAAACAAAAAACCAAACAAAAATATACTAAAGTAGTTTAGTATATTGACAAACAAAAACTTTGAGAAGTTTGAGTTTTGTTGAGAAAAGTTCAGACAAAACTGAATTTTTTTCATCAATTTGGAGAAGAAAGCACTACCTACAATACCTACACGACACTTTTACGACAATCAAAAGTTCAAACTCAAAACTGAATTCTTTTCATCAATTTGGAGAAGAAAGCACTACCTACAATACCTACACGACACTTTTACGACAATCAAAAGTTCAAACTCAAAACTGAAATCTTTTCATCAATTTGGAGAAGAAAGCACTACCTACAATACCTACACGACACTTTTACGACAAGCAAGGCTATTGAAAGTTTGTTAAAAATCAACATGAGTTCCAATCAAAAAAAAATTTCGTCTGATGATATGACTATCAAGGTTATACTTGTCGGAGATAGTGGTGTCGGAAAAACAGCATACATGAATCGCCTAATGACAGGTAATTTCACACATTCACACATTCACACAATTGGTGTGCAACGCTACAAACTCGTATTTTATACCAATCATGGACCAGTGACCTTTTATATTTGGGATAAGGCAGGTAACACGGTGGAAGCCGATGCTGTAATCGGAATGTGCGATGTTACCAACTATAACTCTTTCGCCAACATGGACAATTGGCTATACAAAACGACAATTCCATCTGTCGCATGTGGAAACAAAATTGATAATTCTTTCAGACAGGTGAACAGTGAGAATAAACGCGAGCTCAAACGAAAGTGGGGACAGTACTATGATATAAGTGCAAAATCCAACTACAACTTCGAAAAACCTTTTCTTTACCTCGCCAAGAAACTAACGGGTCACGATGATCTGGTTTTCTCTAAAGGATCTACAAGAGATAAGGAACTAAGTCTTCTCGAACTTGATCTGGGTATATATAAAATCCAAAAATAGATTACTAGAAATTGATTTTTTATAAAAAATGACTTATCACGACAATCAAAAGTTCAAACTCAAAACCAAAAAACATAAAACCAAAAAACATAAAACCAAAAAACATAAAACCAAACAAAAATATACTAAAGTAGTTTAGTATATTGACAAACAAAAACTTTGAGAAGTTTGAGTTTTGTTGAGAAAAGTTCAGACAAAACTGAATTTTTTTCAAAAAATTTGAAAGAAAACACTGATTCCTAATCATGGCTACTCTCGGTTACACTCTGCTCGAGCATCAACGCGAACATGTCCAACGAATAGTTGACAAGCTATCTGAACACAAGTCTATGATCGATCTATCCTTGATGGGTCGTGGTAAGACTTACACTACGGCGTATGTGGCAACTGTATTGAAGGCTGTTGTTGTGGTTGTGTGTCCTGCTAGCGTAGAGACAAAGTGGAAAGAAATGAAAACAGAATTCAATGCTCCTATCTGGAAAGTTATCTCGTACGAAAGTCTGCGCGGAGTCAAGAACAAGCAACCAAAACACGGTCTGTTGGACAGAAATAACAAGCAAAACAGACGAGGTGTGTTCACTTCGTTCAAGGTCACAGAGGCACTGTCATCCGTCACCAAGGGTCGTAAGGTTCTGTTTGTCTTCGACGAGGTACAGAAAACCAAGAACAAGTCTGCAACAGCGAAAGCTTGCATCGCGATGGTATCTCATGCTTGTGCGAAAAAGAACTCCAAAATTCTTCTTCTGTCAGGCACACCGATTGACAAGGACAATCAGTCAATCAACCTGTTGAGAATGATGGGTCTTGTCACAAGTAGCATGCTTGCACACACAGACAAGGATACAGGTGTGATAAAGAAGGTAGGGTTCGCGAAACTGTATAATACTTGTACACGGCTCGATCCAGAATTCACAACAATCGTTGAGGAAAGTTACAATCTTGCCAAGAGAGTAACAGACTATCCGAAGATGTGTTACGACTTGTTCATCGGTGTTGTGTTGAAACATCTCAGTTCGAAAATGCCCGATGATGTTGCGATGCACAAGTTGGATATTCGTAATAGATACTTCAGTTGTACTGATGACGAAAGATTGAACATCGAGGGACACATCAAGGACATGAAGGGTATGTTCAACCATACTGAGACTAGACTTCGACGAACTGATGTCAACACATTCTGTGAAATACAGAAGGCATTGTTGGGGATTGAGAAGGCAAAAGTTGGTATCATTGCTCGAAATGCACAGAAAGTTCTCCTTGACAATCCAACAACGAAAGTTTGTATTATGGTCAATTTCACAGAGCCACTCAAAAAATTGGCATCGTTGCTTGCCTACTTCAATCCAGTTGTTATCAACGGAGCTGTGCCAAAACACAAGCGCATGGAGTTGTTGAAAGGGTTCCAAAATGACAGCGACGAATCGAGACTTGTCATCGCGAACATGGATGTTTTGTCAACTGGGATTGACTTGGATGACAAGTTTGGAGAGAGAAAGAGATATGTGTTTGCATCTCCCAATTACAAAACGATGGTCATTCAGCAGATGACATACAGATTTCTGCGTGCGAATACACAGAGTAGTACATCGATAGACTTTGTATACGGAGACTGTAAGGTAGAAGAATCAAGCATGTTGAGCTGTCTCGCAAAGAAAGCCTGTACTATGCGTGATGCTTGTCTTGATAGCAAGAACAAAAATGTAACTTATCCAGATCAATATCCAAAAGTAGTATGCTAGATAGATAACAAAAAACAAAAAACAAAAAACAAAATAAAAATATACTAAGTAGTTTAGTATATTCTGATAACTGAAAAATTAACGAAAACTTTCTCAATAAAAGTTGACATTACAATAATGGAAAACAAAGCAATTTGTATCACTTTGGGTGAACAGAGCGAGAATCATGTGGGAATGATCAAGTATGGGGATGGGTTGTCTGACAAGGGTTATAGCGTAGAGGAGATTGTTGAAATGAGAAAAAAGTTTGAAGAAAAAGGTTGTAAATGTTTGATGTTCAATTTGAATCATTTGTTAGAAGGTGAAAAGTGCGAAGAGAAGGCGTATGTGTTGGTTATCAGGAATTGTGTTGATGGGTTGTTGGGAGAGGGAAAGAATAAGGAGATGATGAAAGAGTTGACAGATTTGGATTGGGATGAAAAGTATTGGGATACAAGAAGAAAAAAGGTATTGAATAAGAGAGCGAGATATAATTTGTGTTTTGGCGATGAAACGAAAGAGAGCGATATGGAGAACGGTATTGGTAGTGTTGTGGGTTACGACGATGTAACTTTGTTAAGTGAGATGAAGAAGAAGATGGAGGAGATTTGTGGAGAGAAGAAGTTGGAATGTGAAGGAAATTTGTATTATGATGCAAAAAAGTGCGGAATTGGGTTTCACGGCGATGGTGAGAGAAAGAAGGTCGTTGGGATAAGTTTGTGTAGTGAAGATATTGTCAGAGAGATAAATTGGATTTGGTATAAGAAAAGTGAAAGAGTGAGCGAGAGATTTAGATTACAATTGAAATGTGGAGATTGTTATGTTATGAGTGAGAAAAGTAGTGGGTTTGATTGGAAAAAGAGAAGTTTGTTGACATTGAGACATGCAGCGGGCGTTGAGGGAAGTAAGTATTTGAAGTAAATGTTTCGTGTAATTACAAAGTCTATATAAAACTGAATTTTTTTCATCCTTCGGGATGAAAAAGGACAATCGTAATTCAAAACATTAACATGTCGTGTCAAGGAGAAAAATGGTCAAAGAAGGAAGAAGGTTGTCTTATAATTAGTTACCTAATTGAAAAGGATAACATATTTACTTTGTCTAGGATTATGGGAAGAACAAAGGTAGCAATAGTACTCCGGTTAAAGAAACTAAGAGTTATCAGGGAGGTTTATGAGGCTCGCGGTTTTAGTGAACTTGAGAGTTATGACAAATCAAAATTAAACAATCATTGATCCTGATTTCATATTACAAACTTTCATAAAAACAAAATAAAAACTGAATTTTTTTCATCCTTCGGGATGAAAAAACTTATACTCAAAACAAAATGTTTTCTTATCCATTGAATTTCAACTCCGAGGACGAGCATATTGCTCACATCAAGAACAATCAAAAGTTCTATCGAGATGTTCTCGATCTCAAAGATATGAACGAAGAACTTGAAAATCAAAAGAAGAGAAACGCTGAGATGAACGATCTGATCTTGCAGATGAATGATAAGTTGAAGATTGTTGACGAAGAAAAGAAGAAACAAGAAGAAGAACTGATTAAGACCAAGGAAATGCTGAAAGATAGAGATGTTCTCGAAGAACTTGCAGGAAAAAAGAAGGAAGGTGTCAGTGTTGTTCACAAGGGTGCTTGTGACGAGAAGTATGTTGAAATTGTCTTGAAAGAACTTGTTGGAGATGTTTACACTGTAGATAATGGAGACGGAACAAAGAAGATGGATGTTCGTTTGGTTCGCAACGATGGAGCATTCACTATTGGAATCGAATGTAAAGACAAAGAAAAAATTACAAAGGAGGATATTGAAAAGTTCAAACGTGATAAAGTGAAGAACAAGTTCAAACGGAGCATCTTTATCAGTACACATCCAATCAAAAACATCGTTGATGAAGAAAACCAAGTTAAGATTGATGGAGATGAGATGTGGGTTGTCACAAAGGACCACATCTTTCTTGCTGCTGTGATGAAACTGTATCTTGCTAATCTTGAATACGAGATTGATAATGTATTTGACAAGAAACTGATGTTTGATGAGATGATAGATACATACAACACTTGGCAAACAACCAAGAAACATCTTATCAAATTGGATGAGAAGTTTTTAAGAATGTTGAAACTCACACCAGACTTTGAGAGAATCATCGGTAAACACATATACTCTGGTGTTCAAGGAAAGTTCGTAGCTGGAAGAGCACCTTATTGAATATACAAGCGTTAACAAAAAACATAAAACCAAATAAAAATATACTAAAGTAGTTTAGTATATTCTAAAGACAAAATTATCTACAATCTCAATTATTTTCTTGGTGTATACCAAGATGGAACAACATCCCATTTCACTATTTCTGTTTTCGCTACCATATAGTATTCTCTGTACGACAATACTGCAGTTCCTTTGAAGCACTTTGGGAACTTTGCCATAGCAAGTGGAAGAGGAGTCAGACCAGGAGCACTATCAACAGAGAAACTGTTGTTTTTGGCACAATAAACTTCAATTTGTTTTCTGTGTTCTACTGTTTTAGTTTTTGGAACACTGTACTTTTTATCAATCAGTTCTTCGATGAGCGCTCTAACATGCACTTCACAGGAATGAACTCGATTTTGTGGCCATCTCCTACGCTTCTCCAAACAGAGTTCTCTGACTAGGATAAGAGCATAACGATAGTTACTGAATGTCTCGGCAACCCATCTCGTAGATGGATGTTTCGGACCAAATGGTTTGTATGGTTTCAAACCTTTGTTGATAAAGTAATCTTGCCATCCCTCCTCGCAGTTCAAATGATGTGCTGTATACAACATTTGAACTGTTTCAAGTATCATCTTAACAACATGTTTGTTGCAATGAAACTTAGCCGCCTCCTTTGGGTTCTGTGATAGGAAAAAGAGATTCATACTTATTCATAACTTTTTATGAATAAATTTTGTAAATATTTCAGTTTAACATTTTTCATTTTCTTTTTGTTTCTTAGAAATTTTTGTATAGTCATTTCCTAATTCTTTAAATTTTTCTTCATCTCCTTTAACGCCGTTTTCAATTTTATCCGGATGTCTATATCCCCCTCTCAACGATCGTTCTCTATAACATTTTTTGACAGTTTTTCCTTTACATTTATATTTTTCACAGAAGGTTTTAGGTTCTAGTATATTTTGTTGCTGTCTCTGTTGCTCCTGTTGTTGTCTCTGTCTTTGTTGCTGCTCCTGTTGTTGTCTTTGCTGCTCCTGTTGTTGTCTTTGCTGCTCCTGTTGTTGTCTTTGCTGCTCCTGTTGTTGTCTTTGCTGCTCGTATTGTTGCTGATGGAACTGTTGAAAAATTCTTTCTTGTTCTTGTTGATGAACTCTGCGTCTCTCGTGTTCTTGTTTTATATTTTCAAAGATCAAATACTGTTGTGTAAAAACCGTAATTTCTTCATCTCTCATCATACGCCAATTTTTGTTTTCTATGATATAATGAGAAGAATGATCATTACTATGAAGTTCTCCACGAGCAAACGAGGGTTCTCTTACAAGAATTTCTGCTTGAGTTGATCTTTGAAAAAATTGAAATCCATTTTTTCTAAAACATCCGTATAGAGGAATAGAAACATCATGAGGAACATCAATTCTAGAAGTAATGTTCCCATATTTTTCAACCAAAAATTTTACCATATGAGTACAAATACCTCTTTTTCTATATGTTGGATTTACACAGATATTTCCTATATGTAATGTTTGTCCATCATGAGTAAGTAACAAATAAGATATAATCTCTAATGTATTTGCCTTCATTAAGCAAACAATTCTGTGTGGGATAGGTTCTATCAACAATTGATGTTGTAGATTTCTTCCACAATTATAGTCTAAATGTATCAACTTAGATAAAAGTACATCATTTAGCGCGGATATACTCGTGTCTTCCAGTATAACTTCCATTTTATATATGAATAATTTTGTAAATATTTCATTTTAGTTCAAGAGATTGTGGTCTAATTGGAACTTTGATTCTCGGAACGCTATTGGTGCAAACAAACACATCAAAGCCATAACAAAACCATATCTAAACATCTTTCTTGCTTCATCGCATCTTTCTTCGTTAATTTGCAAAAGACTGGAATATTTATCGTTTATATCTTTCATAGACAGAACTTGAAATTCTAGACATTCAATCTTGTCTTTCAAAGTTCTAATTTCTTCAATTTTAAGATCCAAGATTGTATGAACACCTTCCTCTTCGGAGTCATCATCAGAGTCATCGGTCTCTTCATTTGAATCGGGGTCGTAATCTTCATCAGAGTCATCAGAGTCTTCGACATCTTCGAATTCATCTTCACAATCGATACAATCATACAGATTTTCTGTAAGTTCCTTGTCAAAGGAGGTAAAATCAAAATCTTCAAGATTTTCTGTGAATTGTTTTACAAAAATTCGAATACGCTGCAGTGTGTTTGATGTACAATCCGCGAGAAGTTTAAGGTAATCAAATTCTTTATTAAACGCATCTATAAACATATCTGTAAACTCTTTTACTACATCTTCATCATCATCAAAATGTCTCTCAAACATATCTGAAACAATAGTACAAAGTCTAGATAATGTTAGTTCTCTCGAATACTTCTTAAGTTTCTCTTCCATAGCATCATCATTGTAATCTTGAATACCCATATCTTCTACAACATTAAGAACGCTGATATAGTAATATGGAACTGGTGTTATGTTTTCGTTGTCTATTGAAGTTTGTATGTTCTTTAAAATCTCCTTGTATTTTCTCTTCTTATCACAACCGTTGTAGATTGTATCTGAAATCTTTTGAATGAATGTATTGATATCCATTTTTGTTTATATTTTTGTTTTAAAAAATCATTTTAAAACAAATTTGTTAGCAAGTATAATTCGTGTGTTGACACATTTCAAATCCTTCTGTTTTCATACTGTCTATGAAATAAAAAATTCCTCCTATTATTGTAAAGAACACCATGGAATCTGTGATGTAGTGACAGATACTAAAAGTACAATTCTCTTCACGAGAAATCTTGTCAATCCTCATATCTTGTTTCATTAATCTTGTGTTTAAGTTATCTAAAGATTTGGTGATGTTACGATGACGAGATGAAAACTTTTTCATGTGCTCTAAGAACTTTTCAAGATCTACTAAACCATTTGTATCTTCACTATCGACAATTTCGAACACACTTAACATAAATTCAATTTCTCCTACCTGAATTTTCTGGGTTTTCAGATCATAATCTTTGATAGACAGGATGAACTTTTCAATCTCGTTTTTTAGAAGATTGAATAGATTATCTCTATCTCTCTTTTGTAAAGTGTCATCTATAGAGTCAATGAACGCCTCATCGAAGCATTCCAAGAAATCAGGAGCATCAAATTCAAGAGTGACCATTTTTTTAATTACATGGTTGTAATTAAAAATTCATATTGAAATACTTCCTCTGATAAACCAATTTGTCGATGTGGTGTTTCCTGATGCAAAATTTAGTGTAATTTTTTGATTCGGTTGGACACCAGTAACATCAAAAGTAACTGAAGGAAGATTAAAATCTAAAAAATCTCCTGATCTTCTTATTTGTGAAGACAAAACACCTCCTTTTATAACTGTTCCGTTGTTATTGTAAATAGATCTTTTATATGACCAATGAAAAGATTCAGAAGGGTCAGCAAGGTAACCAAAAATCTCAATAGTGATTAGAGTTGGATTGTCCTTTATAGTGGGTATATCAAAAATTTCATTGGAAGCTAGGGATGTGATATTTTCTAAAGTTTCACTAAAGAGGAAACTATTGAAGTAAACTCGTACATAATTGTCTGAAATAGTATTGTATGTTGCTTTCACATCTGATGCGTCTTTCTGCGTATAGAATGTGTTAATATAAACCGTTTGTTTAACAGTAGAAGATGTGGCTGTTTGTTCATATAACCCATTTTCACTTATGTCTATCTGACCTACCAAAAGTACCTCATGACCAACAGTTGTAGATAAAACTTTGATATTTGATACATTTGTTGTTTTGATAGAATCTACAAATTTTGGTTTGTAAGATATACTATTATCCAGTGTTATCAAGTTTAGTATTTCAGATGTGGAATTGACATCTTTTACCTTAATAACCTTTTCCGCTGTCCTCAGCGATGTGCTCATACTATCTCGAACCAAGGGCATTTTAAATATATCAATATTCAATTTCTATTCTTTCAAGAACTATGATAGCAGAATTCGTCTTATATTGTGTTTTAAAGAAATGCTCGTCTCCGGAAGCCTTAAATTCTATTACACCCATTTTATCGTCAGAAAAGGTTACTTCTTTTGAAATTACCTTATCATTAATATCTGCTATTCTTACAGCTATAACATTATTTTTTGTAGCATTAGAAAATTTCATGAATATCTTAACTTTTCCTTTGATTTTGTTATACCTTACATCATGATCAAGAAGTGACGAGAATGCTGCAGATGTTTGTAGAGTATACTCATTCGAACCTTCTACGAATAGTACATGCCTTTCCTTCTCTGTAAATTCGTCTACATACAAATATACCAAGGCGGCAAAAACAATCACTAATAGCACATATATTGTGTTTATATGATAGTGCATTTTTATAATGTGAAAAATGTGTTTAACTAATTGATATGTTCGTATCGTCTGTTACAACCTCGATTGTTCCGTTAAATACCGTATCGTTCGCGCTTGTCGCTGTAAAAGTTATAACCAAGTTGTTCGCAACAATACTAAACTCAATTTTGGCACTACCAAAAGTTCCAGAACTCTTGACAACAGTACTTGTACTTGTAGAGGACAAAGTTCCTCCTGCTTTTTTAAAGTAAGGTCTGAAAATTTCATAGTAACCAGCTGTATCATTATGAACCACCGAAGATTTTACCGTAACCAGAAAAGATTTGCTATTTGAACAGGTTATTGTCCGGGTTGATATAGCTCCAGCAGTTATAGTTTCGCTTACATTTGAAATGTAAAGATTGTTAACTCTAACAAAGCCCGAACTGGATGTTATATTGTTAGTTATGACATTTCCATAAAGATTTCCAAATATGAATTCTGAATTTATCTGATCTGCTGTTATATTGCTCGACAAAGATGTTGAAAGAGTTCCATTTGCAATGGGTAATTCTACAACAGCGTGACCGGTATGATTGGCAGCCAGTTTGAATCTTACACTTTTTGACATATCTGTACCATCAACAAAAAATACTGTATCGTCACTTAACGACACATGTTGATATAAATGTGTGTTTGTTGCCATTTTAACTATTTCAAATTTGATTTGAAATAATTTAGTTAATGTTTGATATTAGGTAAGAAATTTACTTCTTTTTAGGAGAAGATTTGCGTCCCTTGCGCGATCCCTTACGGGCGGGGGACTTGCGTCCCTTTTTGGGAGACATTTTGCGACTGCGCTTGCGAGCGGGAGTCTTGACGGATTTGCGGCTCTTTTTGGGAGACGCTTTGCGACTGCGCTTGCGAGCGGGAGACTTGGTTCTCTTGCCACGAGTCTTTCTCATCGATCTAAGATGAGCCATGTATCTTTTGGTGGCGGCAGAGCCTTTCACAAGCTTCTTTGGGCGCTTCATGCCAGAACTCTTCTTGGCACGCTTTGCTTCGGCAACTTTGGTTTGCGGTACAACAACTTTTTGAACTGAATCCATTTTTATTTAACCATAAAAAATTTTTTTTTATTTTTTTGTTTTAAATGATTTTTATTTAATATCTTCTCCTTCTTTTTCGTTTTCTCGTAACCTCAAACGCGTAATTATCGTTCCTCCAACTTTTTTCGGTTCCCTTCTTAAAGGTGTAAATTCTCTCTGTTCCCCTATGATCTATTCTCGAATATACAATCCAGTCCTCTCCTAGTTTAAGCCACGGTTCGGGGTCTGATTCTGTTTCTACGTACTCTTCCATCTTATAAATGCTGATAAAAGGTTTTCTACAGAATGGACAAGTGTCTGCTTTTAAACTTTTGTAGCAATCATCGCAAGATTTGTGAAGGTTAGAACAAGGAAAGGAAAAAAGTGGTTTTTGCTCTAGACAAATACCACATTCTGACATTGTATATTTTATTTTAATGAATAAAGTTTATGTTAATAAAATGAATTTGGAAGAGTATACCATCTTATATGAGGAAATAAATGAAAAAAATAAAAATTTGGTAGAAAAATTTAAAAAGAACAAAAACCACAATTTTGGTATAGTTTCATTTACAAATAACGAAAATGATCATTTGGACGAATTTTTAGTAGTCAAATACTGCAAGGTAAGAAATCTATGTAGACTGTATGATCCTTCCTATTCTAAGTTTGATTTAGAAGAAACTATTATGACATCAGTAAAGGTATTAGAAACATTTCTACCCGCTGATTGTGTTATTTGGTACTGTAATCACAACATAGAATGGTTGCTGGATCTTGGATTTAAGAATCCATATTTTTGTTCTTACGATCCTTTTTTAGAATCTACAGGGAACAAAATTGCAGTAAATAAGGTAAACGATCCTCTTTTCAAGACAAATGTGAGAAAACGCCATAATGGATACGATGACAATCCTGATATGTTTCAAAGTCCAAGATTGAGTCCGACAAGGGAGCATAAAAACAGTATGTTCGATTTTTCCCGCGACAAACTTAATGATGAAAACGAGATAGAACTGAAAATAAGTTTTGATGTAGAAGATTTACAATATCTTAAGAAGCTGGTATATGGAGGAAGAACTATGAATGACGATGGAACTATGACACAGAAAGAGGTTAGTGGTGTTCTTTGTCTGGAAAGAGACGGAGATGATTTTGAACTCAAAATAGACAAAACGAAGAACTTCAATGCTCACGATGAAGAGAAAGTGAGATTTGTAAATGGGTTAATAAACTTTCATACACATCCTTTAGATGTATATAATAACTACGAGGTTGATATGATGTATCCTTCTCCTGCAGATTATAATTCTATATTGGCATTTTTGATGCAAAAATATTGTTTCGAAAGCAACTGTTATACTTTGTCTCCATTGCTCTTTTCTTGCGTAATAACAGTAGAAGGAATTTACATTATATCTCTGAACAAGAACTATTGTACCAAATTAAAAAGAGACGAGTTAAGGAAACTTATATGCGATAACAGAAAAACTCATTATGAAATAAAAAAAGGTATTTCAGATTCCATAAATTCTAAATCTGATGGTGTGAGTGGGTATTATTACGGAAAAGATAGGTCTCCCAAAAACTATTTTCAAACCCACACAAAGTACATAGGAGACCCCAAAGATCACCCGTTAGGATATACTCAAGTCGGAGGTTACGATTATGAAACTCTGAAACACAATAGAACAGAAAAACAGTTATTACATTTTCCCGAAGAACTGGATAAGGACGGGTATACTTATGATAGACTAGCACAAGCAGGGAAAGATTACTGTAGAAAGATAAATAGAAGAGAATTAGTTACTGGTACAAAATTTACAAATGGACCTGTGATTCATACGCAATTCTACACTTACGAAGAATTAGAAAACGAAAGTTTTACTGTCTATACTTGTAATGTAAGCACAGACTATTTGCCCCTACAAACCATACTTAACGAAGAAACTATTGAAGATATAAAACTTTTCAATCAGAGATAAATTTTAAACTATTGATGTCGGCGATAAAATATTCATCATAACTATATTCTTCTTTAAGATTGAATTTTCTCATTCCAATCATATCATCAGTTACATAAGTTTCGGTAGCTTTTAAATCGTCTAGTATATCGATCTCTTTTAGCATATTCAGAACAAGTTCATAGCAAGCATAATCTGTTTTTGTGTTATCAAAGTCTTTGTATTCTCTTGTAGGAACTAAATATCTCCCCATAAAGTCTAAAAAACTATAATCGATATCAGACATATTGTTTTCCCTAAAATTGTTTAATTTTAAGGATAGTTCGTTTCTTTTGCTCTTAGAGTCGTCTTCTACTTTTAGCTTATTCATCATTATCAGGGAATTTTTATTGTATTTTATCCATTCGCTAAATGTTAGTTTTAGAAATCCTACTTTTTTACCAAAGTAATTTCCAAATTCGTATACATACAAATTAGAACCCTCTCGAGAACATAATGCAGCATGTATAAATTGCATAGAAATAATAGCCTGATTGAAGATAGTTATAGGATCAGAATATGTAACCAATAGAATGTCACCTGTTTGGATCTCATCGTAATGAAGACTACGAATTTCGAAATCTGTATATTCCTTGTTGTAAATGTTTCTTGCACCAAACCATATGTAGACCATGATAAGAATCATAAAGATAAAGTAGTATAATTCGTAAAATGAAAAATTATCCATTTTAGGTTTCAATCAAATTAGTTTTAGGCATTTTTAAAGAAAAATTTAGAAAATCTGATGCTATGGCAAATCCAGAAATGGATAGGATATAACCAACTGCGACGACACTTGTTCCTACAGCAAGTAATGCCTTGGAACTGCTTCCTTGTTCTGAAGCTTTTCCATCTATAATTATGTCGCTCTCCTTGTCATAAAGAGCAGTCCAAGTGACAAGTAACACTATCCCTAACGCAAAAAGAGAGAGACCAATTCTGGTGAAATTTTCTCCTTTCATTTTACTATATCAAAAATGAATAAATATAATAAAATAGGAAATAAAAACATGGGTATAGAATCATTTTTCGGAGGTTACATCAGGGCCAATTACAAACAATGCATAGAGAGAAAATTGCCTGATAAGGTAAGTTCTCTATTCGTTGATTGTAATGGAATCTTTCATCATTGTGCGCAAAAAGTGTACGGTTATGGAGATTTTGAAGGAGCCGGGATGGCGACACAAGATACCAACACTCTCAATAGAGAGATACAAAACAAGATAGAAGAAGTTCTCAAAGTATGCGCGCCAGAGAACAATTTCATATTAGCACCAGATGGTGTTGCTGTAGCAGCAAAACTTAACCAGCAAAAGAGCAGACGATTCATTAGCGCGGCAACACGCACTATAAGTTTCGATTCTAATCAATTTACTCCTGGTACAGATCTTATGATAAAGTTAGATGAAAAATTAAGAGGATGGCTGAAATTTAACAAAAAAATGTTACCTAAGAATATTATATACTCTTCTCATTTAGACCCAGGAGAAGGAGAACACAAGATATTTCAATTCATAAGAGAAAACAAGATAATTAAGGGAGACGGGGCACATGTTCTATATGGTTTGGATTCAGATCTCATCATATTGAGTTTACTTTGTCCTCTCGATAACATTTACCTAATGAGAGAAGACTATCGGTCATTGGTAAACATAGATAAATTGAGAGAAATGATAAAAGATAAATTTGAGTTTGAAGGATGTAATAGAAGCAGACTTATCAAGGACTTCTCCATTCTGTTAATGTTTGCTGGTAACGATTTCCTGCCTAAACTTCCCTCATTCACAAGTATCAACAACTATGTGGAGATATTCACAAGATTATACAAAACTACCAAAAAACACATCGTCAATGAAAGTGACGATATAGATTTTCAAGTCGTTCATAAGATATTATCAAGATTTGTCGATGTAGAGACCAGATTGATGGCAAAAATCGTAAAAGAGTCGTTACATAAGTATCCATATCCTGAACTCATAAAATCAGTTACGATCGACGGAAAATTTGATGAACAAAAATTTACTAACTTGTGGTATTGTAAACAGTTTTGTCCAGCTACAGGCGAATTAGCTTCAATGTATGAAGATAATAAGTATTATACAGAGGCAGAAATAGGGAAGATGTCCGTTGAGTTCTTAAAGACTATGCAATGGGTTCATAAGTATTATTCAGAAGGTCATAAAAATATAAGCAACACCCACTTTTACCCTTACATTTATGCGCCTATCGGTAAGAGTTTACACAGTATTCTAAGTATGATATATACAGATAAAAGAAGAACGAAAACTAGAATAAAAAAGTTACAAGATGTCGGACCTTCTAAGAACATCGATATTACGGCAGCACATCAACTTCTTTCTGTCATACCCAGAAGATCTTCTAAAATCATTCCCGTTGAAGTTATGAATGTCTATGATAATTATATGGACATAATAATGCCAGAAGAATTTGTTATAAAACACGAAGGTACTAATTTAGACTGGCATAGAACAGCTGTCATACCTCCTGTAAATATGAATTTAGTCAGTTATGCTTTGGTTCAAGATCCTAAATATTCTACCCCTGATAGATTGAAATCTCGACCTCCATTGATATTCGAAAACACGGAATACATTTCCAAACAAAAAATGAAACCAGGGGATGTTAAACGCAGAATGGATAAGTTTGTAAAAACTACAAGTTATTCTATCAAAGATGTTCAGCTCATATAAAATAACACTAGATTAACAATGTCAGATTTTAGATCGAACAACTCAACATATTTTTCTCTATTATCTGTATCTTTATGTAAATCTCCTATAATTAAGTCAAAAAGTTCTGTTTTCTCTGGAAACAAATCTTTACACATAACGCATAACGAAAACGCTTCCATATCATCTTTGACCTCTTCATTTTTATATAGATTGACAGCAATTTTCATCAGATGTACATCTCCCTCGTCCCAATTACTATTTTCGAGTTCTTTTGGAAACACATCGAGAACATCTTTAACTTTATAATATGGAATATTGACATCTTTCATTTTAATATATTCTCCATCAAATACGAGTTCGGAAGATTTTTTGAGTTTTTGTGAAAGTTCTGTATACCTGTTACGGTCTTCAAAGTTCTCGAAAAAGGTATTAATATCAAACATTTTAAAGATTATGTTTCTTAAAATGTATTCGTTTTTATACTTATTGTATTACTATCGTGATTTCAACATGATGTTATACACTTTGTATATACTTTACAAAACTAAACAGAACTTACATCGGTCATACGGTGGGGTTGTTCTGACAAAGTTACTAGGTTATTAGTTTCTCGGGATATTTCTCCGTTTTGTGTAAATTCTTGATACATTTGTAAATTCTTAATTTTCTCTACATTTGCCACAAAACGACGAAAACAGTCTTCTTGATCTGCACAACTATAGTCACCTATACCAGAAGTAAACATGACCCCTTCTGACCTTAGTTGATTTAACCGAAGGTTGCGAGAAATGAATGTTTGGTCTAATCTAAGCAGCTTGATAAATGCGTTAGCTAAAGTTACACTCATAGATATACCCCAAACCGTCCAATAAACATTATTGCTATGTTCGTTTTTTTCCTCCTCTGTAGCATTATGTTTGAATGATCTGTCTTGAATAGATATCAACGAGGGTACGATTATGGAACCTGTTGTTACTATAGCCGAAAAGATATAGTAGAAGAACGCTGACCTTTTTGTTGTTTCTTCTAAATTCTTTATAATTCTTAAATATCTCAAATTGATAAAATTTCTCTCTGTATCATTTAGATTGGTTGTTATCGCTCTAAAATTCTGAACAAAGTATGATTTACCAAAACACCAACTTATTCTGCTACACATTTTTTAAAAAATAAAAATTTATTAGTATAAAAATGGGTGCTAACGCTTCTTCATACGGTCATGCCACTGACGAAAAACTAGTTGATTTGCCTCTTCCAGGAGAAGACGAGGCGTTATTGGATCTTCCAGCTCCTCCTAAAGACGACGAGGCGTTATTGGATCTTCCAGCTCCTCCTAAAGACGACAAGTCACTTTTAAATTTGTCTAAAATGAAAAGACGCGCTTGTAGTGTCGATCCTAAACTTGCTTCTAACCCTAAAAGAAAGGCCCCTCCTATTAACCCCAAGACTTGCAAGGAAGGATCGGTTGCGATGGGTAAGGATAACGAATTCTATGTCATCAAATCCGGAAAATGGATGAAGGTCTCAAAGAGACTTGGTGAGAAGAAGAAAGAAATGATCAGAGAAAAATTAAGCGCAATAAACGAACGCACACAAGGAGCAAGAAAACGCGTTGCTGCAAAGAAAGCCAAAGC
>Ga0213861_10001332_pt1 | contig 21764 bp, 25 predicted proteins | sample PICome_4_FD_160110 | JGI IMG/M metagenome (GOLD analysis project Ga0213861, IMG submission 160110) | Coastal seawater microbial communities near Pivers Island, North Carolina, United States - PICO131 | ecosystem: Environmental > Aquatic > Marine > Coastal | place: USA: North Carolina... | reverse complement strand
AAGGATACCTCTGGAGTCCTGATGTTGGCGCGGACACGCACGATGGCGCGCGCGCTGACAGAAAACCTCAAGCACCGCGATACCCGCAAGATTTATTGGGCTGCGGTCGCCGGTGTTCCGCATCCCCGTGCGGCGACGATCAAGTTTGGCCTGCTCAAGGCACCCGGCCACGGCAAGGGCGGCGAGAACGAGAAGATGCGCTGCATCCACCCCGCCGAGGTCGACAAGACCGAAGGGGCCAAGCGGGCCACAACGGACTACGCTGTTTTGACCAACCTGGGGCAGCGGGCTGCCTGGGTGGCGCTGGTTCCGATCACCGGTCGGACCCACCAGCTGCGGGCCCACATGGCCGAGATCGGGCACCCGATCCTGGGCGATGGCAAGTATGGCGGCGGGGCGCAGGAGAATGCCGGCGATGGCTGGGGCGCGGGACTGGGTGGTGATCTTAGCCGCAAACTACATCTGCACGCGCGGACCCTTATCATCGAACACCCGACCACCAAGGCCGTCCTGCACCTGACCGCCCCATTGCCCGATCATATGGTTGAGACATGGGATTTTGTCGGTTGGGAGGTCAGCCATGCCCCCATTGATCCCTTCAACATGCCTGATTGATCCGACATGACCGACTGGAAGCCAAAGCGATTTTGGAAAGACGTTCACGTAGAAGAGGACGGTCCTCACCACATCGTGCGGCTTGATGACAAACCCCTAAAAACGCCATCCAAGCTGACGTTGCAATTACCGACGCGGGACTTGGCCGAATGGGTCGCGGGAGAATGGCGGGCGCAGGAGGGGTTGGTCAACCCCGACACAATGCCCGCGACCCGTTTTGCAAACTCGGCCGTCGAAAAGGTCGCGCCGCAATTGGACGAAGTCGCAAGGCTCGTCGCCTCTTACGGTGAAACCGATCTGGTGTGTTACCGTGCCGAAAAGCCCGCAGCATTGATCGACCGACAGGCTGACGGTTGGGACCCGCTTGTCGAATGGGCAGCCGACACATTCGGCGTGCGCCTGCGAATCGCCTCCGGGGTGATGCCTGTCGCGCAGGAACAAACCGCGTTGCAGGTGCTTGCGTCCGAGGTGCGGAGCATGAATGCCTTTGCCTTGGCTGGATTTCACGATCTTGTAAGCCTCTCCGGTTCTCTTGTCATAGGACTTGCTGTCGCAAGAGGGGCGATCGATCCCCTGCGAGGATGGGATACGTCCCGGATCGACGAAACATGGCAGGCAGAGCAATGGGGTTTTGACGAAGAGGCCGAGGAGTATGCCTCACGCAAGCGTGCCGCATTTCTGGACGCAGAGAGATTCTACCGCCTGTCGATTGGGCAAGGCTAAGAATCTCTGCAAGCCAAACCGCTTTGGATTAGGGAAATTAACGGTGTATTCGCCAAGTTATTAGGCGGAAACTCTTGACCTACGGCCACGATTTTGACCACCCTAATGCGGCGCTGGACCAGAAGTTTCCCGCGCATAGCTCTAAGGCCGCTCTGTCCTTAGTGGAACCGACAAGAAGGAAAGCTCCCCTAGGGATAGGGGAGAGTAAAAACAGGAAGAGGTAACTAACATGAAGACCGTGTTTCTAGGCGTGCTGGCAACTGCTGGACTTGCCGCTGGTGTGGCAGGTGCTGCTACACTCGACGACGTTAAAGCCCGCGGCACACTGAACTGTGGCGTGTCGACCGGCCTCGTCGGTTTTGCTGCTCCCGACGCCGACGGTGTTTGGGAAGGTTTCGATGTGGGCGTTTGCCGCGCGGTTGCGACCGCCGTCCTCGGGGATCCAGAAGCCGTCACCTTTGTGCCGACCACTGGCCAGACCCGTTTTACGGCTCTTGCGTCCGGTGAGATCGACATGCTGGCGCGTAACACCACCTGGACATTCTCGCGCGATGTTGACCTGAAGTTCGAATTCGTAGGTGTGAACTACTACGACGGTCAGGGCTTTATGGCTCCCCGTGAGCTGGGCGTGTCCTCTGCCAAAGAGCTTGATGGCGCAACTGTCTGCATTCAGACCGGCACCACCACCGAGTTGAACCTGGCCGACTTCTTCCGCGTCAACTCCATCAGCTACGAGCCCGTGCCGATCGAGACCAACGCAGAAGCTCTGCAGCAGCTGCTTGCCGGTGCTTGCGACGTCTACACCACGGACGCCTCTGGTCTTGCTGCCAGCCGTGCAACCTTTGAGAATGCATCTGACTGGGTCATCCTGCCCGAGATCATCTCCAAAGAGCCGCTTGGCCCGCTGGTCCGTCATGGCGACAGCGAATGGGCTGATGTCGTGCGTTGGTCGCTCAACACGCTCATCGCAGCAGAAGAGCTGGGCGTGACCTCCGAGAACGTGGCAGAACTTGCCGCTGCACCGACCAACAACCCCGAGATCAACCGTATGCTTGGCACCGAAGGTGAACTGGGCGCTATGCTGGGTCTCGAAGCGAGCTGGGCTGCAGACATCATCGCTGCTGTCGGCAACTACAGCGAACTGTTCGAAAGCAACATCGGTGAAAGCACTCCGATCGGTCTGGCGCGTGGTCTGAACGCCCAGTGGACCGATGGTGGTCTGCTTTACACTCCGCCGTTCCGCTAAGTCGGCTTGGATGGGGCGCGGATCGAAAGGTCTGCGCCCCATTCCACCAAATAGATAACGCGACACGACAGTCGCAGGGGCGGCCATCGGGCACAGTCGGGCGAACCGGCGTGACACCGCGGCAATGCTCACTCGCCGGGGAGTACAAAGATGTCGACGATAACAGATCCGCCGAAACCGGGGTTTCGGCTTAGCCAACTCATATATGACACCCGATACAGATCTTTGACCATCCAGACGGTCGCGCTGATCCTTCTCGTCCTCGCCTTTTCCTGGCTCATATCAAACACGATCCAGAACCTCGAAGCCCTTGGTAAGGACTTCGACTTTGGCTTCCTGTCCTCGCGAGCAGGATATGACATCAACCAGATGCTCATTCCCTATGACAACAGCATGTCGCATGGGCGTGCGGCACTTGTCGGCATCGCCAATACGCTACTTGTCGCCTTTTTGGGATGTGTAACCGCTACGGTGATCGGTGTTCTCGTCGGCGTGCTGCGACTGTCCAAGAACTGGATCGTGTCGCGCCTGATGGCGGTTTATGTCGAAGCGTTTCGCAACGTACCGCTGCTGCTTTGGATCGTTCTGATCTTTGCCTTGCTGACTGAAAGCACGCCTCAGCCGCGCGATTTCCGCGAAGGCGGTGATGCTTCGATGTTGTTCAGCGAATCGGTGGCCATCACCAATCGTGGCGTTTTCATTCCCAACCCGATTTGGGGGCCGAATTCCGGTATCCTTATCGCCGTCTTCATCGCTTCGGTAATCGGGGCGATCCTGTACCGGCGCTATGCCAAGAAGGTCCTGTTCGATACTGGCCGCCTTTTGCCGATGACATGGCCCGCGCTTGTTATCGCAATCATTCCGACGTTTCTTTTCTACTTCATCCTCGGTCGGCCCGTGTCGCTTGAGTATCCAGTGTTGGGCGGATTTAACTTTCAGGGCGGCATCCAGCTCCGAAACTCGCTGATTGCCCTCTGGGTCGCGCTGTCGCTTTATACCGGTGCCTTCATCGCCGAGATCGTGCGGGCGGGTATCCTGTCTGTGTCCAAAGGCCAGACAGAGGCGTCGTTTGCACTGGGTCTGCGTCCAAACCGGACCATGAACCTTGTCATCCTGCCCCAAGCGCTGCGGGTCATCATTCCGCCGCTCATCTCTCAGTTCCTGAACCTCACCAAGAACTCATCGCTGGCCATCGCGGTTGGATACATGGATGTGCGCGCGACCTTGGGTGGCATCACCATCAACCAGACCGGTCGAGAGCTGGAGGGGATGCTCTTGCTGGGGATGTTCTACCTCGCGCTTAGCCTGATCATTTCCAGTCTGATGAACGTCTACAACAATTCCAAAAAGCTGAAGGAGCGCTGAGATGTCCGACACCAACGCGCAGTCTGTCGGCTTTGTCCGGGACAAGATGCTCCCCGAGTCTGCTCCCCCCACGCTTGAGCGGGGGGTCGTCAAATGGATCCGGGAGAACCTCTTCTCCAGTGTCCTCAACTCGGTCCTGACGCTTGGCTCGATCTATGTCATCTACTGGATCGTCGCCCACCTTTACCCATGGCTCGCCAATTCCGTCTGGTCTGCGTCGTCGTTGAACGAATGCCGCGAGATCAGGGACGCGACCGTCGGTCCGGGCGTGCCATCGGCCTGCTTTGCCGTCATCACAGATCGGTGGGAGCAGTTGCTTTTCGGCTTCTACCCAAATGACGCCTATTGGCGGCCCGTCATGGCTCTGGTGGCCTTTCTCGTCGCCATCGCTCCGGTGTTGTTCGTATCTCTGCCACGCAAGTTGTTGTGGTTCTCGGCGGCCTCGCCGTTTGTGATGTTCTCTCTGCTTTGGGGGGGATCTATATGGGGGCCGATCACGGTCGCAGTTGGCTTTGGCGTTGGCTACGCGGCCTTCGTCCTGTTGGGTCGTGTTGCCGGTGCGCTGGTTTCAGTCCTTGGGTCGATCATTGCCCCGGTCCTGTTCTGGATGTTCCTTGCCGGACCGATCGCCGGCGCCTTGACAGCCGTCGCCCCGATCGGACTGCCCTTTGTGGAGTCCCGCGGCTTCGGCGGATTTACCTTGTCGGTGATCATCGGGGTGTCGGGGATTGTGTTGTCCATGCCGCTTGGCATTCTGCTGGCCTTGGGGCGGCAATCGGACCTGTTCATCATCAACAAGGTCTCGGTCGCCTTCATTGAGGTCATCCGGGGCGTGCCGCTGATCGTCTGGCTGTTCACGGCCCAGCTGATCCTTGGCTACTTCCTGCCACCGGGGACGACCTTTGACCTGACCCTGCGTGTCATCATCATGGTGACGCTGTTCTCCTCGGCCTATATCGCTGAGGTGGTACGTGGCGGTCTGGCTGCATTGCCCAAGGGGCAGTACGAAGGGGCCGACAGCCTTGGTCTGGATTACTGGCAGTCCATGCGGCTGATCATCCTGCCCCAGGCCCTCAAGATCTCGATCCCGGGTATTGTGAACACCTTTATCGGGCTGTTCAAAGACACAACCCTTGTCGTCTTTATCGGGCTCTTTGACCCCATCGGTCTGTCGAACGCTATCCGCGCCTCGACCGACTGGAACGGGATCTACTGGGAGCTCTTTGTCTTCATCGGCCTGCTGTTCTTTATCTTCTGTTACAGCATGGGTCGGTATTCCCTGTTCCTCGAGCGTAAGCTCCAACGCGAAAACCGGTAAGGAGACCACAAATGTCCGAACTCGCTATCGACCGCGACATCGACCGGAGCCACATGACGGTCTCTGACGAGGTGGCCATTCAGATCGACCAGATGAACAAGTGGTTCGGGACGTTCCACGTCCTGCGCGATATCAACCTGACCGTTTACCGGGGGGAGCGGATCGTGATCTGCGGCCCCTCCGGATCGGGCAAGTCGACGCTGATCCGCTGCATCAACCGTCTCGAAGAGCACCAGGCTGGGACCATCATGGTCGACGGGACTGAACTGTCATCGGATCTGAAAAACATCGACAAGATCCGGTCGGAAGTCGGCATGTGCTTTCAGCACTTCAACCTGTTTCCGCACCTGACGATCCTTGAGAATTGCACCCTCGCACCGATCTGGGTCCGCAAGACACCCAAGAAGGAAGCCGAGGAAACGGCGATGCATTTCCTTGAAAAGGTGAAGATCCCCGAGCAGGCCAACAAGTATCCCGGACAGTTATCCGGCGGTCAGCAGCAGCGAGTGGCAATTGCCCGGTCGCTGTGCATGAAGCCGCGCATCATGCTGTTTGACGAGCCGACTTCAGCGTTGGACCCGGAGATGATCAAGGAGGTCCTTGATACCATGATCGAGCTTGCCGAAGAGGGCATGACGATGCTGTGCGTGACCCACGAGATGGGCTTTGCCCAGGCTGTGGCGAACCGCGTCATCTTTATGGACCAGGGCCAGATCGTGGAGCAGAACGAACCGAAAGAGTTCTTCAACAATCCTCAGTCGGATCGGACCAAGTTGTTCCTGAGCCAGATCCTGGGTCACTGAACGCGCTGATTTTTGAGTATTTGGAACGAAGCGAAGGGGGAACCGTCAGGTTTCCCCTTTAGTCGTTGCGGCCCATCAGATCGGCGGGAATGGCGAAATCGACCAGGGTCCCTTGTCCGGCCCCGATTTTGGACCATTCAGTCGTCTTGAAGGCGATGATTGCCGTGGCGCAGGTGGGATAGTCCGCGTAGCGCGGATGGGCTGGTCGTGTGGGCAAGAGGCCGCAGGCAAGGCTGCCGATGCCCGGGTTGTGGCCCACCAGGGCCACCGTCTGCCCCGTCGCCTTGCGCAACTGGTCGATCATTCCTGTGGGGCTAGCGTGGTAGAGGGTGCTGAGTGTCAGCACCTGAGGCCGTATCGGCCATTCCGGCAGCATGAGCGCCAGCGTTTCAACAGTTCTTGCAGCGTCCGAGCACAGAACCTGATCGGGGCAATATCCCTTTTCAGCGATCCACCGTCCCATGACGGGGGCCGCAGCCCGTCCGCGCGTGTTGAGCACCCTTGCGTGATCCTCTGAGAATGGGTCATCCCAGCTTGATTTCGCATGACGGATCAGAACGAGGGTCAGTGTCATCTTGGGGCGAAGGCCTCCATGTGGAAGGCCGATTGAGCTGGCAGCCGTCTGGAGGCGCCAACCGGGCAGGCCCGGCGCACAAGGCAGCCACCGGTCCTGCAGATGCTGCCTGCCGCCGTATCGAGCCAGGATTTGCAGGACGGGACGTCATAGCCCGCCGGAGTAAGGGCGCCGGCCGGGCAGGCCGTGCGGCAGGGCTGGTCTGCGCAGGTTACGCATGGTGAGGGTTCTGGAGTAGGTGATGCTTCTGTCGTCAGTCCAATGGCGCCGCGGTACGAGATGAAGAGCCCGGCACTGTCATGGACCAGGAGTCCGACTGGTGAGGGCCAGGCCCGGCCAGAGCGTGTGGCCCAGCTGATGAAGGGCTGAAACGGTGGGCCGCCGAAGGGGAAGTAGGCCTTGGTCCCGGTGTCGCAGGCAAGCTTGCCAATCACCCGCCGCGACCAGCGATCCAGCGGGTCTGGCGCGCCATCCTCGAATTCAGCTTCTGTCGAAACCTGCGGCCAAAAGGACGGCTCATTCGGTGCGAGCATGAGCACTGAACGGATCGACGTATGCAGCCCGTCCTCGGGCAGGACCGGCGCATGCCCCGCTACCATCAGGCCGTTCTGGGCCGCCAGGGCCTGAATGGTCGCGGTCAGGGTCATGGTCGGTGCGGTTTCACCCGAGGCTCGGTCGAGCGGATGATGGAGCCTGCGCCATGCTCGGTAAACAGCTCAAGCAGGCTGGCGTTGGGAAGCCTGCCGTCAAGGATGACGACGGCCCTGACACCGGCGTCAAGGGCTGCCAATGCTGTTTCCGTCTTGGGGATCATGCCGCCAGCGATGGTGCCATCCGCGATCATCTCGCGGACCTGATCGGGGCTGAGTTGGGTGACGATCTGGCCACTTGAATCCTTGACCCCTGGTACGTCAGTCAAGAGCAACAGCCGGTCCGCCTGAAGTGCACCCGCGATGGCGCCAGCCGCTGTGTCGCCGTTGACGTTGAATGTCTCGTTCGAGTTCATGCCAGTCGCGACGGGGGCCACGACGGGGATGATGCCGGCCTTGAACAGATCGCGCAGGACCTGGACATTCATCTCGCAGGGCCGACCGACGAAGCCCAGTTCAGGATCGTCGGGTTCGGCCACCATCAGATCGTCGTCCTTGCCCGACAGTCCGACGGCGCGGCCGCCTTCGTCCATGATGGCCTGCACGATCCGCTTGTTCACCAGTCCGGTCAGAACCATCTCGACGACCTGGACTGTGGCTTTGTCCGTGACCCGCTTGCCCCGGACGAATTCGGATTGGATGCCAAGCTTGGCTAGCATCTCGTTGATCATCGGGCCGCCACCGTGGACCACCACCGGGTTCACGCCAACCTGCCGCATCAGCACGATATCGCGGGCAAACTGCGCCATGGCATCGTCGTCACCCATCGCATTGCCGCCGAATTTCACGACCACAACCGCCCCCGAATAGCGCTGCATGTAGGGCAGGGCCTCGGACAGGGTGCGGGCGGTGGCAAGCCAGTCTCGGTTCATGTTCTGGGTCCTCATTGTCGTGGCCTCTCTGCCAAAGTCCGCCTAGTTGATGCCGGCAATTATGGCCCGCAGGGTGCCAATGCCATCGCCCTTTTCGGACGAGGTCAAAAGCAATTCTGGATAAGCGGCGGGATGGCGGGACAGGGCGGCCCGCGTGGTGACAAGCGATGCGTCCAGTTCAGCGGCGTTGACCTTGTCGATCTTGGTCATGACGCATTGGAAGGGGACGGCCGCCTTGTCGAGCAGGGACATGATTTCTTCGTCGACATGTTTGGCGCCGTGCCGGGCGTCGATCAGGACGAAGGCCCGCCGTAGGGTAGGGCGACCGGCAAGATAAGACTTCAGCAGCTTTTGCCATTTCTCGACCACGGCCAGCGGGGCCTTAGCATAGCCATAGCCGGGCAGATCGACCAGATAATACTCTGGTCCGGTGGTGAAAAAGTTGATCTCTTGTGTCCGCCCCGGTGTGTTGGAGGCCCGGGCGATGGACTTGCGCCCCGTCACGGCGTTGATCAGGGACGACTTGCCCACATTGGAGCGCCCGGCAAAACAAACCTCGGCCCGGTCGGCGGGGGGCAGGCCGGACATGGCGACCACCCCTTTGACGAAATCGACGGGTCCGGCAAACAAGAGCCGTCCCTTTTCAAGGGCGGCCGCGTCGGGCTCTTCGGCGATGGGAAAGGTCAGTTGCATCATGCGTTCTCTTCTGCCTGATCGCCCAGGTCAATGCGACCCCCAGCGACGACTTCTGCATAGAGGCCAAAGTCGTGATGGCCCCAACCTTGTTTGAGCGCCCCGAGGGTATCGACGTCGCGCTCCCCTGATTTGGGGTTGGCGGTTGTGTGAAGGCAACGCTGGATGCGTTCCCGGACGACAAGGGTCGCTGTTCCGATCCGCAGCTCTTTGCCGATCCAGCCCCATTCCTCCCATGCGGAAAGACCGTCGATCCAGATGTTGCCGCGCCAGCGTTCCGGTTCAAACTCTCGGCCCAGTTGGGCCTCCACAGCGCGGTGCGAGGCTGTGTTCATGATTGATATGGAGGGATAATCGCTGTCCGTCATTCCACGGCCGGGTATGGCGACGATCCGGGCAGGCTGTGGTCGTTGTCTTGAGGTAAGGGGTGCGATCCACTCAAAGAAACCTGCCGCCTCATCCGGGATGTCGGGATGAAACTGGTAGGTTCCAAGCGTTGCGTGCGTCAGTATGACTTGGCCCGTTGCCTCATCAAGCTGGGACCAGAGGCCGGCCAGTCCCGGCGTATGTGTCCCGATCATGAAGTTCTTGCAGGGCACCCATTCTGGTTGTTCGGCGTCAAACGCACCGTTTCCGGACAGGACGGCCCATTGTCGATCCCACGGCATGGTCTGGCCCCGCGACAGGGTCACGCTTTGCAGCGCCTCCCGGCCGTGGCTCTTGATCGGGTGCCGCCAGAGTGCGGCGACCCGGCCCATCACTTCCCGCCCGGCGATTTCGTGGGCTTTGACGACTTGTTAGCGGCCACGGCCTCAGGCTTTTTGCGTTTGAAGCTGGACAGGATGTTGCCGAAGACGTCCGGCCGATGCCCATGGCTGCGCATGATCAGGTACTGCTGGGTGAAGGTGATGGTGTTGTTCGCGATCCAGTATAGGACGAGGCCGCTCGCAAATGATCCCAGCATGAACATGAAGATCCAGGGCATCCAGGCAAAGATCATCTGCTGGGTCGGGTCTGTTGGGGCCGGGTTCAGCTTTTGCTGCATCCACATGGAGATGCCCAGAAGGATCGGCAGGACACCCAGCGAGAAGATGAAGAAGATGCTGCCGGGCTCGGGCGTCGCATAGGGCAACAGTCCAAAGAGGTTTAGAATAGAGGATGGGTCTGGCGCACTGAGGTCACGGATCCAGCCAAGCCAGGGGGCATGCCGCAATTCGATGGTGACGAAGATCACCTTGTAGAGAGAGAAAAAGATCGGGATCTGCAACAGGATCGGCAAGCAGCCCGAGGCGGGGTTTACCTTGTTGTCCTTATACAGCTTCATCATCCCTTGCTGCATCTTCTGGCGATCGTCGCCCGCAGCTTCCTTAAGCTTTTCCATCTCTGGCTGAAGCTCTTTCATCTTGGCCATCGAGACGTAGGATTTATAGGCCAGTGGCAGCAGGATCGCCTTGATGCACAGCGTCAGAAGGATGATCGACCAGCCCATATTTCCCAGAAAGCTGTTCAGGAAGTGCAGCAGCCAGAAAATTGGCTTTGTCAGAAAAAAGAACCAGCCCCAGTCGATTGAGTCGAGAAAGCCTGCGATCTGACCATTATCCTGGTAGTCGCGGATGGCCTCCCATTCCTTTGCTCCGGCGAAAAGCTGGCTGTTGGCCGTGACCGTCGCACCCGCTGCCACCACCTGAGCCGGGAACACCGTCTCTGTCTGGAAGATGTTGCTGGCCTCGTTGTATCGGGCGATGGAACGGAAGCTGGTGCCCTGTTCGGGGATCAGCGTCGTCATCCAGTACTTGTCGGTGAACCCGATCCACCCATCCTGCGTGGCTTCAAGCGTTTCAGAGAGCCCCAACCCGCGAGGATCGGCATCCATTTTGGGCAGGCCTTTGTAGTCGATCTCCTGCAACTCGCCGTCTGTTCTGCGGACCACACCCTCGTGAAGGATGAAGAAAGTGGTGGAATCAGGGCGGCCATGTCGGGCGATCAGACCGTAGGGCGCAAGGGTGACCGGGGTCGTGCTGTTGTTCTCTACCGACTGTTGGACAGAGAACATGAAATCCTCGTCCACGGAAATGCTGCGCCGAAAGACCAGTCCAGCGCCGTTGTCCCAAACAAGGTTCACTGGGGTTGACGCGGTGAGTGTTTCGCCGCTTTCCAGTTGCCAGACCGTGTTAGGGCCGGGGACCGACTCTGGGTCAACGCCTGCGCCAGGGGCCCATCCGTATAGGGTGTAATAGGCAAATTCCTGACCGACGGGGCTAAGCAGCCGCACAAGGTCCGACGTCGGGTCGAGGGTTTCGCGATAGGTGGCCAAAGACAGATCATCGATCCGACCACCCTGAAGCGAGATGCTGCCTGTCAGGTGGGACGTCATGATTGGCAGGCGCGCAGCCTCTGGCGCTGCTTCGGGGACAACCGCGATATCACCGGTGGCCGTTGCTGGGCCAACCGCATCAGGAGTTGCCAGCCCGCTGGGGTCCGCAGCAACGATCGCATCCGGCACAGAGGTTGGTACAGGTTCTTCCGGCGGAAACAGGATGAACCAGGTCAATATGACTAGGAAGCTGAGTGCCGTCGCAAGGATGAGATTCTTGTTCTGATCGTCCATAACAACCGCGCCCCGTTTAGCAGATTTGTCTTGGTATCTGAGTTCAGGCAGGTTCAACAGGTGGAGGGGTGAAAGGTCAAGCAGTTTTCCTGAATTACAAGGGTAGTGCCGGTTAGGTCGGTCGCTGTGTCGCGGCTCGATGGTCAGAGATCTGTTCCGGATATCAAAGGGCCAGGGCAACATGGGACCGGCGTTGGGACCGGTAGGGCGCTTTGAATGGGATCAAAGGGGGCCAGTTCAAATTGCCTTGAGCTGCTTGAGCGAACTTCCCTGAGTCGTGCCCCGGTAGTTTCTGATCCAGGCATCCGCTTCAGCCAGGGGCATTGGGCGCGCGATCCCGAAACCCTGTACATGCCCGCAGCCCAACTGCAGCAGCATCCGCTGCTCTTCCGGGGTCTCGACCCCTTCGGCCAGAGTATCCAGACCCAGCCGATCCGCCATGGTCAGGATCGCGGCCACCATTTTCTGTTGTTCGGGGTCTTCATCAATATGTGTCACGAAGGACCGGTCGATCTTGATCCGCTCAATCGCGAACCGGCGAATGGACGTGATCGAGGCGTTGCCTGTCCCGAAGTCGTCCAGATCGAGGCAACACCCAAGACGGGCAAGTCCGGCCAGGTTGCGGATCACCACGTCGTCTGTCTTGCTCGCGACAACCGTTTCGAGGACTTCGACGACCAATCTATCGGGGGTTAAGTCGTATCGATCCAACTCCCAGCAGATGCGGTCGACCAACCGGGGATCGCACAGTTCATCGGACGAAAAGTTTACGCCGATCCGCGGAATGTCAAAGCCATTGGCATCCCAGTGCCGGATCGCCTCGAGCGCCTCGATGATCATCCGCTCTCCAAGTCGGCCCATCAGACCCGCCTGTTCCAGTGCAGGAAGGAATTCCGAAGGCGGGATCAGGCCCCGCTCGGGATGATGCCACCGGGCCAGCGTTTCAAATCCGGTGATAGCGCCTGTTCTGGCTGACAGTTGCGGTTGAAAGTAGGCTCTTATCTGTTTGTCCGACAATGCTTCGGATACCTGCTTGGACAGGCTGTGACGCAGGGCGATCCGGTCACGCATTGCGTCGGAATAACTTCTTATTGCCGACGGCCCGCTTCGCTGCGCTTCGATCAGTGCAGAGGTTGCGGCCTGCAACAGCATCTCACCGTCTGGCGCGGTTAACCGGTCTGGCAGGCTCAGGCCGATGGACACGGACAAGTGCACCGCGGTTTCACCAGCCGGGATCGCCTCGGATGCGATGCGCTGCACCCGACCTGCAAGCTGGATCGCCGATTCGAGGTCTAGGAGACGGGATGGGGCGAGGGCGAGGGCGAACGAGGGACCATCCAGGCGGGCCGTCACATCGCCGTCGCGCAAAACAGAGCTGATCCTTTTGCCAATTTCGGCCACGAGGCGGGAGGCCGTTGCATGGTCATGTCGCTCTTCCAAGCGTTTGAAATTGTCGACTTCGACGACAAATGCGGCTGTCTGCCATCCGTCATCCCGGGTCGCCTCGAGAAACTGATCCAGCGCCTCCACGGCATCCTGCCGTCGGGGCATGTCCCCGCTGCCATCGCGATCTCGAAACAGAGAAAGCCTTGGCCGCTTGGAGGTGAGGACAAGGCCAAAAGGAAAGGCCATTCCCATCAGGAACAACAGCGCGTGGTTCCCGAACGAAATGGCCAGGGCCAGGAGAATGATCGCCAAAGAGAGCGCACGAATGGAGCGCACCGTCCGCCAGAGTGACCGCAGCCGAGGAAACTTTTCAAACAAGGCTTTCGCTATCATCCCACCTATCCCTTTCGGTCAGAAAGGATCGGCCTTGATGAAGGATCGGCCGATCAGTTGGCCGAAATTAGGCAGTGGTTCCTGAGATAGACGTTAATGCGCCAGTCTCAACTATTTCGAATTTTCACTTTCTGTTCTTTTGCGGGTCAGACCTGCAAAATCAAAAAGGGCAGGATCCAGAAGGTGCGAGGGGCGGGCATTCATCAGGGCCCGGAACATGACCTGCCGCCGGCCGGGGCTGTTCTTTTCCCAGCCGTCGAGGATGGATTTCACCTGTTGACGCTGCAACCCGTCCTGGCTGCCACACAGATCGCAGGGAATGATCGGATAATTCATCGCACGGGCAAACCGCTCGCAGTCCGCCTCAGCGACATGGGCAAGAGGGCGGTAAAGGAACAGGTCACCTTCCTCGTTCACCAGCTTGGGCGGCATGGTTGCAAGCCGCCCACCGTGAAAGAGGTTCATGAAGAATGTCTCGAGTATATCGTCGCGGTGATGGCCCAGCACCACGGCCGAGCATCCTTCTTCGCGGGCGATCCGATACAGGTTGCCCCGACGCAGGCGCGAACACAACGAACAGAAGGTCCGGCCCTGCGGTATCTTATCCATGACGATGGAGTAGGTGTCCTGATACTCGATCCGGTGGGGGACGCCCATCTTTGTCAGGAACTCGGGCAACACGGTTGCGGGGAAGCCGGGCTGCCCCTGATCCAGATTGCAGGCCAGAAGATCGACCGGCAACAGACCCCGCCATTGCAGCTCGTACAGGGCGGCCAATAGGGTATAGCTGTCCTTGCCGCCGGACAGGCAGACCAGCCAGCGGGCCCCTTCTTCGATCATGCCATAGTGGTCGATCGCTTCTCGCACGTCGCGCATGATCCGCTTCCGCAACTTGCGGAATTCGGTTGTTTTGGGCGCTCCGTGAAAAAGCGGGTGGATGTCGTCGGCATCGTCAAGCATGGCTCAGGCTCTAGTGGAGTTGCGACCACCGGGCAAGAGTTCACAAAGGGTCCCGGTTGCATCCGATGCGCCTTGGCCGTCGTAGAAAGATCAAAGGAGAATTCACCATGCGCTTTCTTGCCGTCGCCGCCCTGGCGCTTGTCGCCGCCTGTACGGGCAAACCCTCGTTTCACGATGCCCCCCTGAGTGATCAGACCCTAAACCTCGAAGAGTTCTTTGACGGTGACCTGGTGGCCTACGGGCAGTTCCAGGACGTTCTGGGGACGGTCCGCCGCAGCTTTGTCGTTGATATTCATGGGGACTGGGATGGCGAACGCCTGCTTTTGACCGAGGATTTCGTCTACGAGGACGGATCGACCGAGCAGCGGGTCTGGACCCTGATCAAGACCGGCCCGGACAGCTGGCAGGGCACAGCCCCCGGCGTGATCGGTGTCGCCACCGGCGAAGAGGATGCAGACCGCTTTAACTGGCGCTATGAGATCGACCTCCCGATCCCTGCCGCGGATGGAACCGTCGAGACGATGCGGGTGACCTTCGATGACTGGATGTGGTTGCTTAGCGAGGATCGCTTGTTCAATCGGGCCTATATCCAGCGATATGGCTTTGATATCGGTGACGTGAGCATCACGTTCGAGAAGCTTTAGATCAGGCGTCCTGCAGCGCTGACCTAATCGGGCACGTTGTCGATGCCGGACCCGCCAAGGGGATGGCATCGGCCGATCCGCCGCAGGGCGAGCCAGCCGCCCTTGATCCCGCCATGCTTTTCCAGTGCCTCAAGGGCGTAGACTGAACATGTCGGAGTATACCGGCAGCCGTGTCCGACCCAGGGGGAGAACACGATCCGATAGGCCTTGACCGGCAGGGCGAGGATATACGCGAGGGGGGTCATTTCTGATGCACCCTTGCAAGGGCTGTGATCAGATCGGATTGCAGGTCGTTGAACGGCCGGGCGGCCGTTGCGTCGACCTTGCCAACCAGAACGTAGTCCCAGCCATCCTGACCGTATTGGGGAAGGCAAAGGCGGGCGATCTCGCGCAGGCGTCGCTTGGCCCGGTTCCGGGTGACAGCGTTGCCAACTTTTTTGGAGCAAGTGTAGCCGACCCGAACCCCCTCGAACGGTTCATCGGGGGCACGCTTGCGTGCCTGTAGGTGAAAACCGGGGGCGGCCTGACGAAGTGCCCGCGAGGCGCGCAGAAAATCCGCCCGCTTCCGCATGATCACAGGTCGCGAAAAAACCGCCTGGGGGCTTTCCGTTTTGCTGCTAGAATTGCAGATCACGGGAGCCACCGGCGGTGTCATCGGAACAAACTGTTGCGAGCGCCCTTAGGCGCTCAGCTTGCTACGGCCCTGTGCGCGACGCGCGTTCAGGATCTTGCGGCCGGCCTTTGTGGCCATCCGTGCACGAAAGCCGTGACGCGCCTTGCGCACCCGGTTCGAGGGTTGGAACGTGCGTTTCATCGCTCTCTCTCCGTCCGTTGGGGCAATGCGGCGACGCTCATGCGGATTCGCAGCCCGATATCATTCGAAGCCCGTCCTTTAGAGGTGCCACGACAGGCTGTCAACGCGGCGCAGCCCGGTTTATTGCAACATTTCCGCCTAGGCCCGATCCGATTTTGTTACAGCCATGTCCAAAGCGCTGCAACATTGGCCCAAATGCATCAAGCCGCCGTGATGGCCCTGTCGTCTTTGGGCGCGGAGGGTCATCTAGACAACAGGAACAATGACCAGACCCGAGGACAGGATGACAGACCAGATGACCGACGCCCCGCCCAATCCCATGCTTCGGCGTCTTCCCCTGATTGCGATTCTGGTGGTTGCGCTGATCGGGGCGTTCCTGTTGCGCGATGTCCTGACGTTCGAAACCCTGCGGGAGCAACGCGAGACGCTACTGGCCTTTCGCGATGCCAATTACCTTCTGACAGTGGGCGTCTTTATACTGGCATATGTCACCATCGTTGCCTTTTCGCTGCCCGGTGCCACGATCGCGACGCTGACGGGTGGGTTCCTGTTTGCCACCTTCCCCGGCGTCCTGTTCAACGTGACCGGGGCCACGCTGGGGGCGATCTGCATTTTCCTTGCGGCCCGCTGGGGCCTGGGTGAGCGGCTTGCCGCCCGGATGGAGGCGTCGGAGGGCAGCGTCAAACGCATCAAGGATGGGATCGACGAAAACCAGTGGTCCATGCTGTTCCTGATCCGGCTGGTCCCGGCGGTTCCGTTCTTTGTCGCCAACCTGGTTCCGGCGCTGGTGGGGGTGCCCCTGTCGCGCTTTGCAATCTCCACCTTCTTTGGGATAATTCCAGGGGCGCTTGTCTATACCTCGGTCGGGGCGGGGCTTGGCGAGGTCTTTGCCCGGGGGGAAACCCCTGATCTGGGCATCATCTTCACACCGCCGATCTTGCTGCCGATCCTCGGGCTTTCGCTTTTGGCGGCCCTTCCCATCCTCATCAAGGCCCTACGCGGCAGGAAAGTGACTTAGCCATGCCCCGGATCGAAACCGACATATGCATCATCGGCGCAGGCTCTGGCGGGTTGTCAGTGGCGGCAGGTGCCGCCCAGATGGGCGCACGGGTGGTCCTGATCGAAGGGCACAAGATGGGCGGCGATTGCCTGAACTATGGCTGCGTTCCGTCCAAAGCACTGATCGCGGCCGGCAAGCAGGCCTATGCCGTGGGACATGGTGCCGACTTCGGGGTGGCCGACGTAACGCCCAAGATCGACTTCGGTGCTGCCAAGGACCACGTGCAGCATGTCATCGACGCCATCGCCCCGGTCGATAGCCAGGAGCGGTTCGAGGGGTTCGGGATCACGGTCCTGCGGGACATGGCCCGGTTCATCTCAAAAACCGAAGTGCAGTCGGGGGATACCACGATCAAGGCGCGACGGATCGTCATCGCCACAGGCTCTGGACCCTTCGTGCCGCCCATTCCAGGGTTGGACGAGGTGACGGTGCACACCAACGAGACCATCTTTGACCTTCGTGACCGGCCCGACCACCTGATCATCGTCGGCGGTGGCCCCATCGGCATGGAAATGGCGCAAGCCCACCTGCGGCTGGGCTGCAAAGTGACAGTGATCGAAGGGGCCAAGGCGCTGGGCAAGGACGACCCCGAACTGGCCGCCATCGTGTTGGAGCGGCTGAGGGGCGAGGGGGTGGAGATCATCGAGGGGGCACAGGCCGAAAAGGTCTCGGGCACCAAGAACGGTCCGGTGACCGTCCATACCAGCCAAGGCGACATCACTGGATCGCATCTGCTTATGGCAGTCGGACGCAAGGTGAATGTCGATAATCTGGACCTTGAGACCGGTGGCGTGGCCTATGACCGCAAGGGCGTCCGCGTTGGCCCTGATCTGCGCTCAACGACCAACCGGGCGGTCTATGCGGTGGGTGATGCGGCCGGTGGGCTGCAATTCACCCATGTGGCAGGCTATCATGCGGGGGTCATCATCCGGTCGATGATGTTTGGCCTGCCGGCCAAGGCCAGAACGGACCACATACCATGGGCCACCTACACCGACCCCGAACTTGCCCACGTCGGGCTGACCGAGGCAGAGGCCCGCAAGAAGTTCGGTGCGGGGGTAGAGGTCGTGCGGGCGGAATTCCACCATAACGACCGGGCCCTTGCAGAAGGCAAAACAACCGGACTCGTCAAGGTCATGGTGGTCAAGGGGCGTCCCGTCGGGGCCAGCATCGTGGGGCCGCAGGCGGGCGAGTTGATCGGGACCTGGGCGATGGCCATTGCCAACAGGCTCAAGATGACGGCCATTGCGAATACGGTTCTTCCTTATCCAACACTGGGTGAGATTAACAAACGCGCCGCGGGTGCCTATTTTAGCCCAAGGCTGTTCGACAGCCCCTTGGTGAAACGGGTGGTGCGCACCGTGCAGCGGTTCGTGCCCTGACCCAAAGACAGGACGTGAAATGCGACCCGGTATGCTCAACTCCCTCTCAGGACGGTTTCTGATCCTGACGACGGTCTTTGTCATGCTGGCCGAAATCCTGATCTTTGTGCCCTCGATTGCCCGGTTCCGGGAAGACTATCTGAACGTCCGGCTTGAACGCGGGCAGATCGCCTCACTGGCACTTCTGGCTGACGACATGCTGGACGCCGATCTTGAGCGGGAGTTGCTGAAGAACGCCGGCGTGTTCAACGTTGTCCTGAGGCGGGACGAGGTTCGGCAGCTGGCGCTGTCATCGCCGATCCCGGCACCGATCGCGGCCACCTATGATTTGCGAGAGGCGTCAGGCATGACGTTGGTCGCCGACGCCATGGCAGTGCTCTGGCGTCCCGAAAACCGGATTATCCGTGTCATCGGCAACCCGGTTCAGTCCGGCGGACTGCTGATCGAGGTGACGCTTGAAACCGGGCCGCTGCGGGCGGCGATGATCGACTACGGCCTGCGGATCCTTGCCCTGTCAGCTGTCATCTCGGTCTTTACGGCGGGGCTTTTGTTCCTCGCTGTCCGGGTGCTGCTGGTCCGGCCGATCAAAGGCGTGGTTGGCCACATGCAAAGCTATGCAGAAGCACCAGAGGATGCGCGTCGGATCATCACGCCTTCTGCCCGTGTGACCGAACTCCTGGAGGCCGAGCAGGCCTTGCAGAGCCTTCAGACCCAGCTAACCGGCGCCCTCAAGCAGAAAGAACGCTTGGCGCTTTTAGGCGGGGCGGTGGCCAAGGTCAGCCACGACCTGCGCAATATCCTGACCTCGGCCCAGCTGTTCGTCGACCGGATCGAAGGGTCAGAAGACCCGCTGGTCCGGCGGATGGCGCCCAAGCTGGTCGGCTCCATCACACGCGCAGTAAACCTGTGCGAATCCACCCTTGCGTTTGGGCGAGCGGAAGAGCCGCCGCCATCCCTTGCGAGGGTGCAGATCGCCGGGATCGTCGAAGACGTTATCGACAGCGAACGACTGGCCGCGGGCGACTATGACATCTCGTTCTCGGAGGACATCCCGACAGGCCAGACCTTCAGAGCCGACGGCGAGCAACTATACCGCGTTATCTTCAACCTCGTGCGTAATGCCCGCCAGGCCATCATGGCCAGTGGCAAACCCGGCGAAATCTGCCTGCGGGCAAGTGAAGATGAAGAGGCCTGGTGGCTTCACATAACCGACACCGGTCCAGGCCTGCCAGCCAAGGCGCGCGCCCATCTGTTCCAGCCGTTCCAGGGGGGCACCAGCAAGGGCGGATCAGGCCTGGGTCTTGTGATCGCGGCCGAGCTTGTGCGCGGTCACGGCGGCACGCTTGAGCTGCGTCAGACCGGCCCAGAGGGCACCCAGTTCTCGATCTGCCTGCCCAAAGCCAACCTCGCACTCGGGGCTGCGGCCGAATAATCGCCAAAGGTGATTTCCTCCTTGCAATGCCCGAACAGCAAGGCTACATCCGCCACACTTCGCGGACTGGTAGCTCAGTTGGATAGAGTATCTGACTACGAATCAGAGGGTCGGGGGTTCGAATCCTCCCCAGTCCGCCACTTACCCATATTTTATTAAATATCTCCAAGATCTTGGAGGGTTTGGGTGCTAACCAGCCCCACACACGTCCCCACAGCGTTGCTGGAATGTATGAGAAGCTATTGACCGGATTTAGTGTAATGTGGCGTATCCGGACGCTTAGGTGAAGGCGACCGACTTGCCTTCCACGTAACAAATGTCCCTCGCGCGAGGCTCTATGCTTGGTCGCGAGCCCCAACATCTATCACTGGCCCAACGTGCCCGAGCGCGGCCTGATGCCCTTGTCGGCCAGATGCGCGTTGACGTTCGCAAAGTTCCCTTCGGTCAGCCCGTGCCGTGCCAGCAGATGACTGACGTTCAGGATCGTGGTCTCGTCCGGAATGCGGTTGTCACCCAGCTCGATCCCGGCAAAGCGGCGCATTGCTTCGTTGTCGTAAAGCATTTCCTCAGCCATTGGATCGCCCAGGGCATACCAATTCTGTAGAAAGTACACCCGCAGCATCGCCTCCAGCGGCAACGGCGGGCGGCCTCCCTTCGGCCTGCCCGTTGGGGGGAATACTCCCTCTCCTTTTTAGGCGAGAAGGGCAGTACCCGTGACATAGCTATTTGGATCCACGAAGATGCTGAAGGGGAGGAGGCGACGTTTGCGGGTGTGAACATAGAGGGCGACCTTGACCTTGAAGTTCAACACTATTTCTTCTTGGAACTGCATGTGGATCAGGAACGGTTCTCCACCCTTTCTAAAGAACTCTCGTCCCCCGGTACGGCCCTCGACATCAGGGTACGTTCAGATCGTTTTCGTAATTTCTATGCAGAATGGTCCCTTTCCATAAGTGATGGGCGGGTGATCAAATTCTTAGACAGCGAACGAGACGTGGAAAACGCCGACGAAATTCCGGAAAGTTACTGGCGGACATCAGAGTTCAAGCGTGAGCTGTTATCCAACCCAGACAGACCACCTGTAACGATCCACGTTTCGCGCCCCCTGCAGCCTCTTCCTGCCGCATATACAGCAGAAGACGACGAGGATGACTGTGGTATAGATGACGACAAGCCTGTATCGAGTTTCCAACCGATGCCCACTCCCGCCCCTAACCCTATTCCAGCGCTCGAAAAAATTTCCAAGCATTTGCTGCAAGGGGCGTTCTGGAACGGCCTATGGTTGGCTCTAATCTTTGCAATCCTGCTCATACGAAAATGATCGGGAAAACCGCCCGAATAGATGCGGGCTGGTGCTGAGATGGGGGCAGTCAAATATCTTGGCTGTGTCGATCAGGGGACCGTTGGCGTGACAGGCTGATGTGCCGCCCTGATCTCAATGACATGAGGCTTGATAAACCGGTCGTCCTGTACCTCGACCGCCTGACCGGGACGACCATAGGCTCGATCCAAGATCGCGACAGCAGCCGAGACCCGGGCCGCTTCGCTTTCACCACCCTTCGCAATCTCCGCCAGCGTTGCAATAGCGGTGTTGATATGACCCGCAACTAGGTCCGCCAGAGCAGCGCGTGATGCGGCTGTGTCCCGGTTCTGCGATCCGGCTGGGCGACCAGCACCTGTTCTCTTCCCCCCTCTGGGCATTTGAAAAACTCCGAAAAGATATCAGTCGGATGATAGCATGAAATTGTCTGACGTCAGCACCTACCGGAGAGATTTGGGGTCTTGAGCAACGGAGGATTTCTGGTTCATCGAAGCCATTATGGAGCGAAGATGAGCAAGACATCCGGAACATCGAAGGACGCGGCTGACAAGCTCGTCAGAGGCATCAAACGAAAGACCCGCAAGCAGTACTCGGCCGACGAAAAGATCAGGATTGTGCTGGACGGCCTGAAAGGCGAGGACAGCATTGCTGAGCTATGCCGCCGTGAGGGCATTGCGCAGAGCCTGTATTACAGCTGGTCGAAGGAGTTCCTCGAGGCTGGGAAGAAGCGCCTGGCGGGCGACACGGTGCGTGCGGCAACGTCGAGCGAGCTCAAGGATCTGCGCCGAGAAGCCCGTGACCTGAAGGAGGTCGTGGTCGAGCAGGCCCTCGAACTGCGGCTGCTCAAAAAAAGCATGATCGCGGATGGGGGCGACGACGAATGAGGTATCCCGCATCCGAGAAAC
>Ga0213861_10001329_pt1 | contig 21779 bp, 25 predicted proteins | sample PICome_4_FD_160110 | JGI IMG/M metagenome (GOLD analysis project Ga0213861, IMG submission 160110) | Coastal seawater microbial communities near Pivers Island, North Carolina, United States - PICO131 | ecosystem: Environmental > Aquatic > Marine > Coastal | place: USA: North Carolina... | reverse complement strand
TCAAACACTTTGTTTCGGCATCATCATTTTGCAACAACAACACCTATGCTTTTTAAAAGCAGGAAGCCAAAACTTCCTGCTTTTCCAAAGTATTTAATGTTATCATTGAGCTTTCTGTTTTCTGCAACACACCTTTATCGCTAAAGATCATATTGAGGTTTTCTTGCCAAATAATTGCTTCAAACACTTTGTTTCGGTATCATCATTTTGCAACAACAACACCTATGCTTTTTAAAAGCAGGAAGCCAAAACTTCCTGCTTTTCCAAAGTATCTAATGTCTTCATTGAGCTTTCTGTTTTCTACAACACACCTTTATCGCTAAAGATCATATTGAGGTTTCCTGCCAAATAATTGCTTCAAACACTTTGTTTCGGTATCATCATTTCGCAACAACAACGCCTATGCTTTTTAAAAGCAGGAAGCCGAAACTTCCTGCTTTTCCAAAGTATTTAATGTTATCATTGAGCTTTCCGTTTTCTGCAACACACCTTTATCGCTAAAGATCATATTGAGGTTTCCTTGCAAAATAATTGCTTCAAACACTTTGTTTCGGTATCATCATTTTACAACAACAACGCCTATGCTTTTTAAAAGCAGGAAGCCGAAACTTCCTGCTTTTCCAAAGTATTTAATGTTATCATTGAGCTTTCTGTTTTCTACAACACCTCTTCATTACTAAAGACCATATTGAGGTTTTCTTGCCAAATAATTGCTCCAAACACTTTGTTTCGGTATCATCATTTTGCAACAACGCTACCTATGTTTTTTTTAAATTATGTGAAAGAACGTTTTAAATATGATGCTAACTTAGATAGATATTTTTACATTTAAAATGATATCCATCAGTTTAGAAAAAATTATATGGGTATAATTTCATAAACAACATTTAGTAAAAACAAACCTGTAAAAAACAACAAGGTATAAATCACTTGTACCAGTTTAATATTAATAAACTTTAATATTGCTATAGTACGACTTGGGAATATAAATAACGATAAACCTATATAAAGCGACACCCACCCAATAAGGGTGATTATAAGTTTCCAGTTTGGTTCCCAAATATTATGGAATAAAATATTTAGCAAACCCACAATAATGGCGACAAAAGATGTGACAATTAGAAACTTTTCATCATTTAAATCATTAAAAATTTGTTTAATACGCTTGGGGTTTAAACTTAATATTAAAAAAAATATGATGAGATACCATCCCCAAAACTTTGCTAAAAATATTGAATTATCCATGATCTATTATGTTTTTTCGTGTAGTACTAAAAAAGGTATTCTAGTGTGATAACTTATGGCTTCAACCTTTGAATGAAATAAGATGTGTTGAAAATAATTAAGGTTTTTTGCTACCATGCAAATCATGTTTATATTTCTACTTTCTATAAAATATTGCACGGCATCTTCTACTTTTTTATTGGTTAAATAATGAAAACTATGGGGTAAAGGACTAAAATAATCCTCTAATAATTCTTTGCTTTTATTTTGGTTGCTATTCAAATTGTCTTTCCTTTTACTTATATGAAGAATTCGTAATGTTGATTTACATTTTTCTAAAATTTCATAAAGCGGATCTAGTATTTCGATATTATAGCTTAGCGAAAAATCGGAGGGAAACGCTATTTCTTTTAGCTTAACTAGCTTAGCGTCTTCCGGGATAACTAAGGTGGTACATTTTACTTTGGTAATAACATCGCCAGTATTGCTACCAACAATAATTTCTTTTAAACCTGAAGAACCTTTAGTACCCATAACGATAAAATCTATCTTTTTCTCTTCGACATGTTTTCTTACCGATTCTATAAAGAAATTATAATCAAAAAGCGTATAAAATCTATGCTGTTTATTGGGCAAGAAACCTTTCGCAATACGCTTTAAAATATTTCGAAGTTCTTTCTTTACTGGTTTAGTGTCCAAATCTACTAAAGCATCTTGAGTATCCAAATAAGTAGCATCGTTCAAAATAGCATGGCTTAATCTGCTTACATGAAGTAAATAAAAATTGCAGGTTTCTTTTTCAAAAAAACGAATAGCATATCTAATGGCATTCCATGAATTTTCAGAAAAGTCGGTAGGTAATAATATATTTCTCATCAAACTACATCTTTATATGTAGCAATTTAAAGTGAAGTTGTTAAACACAAAATGATATTAATCATTTTGCATTAATGAAAGCGGCAACTAAATGATGCTTTTTAATTTTTCCATATCTACAACCTTAATATTTCTACCCTCTGCTTTTATAATACCTTGATTTTTAAACTCGGTTAGCGCCCTTATAAATGTTTCTGTCGCAATTCCTGCAACACTGGCAAGATCGTTTCTGGAAATTTTTATGGGGTCGCTTGGTTTACGGTTTATTTTTTCTGCAAATTTTAAAATAGTAGCTGCCGTTTTTTTATTAACCGTACCATAAGCCATATGCAATAGCTGTTCTTTAACCACAGATAAATCATCTGTTAAAAGGTCTATAAGTTCAAAAAGAACTTTATGGTTTTTACTTAATATCTCATTAAATTCTATAATGGAAACCCCTAACAGTTTAGTGTCTGCTATAGCTGTTGATGTTTCCTGGTGTGGTGTATTATGCGTAAATGATGTGTAACCAAATAAATCGTCTTCTTTATATAATGCAGTTACCAATTCTTTTCCTTGTTCATCTATTCTATAACATTTTACAGCGCCAACACTAATTAGATAAATATAATTAGAATGATCACCTTCATGATAAATAACGTCTTCTGTTTTAAACGCGAATTCAGTGCCATAATCATCAAAGAAAATTTTTAAATCGTTAAGTGTTTTTATTTCATCTTCAACTGGTATAATTGGATTACTTTCTTGACTCTGATTCCGTTCTTCCAAAATGGACACTTTTGCTAAACGGCTCTCAATAGCACTTATAAGATCATCTTCTAAAAAGGGTTTGGTAATATAATCGTCTGCACCTAAATTCATGCCTTTTCTAACGTCGCTACGCTCCGTTTTAGCTGATAAAAAAACAAAAGGAATGTACTTTGTAAGTTTACTTTTAGAAAGTATTTTAAGGGCGGAATAGCCATCTAGTTCGGGCATCATAATATCACAAATAATAATATTGGGTTGATGCTTTTTGGCTAATGCAACACCTGTCTTTCCATTTGAAGCTGTTATAAGGTTATAACCAGATAATTCCAGGAGTTCTGCCGAGTTTTCTCTTAAAACCGTGTCATCTTCTATGAGTAAAACTGTTTTCATTGTGCTGCTATGTTAGGAAATGTTATAATAAAAGTTGAACCTATATATTCTTTACTCTCAAAAGATATGGTACCTCCTAAGTTTTCCATATGGTTTTTAGCAATATTTAACCCAATACCTGTACCTTGAATGTTCATGGCATTTCCTGCTCTAAAATACCGTTCAAAAATACTTGTTTGATCTTTTTTTGGAATACCCATGCCTTGATCTTTTATTATGAGCCAAGTATCCATACTATCTTGCTTGATTTGTAAATCTATAGTGGTACCCTCAGGAGAATATTTAATGGCATTATGCAATAAATTTGAGAATATTAATTGAATGATTTTTTCGTCTTGATAGAGCGACAAATCATCAATATTTTCCGGATAGTTTATTTGCTGTCCTTCTTTTAAAAGCATATTAGAGTTATAAACCACCTCATTAACAACCTTACTAAGTTTGAAATGACTAAACATATAGTTTATTTTTCCAGTCTCTAATTTCTCTATCGATAAAAAATCGTTTAGAATATTATCTAAAAAGTGAACTTTATCGGTTATCGTTTTTATATGTTTATCGCGCTTATCTTGTTGTTCGGTTAATCGGTATTTACTAAGTAGCTGGCTAGAAGTTGAAATACCACTTAAAGGTGTTTTAAATTCATGTGAGACTAAAGATAAAAATTTCGTTTTCAGCTCATTGAGTTCTTTTTCTTTACTTAGCGCAATTTTAAGTTGTTGTGTTCTTTCTTCTACTTTATTTTCAAGTTTTGTGGTGTAATTTTTTCGTTCTGTAATATCTAAAATAATGGCAACGAAAACATCTTTTACGCCTAAATTTGATAATTGTAAATGGGTTTCTACAGGATATGAAGTGCCATCTTTTCGTCTATGTACTGATTCAATTTTTAGTTTTTCAACATTCTTATTAAGTAAAACATCTATAGTCTTTCTTAACTCAATTTCATCCGCATAAGGTGTTATATCTACTGGAGTCATGTTAGCTAATTCTTCCATAGTATACCCAAGATTCTTTCGGGCACCAAAATTAACATTAATAAATTTTAAGGTTTTGGCATCAAAAACATGAATTTCATTTAAAGATTTGTCGAAAATTGTTGCTAAATGTAGTCGTTCTCCTTCAGTATTTATTCTTTGAGTCACGTCATTCTGTACACCAATAAAATTTGTAACGGTACCTTGAGTATTGGTTATAGGAAAAATATATAAATCGTTCCAAAACATAGTCCCATCCTTCTTATAATTACGAAGCGTTGCTTGACAGCTCTCCCCTTTTCCAATAGATTCCCTAATGTGTTTAAGAGGTTTTTGGTCTCTGTCTTTACCTTGTAAAAACCTGCAATTATGATTCATTATTTCTGCGTCAGAATACCCTGTAAGTTTTTGAAATGCAGAATTATAATAGATAACCGGATTATCATGTTTTAAAGCATCTGTTATAATAATGCCGTTGTTTGCAGATTGTAAAGCTTGGGTACGTAACTCAAGGGTTTTCTCAATCAGTTTCTTTTCAGAAATATCATTAACCAGAACCATAACGTATGATCTATTGTTGACGGTAAAGGGATTTAATTCAATCTCTGTTGGAAAAATAGTACCGTCCTTTTTTAAGCCATAAATATCCGTAGACCCTCCTAATTTCCGGCGTTTGCCTCTTTTAATAAATTTATTAAAATACTTTGAAATGCTATCATGGTAATTTGATGGAATAAGCAAGTTTAGATTCCTGCTTATCATTTCTTTTTTTCTATACCCAAAAACAGCAACGGAAGCTATATTAACCTCCACAATTTTTTGGTTATTATCAACAATAATAACAGCTTCAGAAACGATTTCTAAAAGAATATTAAATATTTTTTTGTCATGTGGAAACATAAAAAACCGTATATAAATAGCACTTAAAAGTACGAAAAAATTGTCATTAATAATACTGATTTATATCATTTAAAATAAAATAATAAGTATGTAACTTTAATATTTCAAATTTAGGTGATAATGAAAACAAAAAAGAAAATGACTCTAAAATTTTACCAAAACCTGGGCAAGTTGTTTTATGCCATTGCAGCAGCAGACAAGCATGTGCGGGACGTGGAGTTTGATAAGTTAAAAGAATTAGTGAAAACATATTGGCTGGAAGTCGATGTTATTGAGGATACCTTCAATACCGATGCAGCATACCAAATAGAAATTATTTTTGATTTGTTGAATGAAGAAGAAAATCTAGACCCTAAAGCGTGTTACAGTGCGTTTATAAATTATAAAAATGAACAGCCACACTTATTTACGGCCAACATTAAAAAGTTAATATTAAGAACAGGACATGCCATTGCAGCTTCGTTTTCGGGATTAAATAAATCGGAATTGATTATGCTTGCAAAATTAGAATTAGAATTAAAAAAATAATAGACTAAACACATGAAAGATAACTTTAGTACACTAATTAACACAAAACAAACTGTTCTAGTCGATTTTTATGCCGACTGGTGTGGACCGTGTAAGATGTTGGCACCCATTTTAAAAGAAGTAAAAAAAGACCTGGAAGATGGGATAAAAATCATAAAAATTGATGTAGACAAAAATCAACCTCTAGCAGCAAAATATCAAGTTAGAGGAGTCCCCACAATGATACTTTTTAAAAACGGAGAACAAGTTTGGAGACAATCTGGAGTGCTCCAAAAAAACGATATTATTAATGTTATAAAATCCAGCTAACTCTTACCATAGAAGTATGACTTTAGAATGATGAATATCATTTTATAATAAATTTAAACACCTTACTTTAGATTACAATTATAAAATATTTAGTCATGAAAAAAGCACTAATTGCTCTGCTATTAATACCTGTTTTTGCACTAGCTCAAACACTTGAAGAACTGGATTTTATAGCCCCTTTTAATGATGGTGTTGCAGCCATTAAGAAAGACAATTCGTGGGGGTTTATAAATGACAAAGGTGCTATTCTTATAAATTTTAGAGATGACTTGGTTTTAACTGAAACCGATTATGGCCATTACCCTGAATTCAATAATGACAGATGCTTGATTTCAGAAAAAAAAGAGGGTATTCTGTATTTTGGATATATCGATAAAAGAGGCAAAAAAGTTATAGAAACAAAATTCTTAAATGCTTCAAATTTTAATAAGAATGAAACCATAGCATTACAATTAATCAAAAAAGAACTTGGGGAAAATGATGTACTAGGTAAAAATGTGGTGAATTATAGATATTATGAAGTGATTATAGACACTAATGGAGCGATTAAAAATTATTTAAATCCAAAAGGTGTTAATGTCGTTTTAGATGAAAAATTCCTTAAAAAGCCTCCAAAAATAACATCGAAGCTTATTTCAGATGATTTATTTGCTACACTTAACGAGAATAATAAATGGGTTATTAAATCTATAAAATGAAAGCAAATTTAAATTTAGGAAGTGTTTCTGGAATTAAAATTAAGGTGCACTGGACATTCTTTTTCTTAATAGCTTGGATTGTTTTTAGTGAGTTAAAACGTGGCGGAACTAACGACAGTATTTTGTTTAATGTTGCACTGGTTCTGGCTGCTTTTCTATGTGTTGTATTACATGAATTAGGGCACGCACTAACCGCAAAACGTTTTGGTATAAACACTAAAAAAATCACCTTACTCCCCATTGGTGGTATGGCCAGTTTAGAGCGTATTCCAGAATCACCCAAACAAGAGCTTTTAGTAACACTAGCAGGTCCTTTGGTAAATGTTATTATAGCTATATTCCTTTATTTTATTGTACCTGTAAATGAATTTATATATTTAAATTTCACGGAAACTTTTGAAGTCTTGATGAGTTTCACTTGGCAGAATTTCTTATTCCTTCTATTTGTAGTGAATGTAGGTTTAGTGGTTTTTAATATTATACCAGCATTTCCAATGGATGGTGGTCGCATTTTAAGAGCCCTACTTGCCATGAAAATGAAACGTGTAAAAGCAACTCAAATAGCTTCTAGTATTGGACAGATTATAGCGGTTTTCTTCTTATTTATAGGCTTATTGTATAACCCTTTCCTAATTTTAATAGCACTCTTTATATTTATAGGAGCATATGGTGAAAACCAAATGGTACAACATTTAGAATTACTTAAAGGGCATAGCGTTGAAGAAGCTATGATGTTAAATATAACAACTTTTAGTCCTGAAGACTCTATAGATTTGGTAGTAAACAAATTGATATCCAGTACTGAAAACAGCTTTGTGATAGTCAAAAACAACACCATCAAAGGCTTACTATATCATCAAGATATTATAGATAATTCCAATAAAAACATATTGGTTAAAGATATCATGAATACAAATTTCAAAACAGTTAATAGTAGTGATAAGCTTGATGACATATACAAATTAACATATAGTGACAAACACCCGTTCTTTCCCGTTTTAGAAAACACGAAACTTGTTGGTGCCATTGACAGTGTTAATTTAAACGAATACTTATTGTTGCAGGCAAAACTAGCATATTGATTATGAAATTCCTCAGGTACTTAGTGCTCTTTTTTATCCTATTCTCCTGTTTCAATAATGAGGATAAAATACTGCCAACGGAAAGAAATTTAACAGAATCTGTTTATTCTTCAGTAACCATTCAACCAGATAGTTTATATCAGGCTTATGCGATTGTTGCGGGTATTTTAGATAAAAATTTAGTCGAAGAAGGCGATGTCATTTTAAAAGACGCAACGCTTATTCAAATTATCAATAGCACACCTAAACTCAATGCGCAAAATGCTAAATTCACTTTAAATTTGGCAGAAGAAAACTATAACGGTAACGCTGCTGTTCTAAACAGTATTATTGAAGAAATAACAGCGGCCAAGCTTAAATATAAAAACGACTCTTTAAATTATTTCAGGCAAAAAACCCTTTGGGCTCAACATATAGGTTCAAAAGTAGAATATGAAACTAGAAAACTTAATTATGAGTTAGCTTCAAATGGTTTAAACCTTTTGCAGAATAAATATAATAGCACAAAAAATGAACTGCATACCGCTGTAAAACAAGCAAAAAACAAGTATCAAACGGCGGTGATAAACACTAGAGATTTTGTAGTTAAAAGTAATATTAACGGTAAAGTTTATGCGTTGTATAAAGAACCTGGAGAAATTGTAACCACGCTAGAACCGCTAGCATCTATTGGAAGTGCTACTAATTTTGTGATAAATATGCTTGTTGATGAAGTAGATATTGTTTGTATCTCCAAAGATCAAGATGTTATTATACACTTAGATGCTTATGATGGTCAAGTTTTTAAAGGAAAAGTATCAAAGATTTATCCTAAAAAAGATGAACGCAATCAAACCTTTAAAATAGAAGCTATTTTTGAAAACCCACCGCACATTTTATATCCTGGACTTTCTGGAGAAGCCAATATTATTATAGCAAAAAAGGAGAATGTATTAACCATTCCAAAAGAGTACTTTATAGAAGGAGACAAAGTAAAAACAGATGACGGATTAATATCCATTAAAACAGGTTTACAAAACATGGAATACATTGAAGTTTTATCTGGAATCACCAAAGACACACAAATTTACAAACCTGAATAATGACGAATTGGAAAGTGATATTAAACATTGCCAAAACGCATTTGCTGACTAAAATAAAGCAAACATCTACCGCTGCGCTTGGTGTCACTTTTGGTATTGGAGCTTACATAACTTTGGTGTGTTTTATGACGGGTTTAAACGCTATGCTAGATAATTTAATTCTCAACCAAACCCCTCATATTCATATATATAATGAGATAAAACCTTCAACAAATCAGCCTGTATCTTTATATGATAATATAAAAGAAAGTTTTCATGTTGTGCATTCTATAAAACCAAAATTAACTCAAAACAAAATTCATAATGCACTACCAATTATTACTTATTTAGAAGAAAATAAAAACGTTCGCGGTGCACTTCCGCAGGTAAAAACTCAAATATTTTACTTAGCAGGTTCTATTGAATTAGGTGGCAATATAACAGGTATTAACCCTAATGAGGAAGCACGGTTATTTAATATGAGTGACTATATTGTTGAGGGCTCAGCAGAAGCATTACAGAATACAGATAATGGTATCTTATTAGGTATTGGTATTGCAAAAAAAATGTCTTTAAAAGTTGGCGACCGAGTTCAGGTAAGTCCCATTAGCGGTGGTATTTTTCCTTTAAAAATAGTTGGTTTTTATCAAAGTGGCGTTGCCGATTTAGACGCTATACAAAGCTTTACTAATATAAAAACCATACAGCATATTTTAGGAAAGCCAAAAAACTATATTACAGACATTAATATTAAGCTATATGATATAGAGCAAGCCGTACCTCTATCAAAAAAAATTGAGCACCAATTCAATTTAACAGCTATTGATATTAAAACGGCAAATGCTCAATTTGAAACTGGAACAGCAATAAGAAATCTTATTACCTATGCCGTTTCAATCACACTTCTTATTGTGGCTGGGTTTGGAATTTACAATATTCTAAATATGCTTATTTATGAAAAAATGAATGATATAGCGATTTTAAAAGCTACTGGTTTTTCAGGAAAAGATGTGCAACTCATTTTTATGAGTCAAGCGATGATCATTGGTTTTGTAGGTGGTGTTTTAGGCTTATTAATTGGTTTTGGTTTAGTGAGTGTCATTGATACCATCCCATTTAAAACGGCGGCCTTACCAACGGTTGAAACGTATCCAATAAACTTAAATCCGTTATTTTTTATCATAGGTTTTTCCTTTGCGATGTTGTCTACCTTTTTAGCAGGGTATTTACCATCAAAAAAAGCAAGAAAGATAGATCCAGTAACAATTATTAGAGGTCAATAAAATGAGTGTTGTACTAGAAGCAAAACATATAAATAAGTATTTTAAAAAGCCTGTGTTGTTTCATGTTTTGAAGGATATCAATTTTCAAATAAAAAAAGGAGAATTTGCCTCAATAATGGGAAAGTCTGGTTGTGGAAAATCAACTTTACTCTATATTTTATCAACGATGGATACCGATTATGAAGGTGAGCTTCTTTTAAATAATAAATTGATAACAAATCAAAGTAGTGATCATCTTTCATATATTAGAAATAAGCATATTGGTTTTGTGTTTCAGTTTCATTACTTACTATCTGAATTCTCAGTTTTAGAAAATGTTATGCTCCCTGCAAAAAAGCTAGCCGAAAAATCACATCAAGAAATAGAACATGATGCTTTTGAGAAATTAAAAATGCTAAACATAGATCAGCTTGCAAAAAAACGAGCATCTAGAGTTTCTGGAGGGGAAAAACAACGTATCGCAATAGCAAGAGCCCTGATTAATAATCCATCAATAATTATGGGCGATGAGCCTACGGGTAATCTAGATAGTTATAACGCTGAAAATGTTTTCAATATCTTCAAACAGTTAAGTGATGAACAAGGGTTATCGCTTTTAGTTGTAACCCATGATGAAGATTTTGCCAATAAAACAGACCGTATTATACAAATGGCAGATGGGAAAATTTTAGTATAAACGCCCCAAATGATTTAAATCATTTTTTTTCTCCTTTAAGAGGAGTAACTTTCTAATTAAATATATGTTTTATGGCTTTTATAGATTATTATAAAATATTAGGGGTTCCAAAAAATGCTTCTGACGGTGCTATTAAAAAAGCCTACAGAAAATTGGCGCGTAAATATCATCCAGATTTAAATCCCAATGATAAAATTGCTGAAAAAAAATTCAAAGAAATCAATGAGGCTAATGAGGTCTTAAGTAACGCCGAAAACCGTAAAAAGTATGATCAATATGGCGAGCATTGGCAGCATTCTGAAGAATATGAAAAAGCAAATCAACAAAAACAATATCAAAAATCGTATAGCGGAGGAACTGGTGGATATAATGAAGAACAGTTTTCTGATTTTTTCGAGAATATGTTTGGAGGAACATCTCAAAGAGGTCGTGGTAGACAGGTTAAATTTAGAGGTCAAGATTATAATGCCGAATTACAACTCGATTTAAAAGATGTTTTCACTACACATAAACGCACCTTAACGGTCAACAATAAGAATATTAGAATTACCATTCCTGCAGGAGTTGAAAATGGGCAAATCATTAAAATAAAAGGCCACGGTGGTAAAGGTATTAATGGTGGACCTAATGGCGATTTGTTCATTCAGTTTTCAATTGTGAACCATTCCAAATTTAAAAGAGACAAAAATAATCTTCATATAACGGTAGATCTAGATTTATACAAGGCTTTACTTGGTGGTGAAATCATGATTGACACTTTCAACGGAAAAGTTAAACTCAATATAAAACCTGAAACACAAAATGGCACAAAGGTCAAACTAAAAGGCAAAGGATTTCCTATGTATAAAAAAGAAGGTGTTTTTGGAGACTTATATATAACCTTTCAAATTAAAATACCAACGAAGCTTTCTAGTAAAGAGAAGGAACTATTTTCGGAATTAGCCAAATTAAGATGATTATGAAAACTGAAAACTACATTACAATACAACAGATTTGTACACATTATAAAATCCCAAAGTCTTTTATAAGTGCTTTACATGACTATGAATTAATAAAAATAATTTCAGTACAAAACACAGCTTGTATTCATGAAACTCAGATTCGAAATATTGAAAAGATGATGCGCTTGCATTATGAACTCGATATAAATTTTGAAGGGTTGGATGTTATTTTTAACCTTCTTCAAAAAGTAGAATCACTAAATGATGACCTAATAAAATTATATAATAAACTTGAAAGATTTGGACTTGATTAGTACATTCTCAATAATGTCGGGAAATTGTTTAAAATTTAAGGACATATTTTTAACTAAGTTTTAATTTTTTGTTTTTAAAAAGTTCAATTAAAACAAAGAGGAGAATGCTGTCCATTTTTTCATCCAGAAAAATGAGACAACAAATAATTGTTTTTAAAAAACATGATTTTATAACCAAGTACTGTTTCATGTTGTTTTACTATGTTATTTGGCACATGATATGGGGTTATTTTCGTTTAGATTCACTTTTCTAAACAAATAGAAATTATTTTTCAAGCATTGATAATTATCATTGTGCAAATAGCATCATTGTAGTACTTTAAAACTATTATTAATCTTTAAATCAAAAAATCATGTCTGTATTAAAAGTTATTGAAGTACTAGGAAACTCAAAAGTAAGTTTTGAAGATGCCGTTTCTAATGTAGTTAAAGAAGCATCAAAATCGGTTAAAAACATTAAATCTGTATATGTTAAAGATATGCAAGTAACCGTTGAAAATAACGAGATTAAAGAATACCGCGTAAACACAAAAGTTAGTTTTGGTATTATGGATATATAAAACTAATAAATTTAAAAATTGAGGCATTCTATATGCGTTTATAAAATGTCTTTAATTACATGACAAAAAATTATTTTAAAAAAGAAACAACCATTAATTATTGAAATAATAAAGATCTCACAGGTTTTTGAAACCTGTGGGGTCTTCGTAACTATTACGATTAGAGCTTTTAATTGAAGTAATTTGCATGGCTTTGCATTTATAACCCAAATTTTTAAAATATGAAGCGCACAACAAGTTATATTTTAATATTTCTAATTGCTTTTCAAGTTATTAGTGCTGTGCCCGCTGGTTGGGCCCTAATTAGCGATCCGTCTGGCTCAAAGCTAGGCTTACCAAAGATATTGCTAAACCAATCGCCTTTCGAAAATTTTATGATCCCTGGTCTTTTCTTATTTTTTATCCTTGGTTTGGTTCCATTAATAATTCTTTACGGGTTGATAACAAAAAAAGAATTCAAATGCTTTCAAAAAATTAATATTCATAAAGATCATCATTGGTCATGGGCATTTTCGTACTACTTTGGACTAGTACTTATAGTATGGATAAATATGCAGTTATATTTTAGAATTGAATATGACCTACTCCATTTAATATACTCTATGCTCGGCATATGTATTGTATTCATGAGTCATTTACCTGATACAAAAGAATATTACAGAGTCAATAAAGATTAAATATATTTCTCGTTATTTTCTACTTATCAAGATTCTGTAAACTTCACGGAAGTCTTATTGTTTTTTTTTAAAGACAGTATAACCCAACCATAAGCAATAGCGATTATTATTAAAGAAATTATTGCTCCTAAAAAAGGTATAAACGTTATACATCTTAATACTATTGCTATGCCAAGAGCGACAAAACTTAACATCCAGATTCCCCAAGAATTTTGGTTCTTTTTATTGATATAGTGCGCAATAAGTAATGCAACCACTAAGTGTCCCACTAAAATACTAAATAAATAAAAAGCCCCCAATAACAAACCAATAGGAAGCCCTATGAGGGTTACAAAACAAATTAAGATAAGTAACGGTAATCCAAAAAGATAAATTAGGCCATAACCAAAATTTTTAATCATATGGTCTTCTAGTGATAGTATAGTTTTAGATAAAAATTTTCTAAATAGAATATTAAAAATAAAAATAATAAGACATGCAGACAGTATATAAAATATCCAAATACCAATGGCTGCTATTCCAAAGAATTCCCAAGGAAGGTCATGTTCCTCTCTAGCCAAATCTTCACTGAAATTTGCTGAAGTATTTACCAACGAATTTTTAAAATTTACCGCTCCAGATTCACTCCAATATTCAACATCATCAAAAAAATTAGCACTATCACCAATCTTAATATCTTCTGCAATCATTTTAGTGGCTCCGGTAATCTCTCCATATATGCTTAAGTCTCCTGCACGAAGTTCAGCGCCTTGAGCTATTTTACCATTAATTTTAAGGTCACCACCATAAGCTTTTACAAACCCCATGATAGTGCCATCCATTTTGATAGTACCCGAAAAGGCAATTAGATTTCCATGAATTATGGCATCTTCAGTGATGTGTACCTCACCTCCAAATATAATGACATCGTCTCCTACCGTGGTATCTATAATTATGTTTCCACCTGCTGCTCGAATATCATCATTTACGTATCCTTTTATTGTGATATCACCCCCCGCAATAAGCAAATCTTGACTTATAGTGTCTCTAACAACTATAGTGCCTCCGGCAATTACAGCATCTCCATTTATAGGAGCTTTAATATTTATGTTATCACCTGCAAGATAAATATCGTCATTTTGCTTTTCTAAAATGGTTACATCTTCATCTGTATTATATTGGGAATAGGCTAAAAATGAAATTAAAAATAGAAATATGGATAGTAAGGTTTTCATAATAAATCAATTTTGGTTAATGTCTCCAAAGCAGTATAAAACAATATTTTACACAATGATATTGATTGTTAAAAAACTACTTTTAAACACGTTATATATAAGCCTCTGTATAAAACACCTCTTCATTCGGTTTCAAGAAGTTTTTTATTCATTTTTTTATTTAATTACCACTAAAAATCTAATAGATTTTTTTAATAACACCTTCGTTTTCTAATGATTTTATGATAGCTTTTACATAATCATTTACGGTCGTATTAATTGAAGAAGGATCTACGACATTGTAAGATGCTACCCAAACTAATGATTTATCACTTTTATCTTTTAAATTATAGAGTGAACATTCTATATTGTAAATATTATATTTATTATAATATCCTCTGTCAAAATATACATCTTGGTATAAGTAGTAATAACGCCCAAAACGATGCCAATAATAATCGTTCACATACCAGTCTCCTGTATAAGTTGTCTTTTCATCAACCCCTTTTACTGCCGATATCAAAATAGCATCAAAACCTTTGTTATATATTTTTCCAACTTCCTTTTCAATATCTTTCTCAGTTTGTTTCAAACTGGTAAAAGTAGGTTCGAAAACATCATAGCTTTCAACCGCTTCAACACCTCTATTTTTTAATTCTATTGCTAATTGCGATTCAAACTTTTTTCTTGCGGTTAAATTTTCAGTTACCCCAATAATCAGTACTTTTTCAGGTATATAATTTGTGTATTCTTGGCTCCTCCAACTATCAACCATTCTCGTAGATGAGCAATTTAGCAATATTGATATTACAAAAGCATAAACTATTTTTTTCATGACCTACAATTTTAACTTAAGTAAAAAAACGATTAAATGATAAAACTTGAAATGATATCCATCATTTTTCGTATAACACCCATTAGTTAACTTTATAATGTATGAAATGGATTGAATTTATTAAAGATTGGATTGTCGAAAACCCAAGTTTATATAGTGTTTTTAAGTATATTTTATTGGTTTCTTTTGTTCTTGTTTTCATTGAACAAACATGGCAGTTTTTAAGAAAAAAAGTAATGGATACTGGACCACAATATAAGTCCCAAAAAAGTATAGACACAATGGGTTATATTATTTTAGTATTTCTATGTTTTTCATATTCCATGGATAATATTAAAGATTTCACACTGGCCATTGGCCTATTTATTATTGGAATTGCTTTTACGCTTCAACAACTTGTTTTAAGCATAACTGGTGTGATGTATATTTTTATTGTTAACGTACATAAACCCCAGGTAATAGCATTATAATTAATGATATTAAAGGCGATGTTATAGATAATGATAAATTCATAAAGGAGTTTAAAAAACAAATGACAAATTTAATTTAGCATTAATAACATTAGAGTTCATTAAAATACCAGGAATTAAGGTGAATATGAAAGATAAAACTCAGAAGCGTAAAGCTCGCACAGGATCGCACATGGAAATTTATTTTGCTATTCTTTGTGGCCTATTCCTTCTCATTGGTTTTTTTATTCAAAAACTAACAAGTTTATCAAACTGGTTTTTTTTATATAGTTATATGATATCATATTTTTTTGGTAGCTACTTTATAACCATTCAAGCTTATAAAAAAATCATTAAAAGAGGTTTTGATATCGATTTTTTGATGATTGCCGCAGCGGCTGGGGCTTTCTATATTGATAAATGGGCCGAAGGAGCATTGCTTTTATTTCTGTTCAGTATAGGACATGCTTTAGAGCATTACGCCATGAATAAAGCTAAAAAATCTATTGAAGCTTTAGGTAAGTTATCCCCAAAAACAGCACTCATAAAGAAACATGGTAAACTTGAAGAAATACCTATAAAAAATCTCTGTTTAAATGATATTATTGTTGTAAAACCAAATACAAAAATTGCTGCAGATGGTGTTATTATTAGTGGTAGCAGCAGTATTAATCAAGCGCCGATAACTGGAGAAAGTATCCCCGCAGATAAGGTGTTTATAGATACTATTAATAATTTACCAATGTTTAAAGACATTGATAAAAAGCACATTGTATTTACTGGAACTATTAATGGCAATAATAGCATTGAAGTTTTAGTTCTTAAACTAAGCAAAGATTCTACTGTTTCCAGATTAATTAAAATGGTAAGTGAGGTAGAAACTCAAAAATCGCCTACGCAAAGACTCACCAAAAAGTTTGAAAAATGGTACGTCCCATTAGTCATAATTATTGTTTCGTTATTATGCTTTGCTTATTTGGTAATTGATGAAAGTTTTAATAAAAGCTTATATCGCGCTATTACCGTATTAGTGGCAGCAAGCCCTTGTGCATTAGCCATTTCAACACCTAGTGCTGTACTAAGTGGTATTGCCAGAGCAGCACAAAAAGGGGTTCTTATTAAAGGTGGAAGAGCTTTAGAGAACTTAGGTGAAATCACCACCATTGCATTTGATAAAACAGGAACGCTAACGGAGGGAAAACCAAAACTAACAAACATCATTCCGCTAAATAATTTTGATAAAAATAAGTTTATTGAGTTAGTTCTTGAAGTTGAAAGCTTAAGCAATCACCCACTTGCAAAAGCTATAGCAAAGGATATAAAAGCACAATACAACATTGAATCTCAAAATAAAGCATCCCAAGTTAATGCCATTCAAGGAAAAGGAATACGTGCCATTTATAATTGCAATACCGTTTATATTGGAAATGTAAAGTTGATGGAAGATTCAGGTATACATGTCGAAGCAACCATTATTTCTAAAATGGTTAATCTTTTGGAAAATGGACACACAGTCATGCTTGTAGCTTATAAGGATGCCATTATAGGATTACTAAGTGTGATGGATTTACCTCGAAAAACAGCAGCGGCTACGCTAAAAAAACTAAAAGAAATTGGAATTAAATACATGGTCATGCTTACTGGTGATCATCAAAATGTTGGTGATGCTATTGCGAAACAAATAGGCCTGACAGAAGCGAAAGGAAATTTGCTGCCAGAAGATAAAGTCGATGCCATTAAAATATTAATTAAAAGATATAAAAAAATAGCCATGGTTGGTGATGGTGTAAATGATGCGCCAGCTATGGCATTGAGCACAGTAAGTGTAGCAATGGGCGCAGCAGGTAGCGATGTTGCTTTAGAAACAGCCGATGTTGCTTTAATGTCTGATAAAATTGAGAACTTACCTTTTGTAATAGGATTGAGTAGAGCATCCAAACAAATAATAAAACAAAATATTTGGATAAGTTTAGGCGTAGTAGGCTTGCTTATTCCTGTTACTATTTTGGGGCTTACAAATATAGGTTTAGCGGTTGCTTTTCATGAGGGTTCTACTCTCGTTGTCGTGCTTAATGCATTGAGACTTCTTCGTTTTAAGATGGATTAACATTTAGCTTTCTCTGCCGTTAATTGCTATTATTCAAAATTCCAAATATCATAAATAAAAAACGACCCATTATATACTAGCAGTATATAATGGGTCATTGTGTTTAAAAATTAATATACAATTTCAAGTTCATTCTCTACTTTATAAACACCAGGCGCAAAATACGCTGCTTTTCTAGCATCTTCTTTTTCTGCGAGTGAATGTACTTTCCCTCTTAATTTCACAGTATGACCATCCACGACTACCTTCACATTTTTTGCATCAATATCTGCAGAGCGTTTAAATGCTTTAGTAATTCTATTCTTAATATCGATGGGTTTTACAGGTTGCTCAATAGAAATAGTGTTTGAGACAAATTTCACCCCTGCCAATTTCTCTAAAGTTTTTTTAGCTGCCTGTTTTTGATAATCCCACATAACTGCTCCTGATAAATAAACCCAGCCATCTTCAACTTTGATACTGATTTTATCTTCAGGGACGGAAGTATTCCATTTTAAAGCGTCAGCCGCAGCTTTTGCAATTTCAGAATCTGTTTTTTGATAGCTTGTACCATATTGTACTTTAATGTCTTCTGCTACCGCTCTAACACCAAAAACACTTTTTGCTGCTTTTTCTGCAGTAATCTTCTTTGAATAACTATCAACAGTACCTGATAAAGTTACAATACCGTTATCAACTACCACTCCTATTTGGGTTTCGTCAATGTTAGGTTGCCATGCTAATTCCTCTAGCACATCTTCTTTAATTTTTGAATCTGTTCTCATAATTTAATGAATTTTAATTAATATTCTGAATAACAGTTTAAATGTATTATTGCAACCTAAAATATGAAATGATATATATCAGTAAGTTTATTATGAGTAACGTATTTCAAATGGTACATGCAGATCATTGTCATTATTAACCTCTACTAAACAAATAAACTATAGACTTAAATCATTGGGAAACGCCAAATTAGAAAATAGAACCTTTCCAGGAGCAGAATTCGAATAGTTATAATACAAGAAAAATAAAGAGGTTTTTTAATACTAATTACTTAAAAAAATTAATGTCCTTATCTCCTACTTCTGCTTGTACTTGTTCGGCTTTCTGTGTCACTAACACGTCTTTTAGAGTGGTATGTTCTAATATTATTGTCAAAATAATCATGAATACGAACTTGTTTAGCTCTTCTAAAATCTAGCCCATTATATCGTGATGGCAATGCATTGACACGAATCCAAACATTATTATTAAGATACAGGTAATTACGCAAAGTTAAATCGTAATAAATGGTATAATCTGGAAAGTACACATACCTAACATTCAGAACTCTATTAGGGTAAAACCATGGTGGCGGTGGATTGTTTGGCCTTGAAGAAATAATTACTGGTCCACAACTTTCTAAACTCATAAAAATGATAAGTAAAAATGCCACAAAATAAAATTTAAGTGTTTTCATGATTGTCTTTTTAACTCTATAAAGAAATCAATAAAGAACAATTTGTACAATGATATTAATCATTATTGGTAATAAATGACCAATATCATTACACAACGTATTAGCAAACTATATTTTAGTAAATAATTTTTAAATTTTAATACCATGAAAACAATAATGTACGCCGTAATCCCTTTCTTTTTGCTACTAAACTGTAATGAAAATAAGGGTAAAACAAATAAGGAATTATCACAAAATGATACTATTAAACCACAAACCAAAATAAGTGTTTATAAAGAATATGATGAAAAGGGCAACTTGATTAGTTTAGATTCTTCTTATAGCTATTTCTATTCTAATATTAAAAATGACTCTATTCTAGAAAAAGAAATTTTTAAAAAATTTAAGCTAGATTTTCATAAGAATTTTATGCCTATAGATAGTCTTTCTATGAGCGATTTATTCCAGAGTAACCTTTTCAAATTGAATGAATTTTATACTGATGAGTTTTTTCAAAATAATTTAAAATTACAACAAGAGCAGATGACAAAAATTTATAAAAGAATGGATTCTATCAAAAATATTTTTTATAAAAAACAGTTTTTAATAGAATAGAATAAACTCAAAAAAAAGTACTAAAATTAATTTAAATCCCAATAGGTCATGACCAATAAAAAAAAGATTACGTTATCAATTACTGTTCTTGGGTTACTGTTTATATTATTTGCAGTTTGGTATAAGTATCAATATTCGATGGATACTGCAAAAAGCTTTGAAGTTAACACGTCAATGCTAGATCGCAAACTTATAATTGCCACACAAGGCAGCGAATTTAAGAACGAAATCACTAAAAATATTGTTGAGTTTTACAAACCAGATTCGATATATATTAAAGTGGTAGATATATCGTCTTTATTAGAAATAGACCCTCAAAACTGGAATGCTTTAGTTATTATGCACACTTGGGAAAACTGGAAACCCCCTATAGATGTAAAAGCGTTTATAGATAGAACACAAGCTTTCCATAATAAGATTGTGGTGTTAACAACCTCGGGGCAAGGTTCATTCAAAATGAAAGGCATCGATGCTATAACTGGCGAATCTAAATTAGAAAAAACAGCTTCTTATGCACATTTAATTATTGAACGTTTAGATCCATTATTAAAACCATAGCGGGCTTAATAGGTTACATTAACAATACCTTGACTTTCTAATGATTTTATAATAGCTTTCACATAATCATTAATGATTGTATTGATTGAAGAAGGGGCCACAAGATTGTATGATGCCACCCAAACTAATGATTTATCACTATTATCTTTTAAATTATAGAGAGAAGATTCTATAGTGTAAATATTATATTTATTAATATCCACTGTCAAAATATACATCTTGATAGAAAAAGCATAAATTAGTTTTTCATGACCTACAATTTTAACTAAAATAAGACGATTAAAAAATTGAACTTGAAATGATATCCATCATTTTTAGTATAATATCTATCAGTTAACTTTATAATATATGAAATGGATTGAATGTATTGCAGATTGGATTGTCTAAGACCCAATTATGGGAGTGTTTTAGGTCTGTTTTACTGGTTGTTTTTGTTCTTATCTTAGTGAAACAGCAAGATTATTTTTAAGAAAAAAAATAACGGATACAGATGCTCAATATAAGTCTTAGAAATGTTTGTAAAACGAACCAACAATTCAAAATCGCAGTGGGACATTTTGGTTAACACATAGTATAATAAACTTATAAAAATACCAAAATTAAAAGTAGATATTAAAAAATGAAAAGATATGCTCACCTTTAAAAACTATAATATTGCTGATTGGTTTTCATTTTACCGAATATTTGCTGCTCCATTTTTATTGCTTCTAATTTGGTTGGATTTACGCCTTTTTTTTACCTGGCTTCTTTTAATAAGCTATTCTACTGATGCCATTGATGGGTATTTAGCTAGGAAACTAAAAATAACCAGCCCCAGAGGATCACAACTGGATTCATTTGGAGACCAAGTAACGCTTATTGTTGGATTAATCGGTTTATTTTATTTTGAAACTAATTTTATTAAAACAAATCTCGTTTTAATACTAATAGCATTCATCCCATACATATCACAAATGGGGATAGCTTATTTTAAATATGGTAAAGCAACGGCGTTTCACACCTATTTAGCTAAGCTTTCGGCAATGCTTCAAAGTCTATTTATATTATGGTCGCTATTCTTTAATCCAGAATATGTCCTATTTTATATTATGATTATCATTGGGTTATTGGAAACATTTGAAGAAATCACCCTCATTTTCATGTACGATAATTGGGCTTCCGATGTAAAAGGCATTTATTGGGCGATGCGAGATAAACGCCGTTTAAAAAATAAGAGTCATTAATACACGAGTGCCATTATGCGCAGCTATTCTTTATTTACTATTTTACTTTTATGCTTACTGATATTATTGGTAGATATGGTTGCATTTTATTGGTTGCAATCTATAACCATATTGTTAACATCAAGTTTTA
>Ga0213861_10001326_pt1 | contig 21797 bp, 16 predicted proteins | sample PICome_4_FD_160110 | JGI IMG/M metagenome (GOLD analysis project Ga0213861, IMG submission 160110) | Coastal seawater microbial communities near Pivers Island, North Carolina, United States - PICO131 | ecosystem: Environmental > Aquatic > Marine > Coastal | place: USA: North Carolina... | reverse complement strand
CATGCAAAGACTCTTGAAACAAAAGAGGAACGTAACAAAGTAGCAAAAGGTATTATTGCTGTAATGGGCAATATGCAACCGCACTTAAGAGATGTTGCGGATTTTCAGCATAAATTATGGGATCAACTCTTTATCATGTCTAATTTTGAATTGGATGCTGATTCTCCATATGAAATACCTACCAAGGAAATTTATGAAGAGCGCCCAGAGGTTTTAGAGTACCCTCAAAATTTTCCTAAATATCGTTTTTACGGAAACAATATTAAAACCATGATTGATGTCGCTAATACATGGGAAGATGGTGATTTAAAGGAAGCTTTAACGTACACTATTGCTAACCACATGAAGAAATGTTTTTTAAATTGGAATAAAGATACGGTTGAAGATGCCGTAATTTTTGACCACCTTTTTGAACTTTCTGGAGGAAAACTTAATTTAAAAGACTCTAAAGAAGATTTATCAGACTCTACCAGTTTATTGCGTACCAAGGGTAAATATTCAAGTAATACGAGCAAGAAATCGCATCATAAAAAGAGTTCTACAAACCGCCAAAGAAAACGCTACTAATCAAGCATGGGAACATTTAAAATTGAAGGTGGCCACCAATTAAAGGGAAGTATTCAACCTCAAGGGGCCAAAAACGAAGCATTACAAATTTTATGTGCCGTGTTGCTAACGCCAGAAGTCGTTACAATTAATAATATTCCTGATATTGTAGATGTCAATAAATTAATTAGTTTATTAGAAAAGCTTGGAGTTAAAGTAGAAAAACTAGGTAAAGGTTCTTTTAGTTTTCAAGCAGATGATGTTGATTTAAAATACCTAGAATCAGATCAATTTAAAATAGATGGCCGTGGTTTACGTGGTTCTATAATGATTGTTGGGCCGTTATTAGCTCGTTTTGGTAGAGGTTATATTCCTAAGCCTGGAGGAGATAAAATTGGGCGTCGTCGTTTAGATACGCATTTTGATGGCTTGATAAAACTTGGTGCCAAATTCGGATATAGTAAGGAAGAGCAGTTTTATGGTGTTGAAGCTAAAAAGCTAAAAGGGACTTATATGTTGCTTGAAGAAGCATCTGTAACGGGTACAGCTAATATTTTAATGGCTGCAGTTTTGGCTGAAGGTCAAACAACTATTTATAATGCCGCTTGCGAACCTTATTTACAGCAATTATGTAAGATGTTGAATAGAATGGGGGCTAAAATTAGTGGCGTTGGTTCTAACATGTTAATTATTGATGGTGTTGATCGTTTAGGTGGTACCGATCATACGATGCTTCCTGATATGATTGAAATTGGAAGTTGGATTGGTCTTGCTGCCATGACCAAAAGTGAATTAACGATTACGAATGTATCTTGGAATGATTTAGGATTAATTCCTGAAACATTTAGGAAATTAGGGATTACTGTTGAAAGGCAGGGTGATGATATCCATATCCCAGCACATACCGATGGTTATGAAATTCAAAGTTTTATAGATGGGTCTATCTTAACAATTTCTGATGCGCCCTGGCCAGGATTTACACCAGATTTATTGAGCATTATTTTAGTTGTTGCAACACAAGCAAGAGGCAGTGTTTTGATACACCAAAAAATGTTTGAAAGCCGATTGTTTTTTGTTGATAAACTAATAGATATGGGGGCAAAAATTATACTTTGCGATCCGCATCGTGCGACCGTCATTGGTCATGATTTTGAGTCTACATTAAAGGCAACTACAATGACTTCGCCAGATATACGCGCCGGTGTGTCCTTATTAATTGCAGCACTTTCTGCAAAAGGAATATCAACTATACAGAATATTGAACAGATTGATCGTGGTTACGAAAACATTGATGAACGTTTACGTGCTATTGGTGCTAAAATTGAACGTATTTAGTTTTACGACGCTTTAAAATAAAATAAACTATTTTTAAACTCGATTGAAATACTCCCACGTTTTCACCACTATCTTATTATTTTAAAGGTTTTGCATAATCGTGTGATACGTATAGCGAGATATTTATGAATGGAGCCCTTGTAATAGTTTGCTTGAATTCTATGTCTAAAGATTAGTCTTTTTATTAAAACTAAGATTTTTTATCCTTAAAGGTTTCAAAATCTGATTTAGTATCGGCTTTTGGAAAGCTATTATTTTTCATGTCTGTATCTGCAAATTCAAAATTAGGATCTAAATTTACTTGGCTCACTTCCTTATCTTTTATAAACGTTTTCTGAATTTCATATTCATTTCTTCGCCAAATATCTGAAGGCAACCTATCAACTTCTGAAGTGCCATCTGTAAAAATCCATTCTATGGTTACTGGCATCACAAGACCGCCTAAATTCTTTATCGTAACCTCATAAATGTTTTTCCCAGAGAGTTGCTTGCGAACTTCTGGTTCGTCAATTCTTGATAAAAACTGACCATAAGCGCGATCTGGAGTAGAAGTCATAGTTACCACTTCAGGACCGTTTGAGAAATCGTTAGCTTCAGTTTCAGCATTATTACCATCAGCAGCAATTTTTACTTTTGATGTGATTTTTTGGTCTTCAATATTAGAATTTTCTTCATACACTTTAAACCATTTCACTTGGCTTAGTTCCATATCTACATTATCGGTCGTGAAAAACCAACCTCTGTAAAACCAGTCTAAATCTGTTGCTGTAGCATCTTCTAATGTTCTAAATAAATCAGCTGGATTTGGATGTTTATATTTCCAACGGTTTGCATATTCTTTAAAAGCCTCATCAAAGAGTTCTTTTCCAATAATAGAGTTTCTAAGCATCTGTAAACCAACCGTAGGTTTTAAATAGAAATTAGCACCAAATTGGGACAATAATTCATTGTCAGAAGTCGTCATTATAGGTCTCAATATGTTTTTATCACCACTCATAAAAGGCACAATATTTTTTGGAGTGATACTATTAAAATCGGGGTAGCGTTCTGCAACCGTTCTTTGATGAAGAAAGGTGTTTAACCCTTCGTCCATCCACATCCATTTACGTTCATCTGAGCTTACAATCATAGGAAACCAATTATGCCCAACTTCATGAATAATGGTGCCAATCATACCTTGTTTTGCCCCGTCACTTATTTTACCATTTACGGGTCTTCCTCCATTAAAACTTATCATAGGGAATTCCATTCCAATGTTTGAGGTGTTCACTGAAATACACACAGGATAGGGGTAATCAAAAGTGGCTTCAGAATAAACCTCTAGAGCATGCATAATGGCTTTTGTAGATGATTCTTGCCATACGGGTAAACCCTCTTTAGGGTAGAACGACATGGCCATAACTGTATTAGTTGGTAATTTTACAGCCTGAGCATCCCACATAAACTTTCTAGAAGATGCAAAGGCAAAATCTCTAACATTTTTTGCATTAAACTTCCATGTTTTTTGTTTCGTAGTTTTTTGTTTTTCATTGGCTTCAGCCTCTTCTTTAGTGATAACCATTATAGGTTTGTCGAAAGATGTTTTAGCGTCTTCTAATCTTTTTTGTTGTGTTTTTGTTAAAACGGATTCTTCATTTTGAAGTGCTCCTGTAGAAGCAATAATATGATCGGCTGGTACCGTAATTTCAACCTCATAATCACCAAATTCTAAAGCAAACTCTCCAAGTTTTTGAAACTGTTGATTTTGCCAACCTTCAGTATCATTATAAACCGCCATTCTTGGAAACCAATGCGCAATCAGGTAAACGGTATTATCGTCTTCAGGAAAGTATTCATAGCCCTCTCTTGATAATAAATACATACTTCTATCGGTAATGGGATAAGACCAAGAAATAGAAAGTTTAGTAGATTCACCAGACTTTAAAGTTGTATTCAATTTAACTTTCATCATGGTATTGTTAACCATCGTTTTTATGTGGTTCCCATGTTCGTCTTTTACATGCTTAATGGAATAACCCGCAGGAAAATCGATGGTTCTAGTGAGGAATTGCATTTGCCTTGTCGTTATAGAATCCTTCATTCTATTATTGATACTGCCAAAATCTTCGTTCTCTTTTTTATTGACGTTTTGTTCGAGCTGCATCCATAAATAACTTAAATCATCAGGAGAATTATTATAATAGGTTATGGTTTCTTCACCGCTTAACGTATTATTGTTTTCATCAATTATAGCCTTAATCTTATAATCGGCACGTTGCTGCCAATAGGCGCTTCCTGGTGCTCCACTAGCTGTCCTATAAGTATTTGGAGGGGCAATCATTTGGTCTATAGGTTCAAATTTACCTTGCCAAGGATTTGTTTGTGCTTGGATTGTGGAAAACGAGAAAAATGTTAGAAATGCTATAAGAAGAAATCGCATAATCTTTAAATTATTTAGAATTAGTCAGGTGCAAGATAACAATTATTTAATATAAACTACTTGAGTTTTTGTTGCTTAAAGCATATGTGTTCAGTACATTTGCAGCCCTAAATAGAAATAAAAACATGACGAAGAAAAAAGATTTAACATTTGATGTGTTAATAGAAATACCAAAAGGAAGTAGAAATAAATATGAATACGATTTCACATTGCATAAAATTCGTTTTGATCGTATGTTATTTTCATCAATGATGTATCCAGGAGATTATGGATTCATTCCAGAAACTTTGGCGTTGGATAAAGATCCATTAGATGTATTGGTTATGGGGTCAGAGCCAACATACCCGCTGGTGGTTATGGAAGTAAGACCTATTGGCGTATTTCATATGACTGATGAAAAAGGTCCAGATGAAAAAATTATTTGTGTACCAGTATCAGATCCTATTTGGAACAATAAAAAAGACATAGCCGATTTAAACCCACATAGATTAAAAGAAATTGAACACTTTTTTCAAGTTTATAAAGACTTAGAGGAAAAGAAAGTTGATGTTGGTGGATGGGGAAATGCTGAAGAAGCTATTAAAATATATCATGAATGTGTAGCGCGTTATGATAAAAGTGAGCACAAGAAAAAACGCACGTTTACAATCTAATTATCAGATTCTTAAAATATCAGTAAAAAAAATGAACCATCTTTAATTTAAGGTGGTTTTTTTTATCACTTTAATTTTCCTATTTTTAGCTCCGTTAAAAAAAATAACTAATTTAAACTAACAAACTAAATGATGGATTTAATAGTAAAATTTTTACCTCTTTTTGGAGTTGTCGCGTTGATTTTCGTTTTTATTAAAAGCGGATGGGTTTCAAAACAAGAAGTGGGTGATGAAAAAATGTCACGTATAGCAAAGAATATTGCAGACGGGGCCATGGCATTTTTAAAAGCAGAATACAAAGTTTTAGCAATTTTTGTGGTAGCAGTTGCAATATTGTTGTTTTTTAAGGGAGCAAATGAAGTAGGTTCAAACGGAATGGTCGCAGTATCATTTATTATAGGAGCTATTTGTTCTGCTTTAGCAGGATTCATTGGAATGAAAGTGGCAACCAAAGCAAATGTGAGAACGACACAAGCTGCAAAAACATCATTAGGACGCGCATTAGAAGTGGCGTTTGCTGGTGGTGCAGTAATGGGTCTTGGCGTTGTAGGTTTAGGTATTTTAGGATTGAGTGGCTTATTTATGGTATATCAAATGATGTGGCCTGGAGCTGAAAATTTATCAATGGTATTAAATGTACTTTCAGGATTCTCATTAGGTGCTTCATCGATAGCTTTATTTGCGCGTGTAGGTGGTGGTATTTATACCAAAGCAGCAGATGTTGGTGCTGATTTAGTTGGAAAAGTTGAAGCTGGTATTCCAGAAGATCACCCGTTAAACCCTGCAACTATAGCAGATAACGTTGGTGATAATGTAGGAGATGTTGCTGGTATGGGAGCAGATTTATTTGAATCTTATGTAGGTTCTATTATTGGTACTATGGTGTTAGGTGCTTTTATTTTAACACCAAATTTTGATGGTTTAGGCGCTGTGTACTTGCCTTTAGTTCTTGGAGCTGTAGGTATTATAATGTCTATACTAGGAACCTTTTTTGTAAAAGTAAAAGATGGTGGAAATCCACAAACAGCATTAAATATTGGAGAATTTGGTTCTGCAGGTTTAATGGTTGTGGCTTCTTATTTTATTATAAATGCTTTAATTCCTGAAGCTGTTGAAGGTTTACCTTTCGGAGCTATGGGAGTGTTCAAAGCAACAATCGCTGGTTTGGTTGCTGGTTTAGGTGTTGGAAAAATAACTGAATATTATACGGCTACAGGTAAAAAACCTGTTATGTCAATTGTTGCACAATCAGAAACTGGAGCAGCTACAAATATTATTGCTGGTTTAGGTGTTGGTATGATGTCAACAATGATTCCTATTCTTTTGATTGCTGCTGCTATTATGGTGTCACATCATTATGCAGGTTTATACGGTATCGCAATTGCCGCTGTTGGTATGTTAGCAAACACAGGAATTCAATTAGCAGTGGATGCTTACGGACCGATCTGTGATAATGCAGGTGGTATTGCTGAAATGGCTGAATTACCAAAAGAAGTTCGTGAACGTACTGATAAATTAGATGCTGTTGGTAATACAACTGCAGCTGTTGGTAAAGGTTTTGCTATTGCTTCTGCAGCTTTAACAGCTTTAGCTTTATTTGCAGCTTTTATGAAAACGGCAAATGTGATTTCTATTGATGTGTCTCAACCACAAATTATGGCTGGATTATTAGTAGGAGGGATGTTGCCATTTGTATTCTCAGCATTGTCTATGAATGCTGTTGGTCGTGCTGCTATGGCAATGATTGAAGAGGTTCGTCGTCAGTTTAGAGATATTCCTGAATTAAAAGCGGCATTAGTTGTGATGCGTAAGTATGATTCTGATATGACTAAAGCTTCAGTAGAAGATAGAAAAATATTTGATGCTGCCGATGGTGTTGCAGATTATGGAAAATGTATTGATATTTCAACAAAAGCATCAATTAAAGAAATGGTATTACCAGGATTATTAGCAATCGTTGTTCCTGTAGCTGTTGGTTTTATTGGTGGTGCTGAAATGTTAGGTGGATTACTTGCGGGTGTTACAACGTGTGGTGTGCTTATGGCAATCTTCCAATCTAATGCCGGTGGTGCATGGGATAATGCTAAGAAAACTATTGAAGAGCAGGGTAAAAAAGGAACAGACGCTCATAAAGCTGCTGTTGTTGGAGATACTGTTGGTGATCCATTTAAAGATACTTCTGGACCTTCATTAAATATATTATTAAAATTAATGTCGGTTGTAGCATTAGTAATTGCACCAAGTATTGCATTATCTGCAGATGACGTAATGGCATATGCTAACCATACTAATGTTTCAGAACAGGTTGAAGTTTCTAAAGAAGTTAAGGTCGAAATGACTAAGAATGAGGATGGTAATACCAAAGCAGTAGTTACTACGGTAACCACTAAAAACGGAGAATCATCTACAACTTATGAAGCTTTCGAGGGAACAGAAGCTGAAGTTAAAGCTAGTATTAGTGCTTTAAAAGAAGATGGTAGAGACATTACGGTTGAAACTAAAAAGATTGTAAAAGAGATTGAGGAAGCAGTTGTAAACTAGTTACCTTTTATTTTTTTTAAAGAATATAAAAACCACGCCAGTAAGCGTGGTTTTTTTGTATTTTTAAACTGAATTTAAAACCCTTATGTTCAAGAAAGATCCACTTCAAATTATAGCTTTTCAAACATACGGAACTTCAAACCATTTGTATTTAAGAGGAAGAGCTATTGAAGATGAAAGTATTAATCTGGAACAACGAGGTGCGTTTAAATTACTTTTTAATGCTTGGAAGCGCTTTGAAACTGATGAGATAAAAAACACTCAAATTAGAGTGAAAGTTGGAAATGATCATTTTTTCTATACAAATACGGATAATAGAGGTTATTTTTTATTTGATGAAAAAGTTGAAAATTTAAACGATTATGCAAATGAAGATGGTTGGATTCGTTTAGTTTTTTCCTATAGTAATGAAAACCTAAAAAGAACGATTAAATCAGACAACGAATTTCCAGGAGAAATGCTTGTCCCATCTAAAAAAGCTGCTTTCGGAGTTATAAGTGATATTGATGATACTATTTTACATACCGGATTAGTTTCAATATTAAAATGGCGGGTTGTTTATAATACACTTTTAACTTCAGCAGGAAAGCGTATTCCATTGGATGGTGCACCAGAGTTTTATCATTTATTACTTCAAGGAAAAACGGGTAAAGAATCTAATCCTATTTTTTATGTAAGCCATAGCCCTTGGAATTTATATCGCTATTTAAAATTTTTTCTAAAGAAAAATAAATTCCCAAAGGGTCCTATTATTTTAAGAAACTTTCCTAAACCTTTTTCAAAGAAAACTAAAAGTGACATACCTCAAAAACAAAAGGAAATTATAAACCTTCTAAAAGCTTATCCAAAACTTAAGTTTATATTAATTGGTGATAGCGGAGAACATGATCCTTATATTTATATGAACATTGCAGAAATGTATCAAAATAGAATACTGGCTATTTATTTAATAAATGTTAATCATAAAAGAAAAATGCATCGGGTAAAAGCACTTTATAAAAACTATAAAAAAACACCTGTATTATTGGTTGATAGTACTAAAGAAGCAACAGAACATGCACGAACTAATGGGTTTATCGCTTAATTAATATATGCTTGATATTTCGTTTTTAATTTTAATGGAATCTATCTCTATCTTTAAAATATACCAATCTTCCATTCTTTTCAACAATACCCGCAACCTCTGAAGGTTTTCGTATAAAGAGAAGAATGTCTTGATGTATAGGGTTTTATAGTTTAATCGGTGAACAAAAAGTATTGAGACATAGTATTACGATCAGTTGTTGCTAAAACTGGTGGGATACGTCCAGAAGTACAACGTACTGCAAAACTTCAATTTTCACCTTGTACATAGTTGTTTTTTCTTTGAAAGATGGTGTCCATCAATGGGTCTATCGGATATTAAAGTAACATGATGATGTTATCTTCCAGAGACAACATAAATAACTTCTTATATTTTATTAATTGTTATTGAATTGATACTTGAAAGAGTTGATTACGTTCTTTTCAGGATGAAGCATTATAAATTGTTGGAAGAATGATTTACAGTGATTAAAAAACGCTAAAACAATCCATTAATCTCAGCATCAATAGTATTAATGACACTTCCCAAGTCTTCTGGATTTTCTACAAAATCTAAATTGTCTACATCAATAATTAATAATTTTCCTTTAGTGTAACCATGAATCCAAGCTTCGTAGCGTTCATTCAACCTGCTTAAATAATCAATACTAATGGAGTTTTCATAATCGCGACCGCGTTTATGAATTTGTGAAACTAAGTTAGGAATTGAACTTCGTAAATAAATGAGAACATCTGGACCTTTAACCAGGGATTCCATTAGATCGAAAAGAGATTTATAGTTTTCAAAATCACGATTGGTCATTAAACCCATAGCATGTAAGTTGGGCGCAAAAATATGAGCATCTTCATAGATCGTTCTATCTTGAATAATGTCTTTTCCGCTTTGGCGAATTTGTAAAACTTGGCGAAATCTACTGTTTAAAAAGTACACTTGTAAATTAAAACTCCAGCGCTCCATTTGATTGTAAAAATCATCTAAATACGGATTATCTACTACGTCTTCTAATTGTGCTTCCCAATTGTAATGTTTGGCTAATAATTTTGTGAGAGTTGTTTTTCCAGCGCCAATATTTCCTGCAATAGCAATATGCATAGTTTATTTAATTTTTAATTGAAATTGTTGTAAGGTTTCACTGTTGTAAATATACAAGGTTTCATTGGTTACAAAAAACTGATTTATCAACAAATTTGGGGTGTTAATAGATGAAATTTTATCTTGGTTTCTTCTCATAAAAAACAAGACGTTGTCTTTTTTTAGGATGATGTTTTCGTTACTTTCATCTATAGCGGTATATCCGTGATTTTTTATCTTTTTTACTAAGCTACCGAAGTAATTGTATTGATATAAATAGTTTTCTGTTAGCAACCAACAAGAATTATAATTACTAGTTAAATCGAGCACAGTACTTTGCACAGGAACGGTTTGCGCACGCGTTTTTTTGGTTTTATAGTCAAATAATTCAAGCTTTTGTAAATTTTGATTAAATACCCAAATGGTATTATCATGACCTGTAGAAATATGAGAAACGTCTTTGTAGGAAGTAAGCGTGTTAAAGTCTATTTTGAATATTTCGGCTAAGCGATTATCAAGAATGATAACGGTATTAAAATCTTTATAAAATAGATTAATTTTTAAGGGATTGAAAGCATTTGCTGATTCTAAAGTTCCTAATTGTAAATTATTATAAGTGATGGTATGGTCATCGGTCTTTTTATGAATCACATCATTTTTTATATAATATATGGTGCCAAAATTATCAACGGAAATAAGTGTTTCTGCATTTAAATCTGTTTTATCGATGAATTTAGCTTCAACAGATTCTTGAGCGAATATTGAAATAGAAAATAATAAAAGAATGTAATGTCTAGATTTCATTGTAGCTTGAAAAATACAAAAATCAAACCACTTTTAACAAATTAGTTTATAGCCGTAAACACAAGTAAATATTAAAATTGAGGAACTGACTAAAAGGAAAGAAGTTTCTCATAAACATTTTGATGATATTATGGATAAAAAATCCAAAGAAATGATGGAGCAATTTCAATCAAGAAGAGGAGGTCAAGGAGATGGTGAACGTGTTATGATTAGAGTTGGAAGTTGATTTTAACTTTAAATTAACGATTTGGTTTTAAACCAAGAGTCGATATTGTGGTCCAAATGTAGTTATTTAATAACTATGTTTGTTAAACATTCTAATCGTTTATAATTCCACAATGAAAACTTATATAACTAAATTTTATGTGCTGTGTCTAATTTTACTAGTAACAGTTTCTATTAATGCTCAAGACTTTCAGGGCAAAGCTTATTATTTCTCAAAAACCACTATGGATATGAATCGCTTTAACAGAGGTGGGCAGATGTCTGAACAACGAAAAAAGCAAATGGAGACTCGTATGAAATCAAGGTTAGAAAAAACCTATGTGTTAACGTTCAATAAGGAGGAGTCTATATTTAAAGAAGATGAAAAATTATCATCACCTGTAAATGGAAGAGGTCCTAGTGTTTGGGGAAGTAGTTTTTCGCCTGGGCCGCAATATAAAAATATAAAAGAACGTGTCTTTTTGCAAGATCAAGAGTTTTTTGGAAAACAATTTTTAATAAAAGAAGACATGCAAGCTCTTGAATGGAAGATGGGTACTGAATCGAAAAAAATTGGTCAATATTTATGTTTTAAGGCCACGGCTAAAAAGGTTTCCACAGAAATTAATATGTTACCTCCAAAAAGAGGAACCAATGAAAAGAAACAAGATTCTCTTAAAGTTAAAGATTCTACTAATTATAAAGAGGTTAGCTTAAAAGATGAAGGTGTTAAAATGATAGAAGTTATCGCTTGGTACACACCACAAATACCAGTAAGCCAAGGACCATCTGATTATTGGGGGTTGCCAGGTTTAATATTGGAAGTAAGTGCAGGGAATAACACCATGCTTTGTTCAAAAATTGTAATAAACCCAGAAGAGAAGACTAAAATTGAAGCTCCCAAAAAAGGACAAGTTGTTACCAAAAAAGAATACAACAATATCATCACCAAAAAAATGCAAGAGTTTAGAGAAAATAGAGGTAGAAGTGGAGGACGATCTGGAGGAGGAAGGCCAAGATAAATTCTTATTTATATAAACAAACGCATATTGTTTAATTATTTAGTATTTTTGATAAACAAAAAATAATCATTTATCTTATTTTCAATGAAAACACTTCTAAACAAATTAACAATTGCGACATTAATTTTATTTACATCTGCAGCGCTTAATGCTCAAGAATTTCAAGGGAAAGCATACTATTTTTCAAAAACACCAATGGATCTTGGCGCTTGGGGGGCTAGAATGAGTGAAGCACAAAAAAAACAGGCAGCAGGGCGCTTAAAAAACAGATTAGAAAAAACCTATGTTTTAGCTTTCAATAAGGAGGAGTCTGTGTATTATGAAGATGAGAAATTGGATGCCGTTTCAGGGGCAACAGATTCATGGGGAAAGAATTTTACACCAGGTAAGCAATACAAAAATGTAAAGACAAATGAGTTTTCACAGAATCAAGAGTTCTATGGTAAACAATTTTTAGTAAAAGAAAACCTATCTAATATAGAGTGGAAGATGGGCACTGAAACCAGACAAATAGGTAATTATACGTGTTTTAAAGCCACTTGTAAACGACCTGTGTTTGATACTTCTTGGTGGAATTTTTCTTGGAGTAGTTTAAGAAACAATAGTGCAGAAAAGAAAGTTGATTCCATAAAAGTTGAAGATGTAGCAAGTGTGAAATCAGAACCTATAGAGGAAGTTGTTGATATGATAGAGATTGAAGCATGGTATACACCAATGATTCCTGTTAGTCAAGGTCCCGGTGATTATTGGGGGCTTCCAGGCCTAATACTAGAAGTGAGTGTAGGTAATACAACATTACTATGTTCTAAAATTGTAATGAATCCGAAAGAAAAAATTAAAATAGAAGCTCCAGATAAAGGTAAAGTAGTTACCAAAAAGGAATATAAAGAAATTATTACCGGAAAAATGCAAGAAATGAGAAATAACCGAGGTAGAGGAAGTTATAGAAGGTAGTGATATAAGTGAATATTGATAACCAATTTATAGTTCAATTAAGAGAATGAATAAGATATTTTTTGTAGGAGTCTTTTGTTTAACGAACATTGCTTTTTCTCAGATTAAATTACAAGGTGTTGTAAAAGACAGTATAGGTAACCCATTGGAATTAGCAAATGTAATAGCTATAAATCAAGAAACAAAAGCTTTAGAGTCTTATGCAATTACAGATGCCAAGGGGTTTTATAAGTTGGCCTTGTCTAAAAATTCGGAGTATGGTCTGCAAGTCAGTTATATTGGTATGAAAACCTTTAAGGAAATAATTGCGTTGAAGTCTGAGGATTTAGAGAGAGATTTTACATTGCGACTAGATAACGTATTAGATGCGGTTGAATTAACATATGAAATGCCAGTAATGGTAAAAGGGGATACGCTAGTTTATAATGCCGACTCTTTTAAAAACGGATCAGAACGCAAACTTGAAGATATAATTGAAAAATTACCTGGAGTTGAAATCAATGAAGATGGTCAAATAGAGGTTGAAGGTAAAGTCGTTAATAAATTAATGGTTAATGGGAAAGACTTCTTCGATGGTGATACCAAATTAGCAACTAAAAATATTCCATCTAGTGCCGTAGATAAAATTCAGGTGTTACGAAATTACTCCGAAGTTAGTCAGTTAAGCGGTGTTACAAATAATCAGGATAATGTGGCAATGAATATTAAGCTTAAGCAAGGCAAAGAAAGTTTTTGGTTTGGAAATGTTACTGCTGGTAGTGGCTCATCAACAGATGAAGCGCTTTACTTAGCACAACCAAAATTATTTTACTACAGTCCTAAACTCAGTCTTAATTTTATTGGTGATTTAAATAACACGGGAGAGGTAGCCTTATCACGTCGTGATATTCGTGGTTTTGGTGGAGGCTTTAGGCCACCAAGTAATAATAGTGGTACGAGTATTAATCTAGGAGATAATAGCCTTGGGTTTCTAACCAGCCAAAACAATGCTGTTGAGGTTGAGAATAAACTAGGAGCAACCAACTTTAGTTATTCACCAAATAAAGCATTAGACATAAGTGGATTTGCTATTTATAATAGTAGCCGTATAGCTTCAAAGCAAGAAACTTTTAGGCAATATACAGATTCAGATTTGGGTATTCCAGATGAAACAACGGAGCGCACAAGTAATGAAGCGTCAAATCAAGGGTTGTTGAAATTGAGTGCATCTTATAAACCAAATTTTAATAATCAATTGGATTATGATGTTTTGGGTAGAATTTCAAAGGACTCACAAGATCAAAACTTTTTATCTTCAGTTTTAGGAAATACAAATCAGTTTGATAAGGGAACACCTTTTAGTATTAATCAAAATATTAATTACTACTATACGTTAAGCGAAAACAATATATTTTCTTTTGAGGCTCAACATGTAATAAAAGATGAGGACCCTTTTTATAATGCACTATTGGTTAATGACCCTGATAATAACGATGAATTAAGCTCTGATGATAGAGATGCGTTTGATACAACAGCTGATGCTTTAGGTTTAGTTACTAATTTTGATAATTACGATTTAGGGCAGAATAGACGAATAAAGTCAAATCAATTAGATGCGAAGCTCGATTATTATAATATACTTAATGCCAAAAGTAATATCAATTTTACATTAGGTACTATTTTGAGTACCCAACAGTTTAATTCCAATATCTTTCAGTTTCTGGAAGATGGTTCTCAATTCAACCCAACACCAACGTTTAATGATGGTCGAGCAACAAATGATACAGAATATAATTTTAGTGATTTTTATTTAGGTGTTCACTATACATTGAAAGCGGGGATATTCACTTTTAGACCGGGGTTCTCCGTACATGCTTACGGAAATAAAAACACGCAATTTAATGAGGTGTTTAAGGATGATTTTTTAAGATTCTTACCAGACTTTGAGACTCGTATTCAATTTAAAAAGAGTGAAAGTTTAACATTGCGATATAATATGCGGAACCAGTTTACGGATGTAACACGTTTAGCACAGGGCATAGTTTTAAATAATTTTAATAGTATTCAATTTGGTGAGCCAGATTTACAAAATGCTTTATCACATAATATAAGTTTATTTTATAGTAGTTTTAATCTGTTTAATTACACAAATGTGTTTGCACGTGTGGCCTATACAAAAAACATAGACCAGATTAGAGGGTTAACAAACTTTGAAAATGTAATTACAACAAGTACTTTCTTTAATTCAAATTTTGCCGATGAAAATGTTTCCGCAAACGGACGAGTACAACGCACATTTGGTAAACTAAGAGCCAGTTTAAGTACAAATTTTAATTACAGTAAAAATAACCAGTTTATTCAAGGAAGACAATCCGTAAATGAAAGATTTACACAAAGCTATACGCCTGGATTACGAACTAATTTTAAGGTCGCGCCCAACGTAAGATTAAGATACCGGTATAGTATAAACACGAATAATCAAGGAACGAATAAAACAGTTTTTTATACAAATGCACCCTCTATAGATTTTGATGCATATATTTTGAAATCTATTACTTTTAGAACAGATTATGCTTATAATCGTCAAAAGGAAAAGACTGGTGAAGCCCAATACTTTGAAACATGGAATGCATCATTAGCATATAGAAAGGATAGAGACGCAAAGTGGGAATATGAAATTAGAGCCACTAACTTATTAGATATTGATTCTAGAATTAACAATGGGGCCAATACCATTTCAGTATCAACTTCAGAGACATTTATCCAGCCTCGCTTTGTAACTTTTAGAGTTCGATACGAACTATAATGACATTTTTAGTATCTCAATTTTTATCGTGAAGTTATTATGTTTTTCTTTTGATAAATTAAGAAACAATAATATATTTGCGCTCAGTTTTGGGGAGATACTCAAGCGGCCAACGAGGGCAGACTGTAAATCTGCTGACTACGTCTTCGCAGGTTCGAATCCTGCTCTCCCCACTTAACTCGAAAAGTCTGCTTTGGCAGACTTTTTTGTTTTAAAATGGTTACGAAATTTATTTCAGTAAGCATTTTAAATCAAAAATGTGTAGCTGTGAAAACAGCGTTACTTTTCATTTTCACGAGAGGGGAATTGGGATATTTAATCCTGCTCTCCCCGCGGATAAATAAAAAAGCAAGCTAAATATAAAGCTTGCTTTTTTATTTTGTGATTTTTATGTTTTCTAAAGAGGGAAACTAGCATATTTAACTATGTTTTCTCCAATTAACTTTTTAGTGTTTGGCTTTATTTACTTTAACCACTTATAGTAATTAACAAAAAAGATTTTACGTTTGTTTTTTACTTTTATTATTGAATTAAGGATTTGTAGACCATAAAGCGGCACTTTTAAGCATAGCTCTTCTTGGAAGTTTTAATCCAGCAACTATTAATTCTGCAAAATCTTCAGGTTGTAGAACACTATCTTGAGAATTTTTATCTGCAATTCCTAGTTCAATTGACATATCAGACGCTATAGTACTTGGTGTTAATGTACAAACTCTAATGTTATTCTTGCGAACTTCTTTCATTAAGGATTCAGACATCCCAATAACTGCGAATTTTGATGCTGAATAGGCAGATGTGTTCGCATTTCCATTTAACCCTGCTGTAGATGAAACATTAATAATATCACCTTCATTCTTGTCGATTAAGTATGGTAAAACTTCTTTAGTCACATAATACATACCCATAAGATTGGTTTGAATAATTTGACTCCATTGGTTAACTTCCATGTCATTAAAAGTTCCAAAAGCTGCAATTCCTGCGTTGTTTACTAAAATATCAACAGATCCTAAGGTCTTTACAATACTTTTGATGCCACTTTTGACATCCTCATAGCTACTCACATCAAATACGGCGTACATAGCGTTAATGCCAAAGGTCTTTAGTTCAGAAACGGTTTCTTTCAAAACGGCTTCATTTCTACCTGTTATAGCGATATCAATGCCTTCTTTTGCAAATGCAATAGCAGTAGCCTTTCCTAGACCTCTGCTACCTCCCGTAATTATTGCTTTTTTATTTTTTAAATCTTTCATTTGCGTTTTATATTAATCTTTAAGAATGGGTAATTATAAAATTATTTGTTCCGTATTTTATATACTAAAGTAGTGTTTAAAATTCGTAATATTTTTGGATAGTATAACTATATTAAAAAAGCGCAAGCTTTAATGACTTGCGCTCAATTAACTATTTTATATAGGTCGTTAGAGACCGTTTTTTATTCTTTTGATCTTTTATAGTAAGTCACTATACTTGCTTTTGCTAGCGTGTTATTCCAAAGGTAATAACCAACTACTGCAGGATTAGTATTTTCGTCTAGTCCGAGTTTGTCTGTTTTTAGGGCGTAAACGGTAATGATATATTGGTGTAAACCATGACCTTCTGGCGGACAAGGACCTCCATATCCACTAGCACCATAATTCGTTATACTTTGAATAACGCCTTCAGGTGTTAAATTAAGTTCTGTGTTTCCAGCTCCAGATACTAATTCGTTCGTGTTTTCTGGAATGTCAAATACAACCCAATGCCACCATCCACTGCCAGTAGGAGCATCTGGATCGTACATAGTTACTGCAAAACTTTTAGTGCCTTCCGGAGCATTTTTCCATGATAATTGTGGAGATTGATTTTCTCCGGTACAACCAAAGCCATTAAATTCTTCATTAATAGTTGCTTCTCCGCCTAAATCATTACTTGAGAGAGTAAATGTGCTTTGGGCAAATACAGTACTTGAGAATGCAATTAGTACTGCTAAAATAATATTTGAGTTTTTCATAAAATTTATTTTTAATTAGAGTTGCAAATATATAAAGGATAATAAAGGATGTTGTGTTTGATTCGGTTCAAAAAGTATTGATAAAAGTTCAATCTATTTGATACTGTTTTGGAGTAACACCAAATTTTACTTTAAACGCTTGAATGAAATTTGATAGGTTTTCATACCCAATATCCTCAAAAATATCTGAGGGTCGTTTCGACTTGTTTTTTAATAAAAAGGCAGCATGTTCAAGTCTTTTTTCCTGAAACCATTTACTTGGTGAGCTATGAAAGTGTTTCTCAAATTCTCTTTTAAATGTTGAGATACTCATATTAGATAAAAAAGAAAGTTCTTTTATGGTTAGTTTATTTAATTTATTGCTTTCAATTATCTGAATAAATTTTTGGTTTTGATTATCACTATTGCTAATTAAGGAATAAAGAAAATTCACACCTTTAAACTCAATGAGGTATAACATTATTTCATTGAACTTGGCATCTAAAATGTTTTTTTCAATCGATTTTGAAAGCTTTGAGATGTCCAAAAGGCTGTCTACGAATCTTTTTATAAATGAATCATAATTAAATGAATATGTAGAATAGAATGTGTCGCAGTCTGATGGATTAAGTTCAAATTTTCTAATGAACTTTAATACATCTTCATTAGAAAAGAAGAATAGAACACTTCTATAGTATTCTGCGACGTTAGAGAGCTTTTCTGTCATCAAACAATGTCCAGATTTCATTAATAGAAATTGATCGTTATTAATTGAGTATGAAGAATTGTCAAAAAAAACTTCCTTTGTTCCTTCTTGAAGAAAGCTAAAAGTGTTTTTATTCAGTAAGATTTGCTGTTTAGAAATTTCCTGATGGCTTTCATAATTATAAACCCCAATAGATAGGGAAGGATTTAAATTTAATTCATCAGGTAGCGTAATCGTCTTCATAAAGTTTAAATGGTCTCTAACTACCTGCTAAACGCAGTTCGGCTTTGAGAACGAAGATACTAAAAGTGAATGATAGGTTTTGGTATTGATGTCACGTTCTTCCTTGATACTGCAAATAACACTTACTCACGAAAATAAAAAATAAAGTTGTGTAAAACCAAGAGCTACACGGTCTATGTAAATTATAGGGTATTTGGTAAGGCGTTCTTTTAAAAAAGCTCTACCATCTTTAGTGTTAGAAGGTTGTTTATAAAACACCCGGTGAGCATCTAAAAGCGAAACTAAATCATCTATATGTTTTGTAGTTAAATGGGGTATAAACGAAAAAGAAGTTATTAACCCTTTTTCTGCTTGTTAATCTCGTCTTGTAATTGGCGTCTCACTTTTTGTTCACGCTCTAAAGCTGTTCTTCTATGGTCTTCAAATTCTTCTTCAATTTCAGCTAAATTATGTTTAGCTTCCCTAGTAATTGAATTGCTACTTTTAAATTTGTAGACAAAGAAAATAAGTAGCGCGAATAAACCTGCTATTATAGACCACATTAGTACATTATAGTTGCTTTTACTCATTTGCATACCAAACAAAGCCATATTGTTTTTCTCAGAATTGGTTGTGTCTAAATCCGTTTGTGTATTAGAAAGGTTCGCTTTTAAATCTGAAATCTCTTTAGCTTGGGTTTTAACCACAGCCTTTGTTTCTGCTAGATTTTTATGTACGGTTTTTAAAGAATCCATAGTATGTGCTCTTAAAGCAAGGAACATACTGCGCTTTACAGCTTCATAGGCTTGACCGTTTGTACCTTTAAAATTACCAGATTTTTTAAGAATATATTCAAACTGATTGTCGATAGTGCCTTTGTATAAAGATAATGTTTCGTCAACTTGTTTCGTTTGTGAAAATGAAGTGAAGCTAATTAAGCAGGTAAATACTATGAAAAATAAAGATTTGATAGGATTCATTTTTAAATGGATTTAAATGGTTGTATTTGGTTTACGAATTTATACAATATTGTTTATTAATTGATTATAAATCAATAAAAGCCTCATAAATGAGGCTAATTTATATACGGTTTAAATTTGAATTTAGATTATAAAATTCTAGTAGTATGTATAACGTCTAACTTTAGCAATATATTTTGCTAGTCTTATGACTTGATGACTATAGCCATATTCGTTATCATACCATATGTATAAGATGATATTTTTTCCATCTTTACGTACTATGGTTGCTTTACTATCATAAATGGATGGTGCGGAACAACCAACAATATCGCTAGAAACTAATTCATCGCTAAGTTCATATTTTATTTGCTCAACTAAATCGCCTTCTAAAGCATACTTCTTTAAAATAGTATTGATACCGTTGATAGATGTTTTGCTTTTTAATTCTAAATTAAGAATAGCTAAAGATCCGTTAGGCACAGGCACACGAATAGCGTTAGAAGTTAATTTCCCTTCAAGACTAGGTAATGCTTTAGCAACGGCGCTTCCAGCACCAGTTTCGGTGATTACCATATTTAATCCGGCAGCTCTGCCACGACGGTATTTACTATGAAAATTATCAACTAAGTTTTGATCGTTTGTGTAAGCATGAATGGTTTCTAAATGGCCACTTTTAACTCCAAAAGAATCTTCAATAGCTTTTAAAACGGGTGTTATAGCGTTGGTCGTACAGGATGCAGCAGAAAAGATATTTACTTTATCCGGATCGTGTTCTTTATGATTAACCCCGTAAACGATATTCGGAACGCCTTTTCCAGGAGCTGTTAATAAAACTTTATCTACACCTTTTGATTTTAGGTGTTTACTTAAAGCTTCCTTATCTCTAAAAGCACCGGTGTTATCAATAACCAAAGCATTATTAATATTAAATTTGGTATAATCAATGTCTTCAGGAGTATTTGCTGAAATAATTTTTACCGTTGTACCATTAATAATTAATGCGCTATTTTTTGCATCAATCGAAACTATTCCAGGGAAATCGCCATGAACAGAATCATTACGCAAAAGAGACGCTCTTTTTTCAAGTATTTGCGCATCAATCGCACCTCGTGTTACGATGGCTCTTAGTCGCAGTTGACTACCCTTTCCCATTCGTACCATGAGCTCTCTGGCTACCAATCTTCCAATTCTACCAAAACCATAAAGAATAACATCTTTCGGTTCTATATTACTATTCTTACTTGCATCTTTCAATTTATCAACAACAAATGCTTTGGAATTGTTATGTTTATTATCACTTAAATGATATTCATACGTAAGTTTCCCAATATCTAATTTTGCTGGTGGGACATTTAGATCTTTAATAGCTTGAGCAATTTCTACAGAATCAAAAATTGAAATTGGTTTTTGAACAAATTTACCCGCGTATTCATGTAAGTTTAAAATCTGACTTACATTTCTGTCTATCAATTGATTTCGAAATAAAACCAATTCAATGGATCTATCATACCACAAATCACTTACGGTTTTAATAAATTCAACTGTAGCTTTTCTGCGGTCTGCCTGAAAGGCTAATTCTTTTTCATAAGTTTTGTTAGAACCCATTGCTTAAATTGTTTAGTTTGTGTTTATAGATTTTGCCAAAAATACCATATTTCAAACGTTTTCGTAGCGTATTTTTGAAGAAAAATTATTCAGCTTTTGAAGTCGGGGTTTTCTTTGAAATGGTTATTTTCTTGCGAACGGGAAAACAAAAAAATAACCCTTCAAAAAACAACTAAATTTGAAGGGTTTATTACAATTTAAAAAGGTAACTATTTAAAATTATAACGCTCTTTTTCGCCTTTTGAATTAATAAGCTCTATTCTTAATGCTCCTGAATTTTCTTGATTTTTTAAAGCATTTTGCACATCATCAACAGATGTAACTTTCATATCATTTACTGAGGTTATAATGCAACCTTTTTGAATACCATTTCTTTTCCAATAATCCGCATATTTAGAATTTAAGTCCGTTATTTTAACTCCATAACTTGCTTTATACTTTTTTAAATCTGAAGGTTTAGCATTTTTTATTCGACCAACTAAGGGCATTGTAAACGTTTCATTTTTAGCTAATGTCACAGGTATAGTAGAGGTTTCTCCATCTCTTAATACGCTTAAATTAACAACATCACTTGGGCGTTTTGTGTTTAAATGACCTGTTAAATCTGCAAATTTAGAAATTTTAATATGGTCAATTTCTTTGATAATATCACCTTTTCTAACCCCAGCTTTTTCTGCACCAGAATCTTCAATAACACGATCAATATAAATACCTTCAGTATCGGTTACGCCAATTTTTTCTGCAACCAAACTGTTTAATGCGCCACCTTGTATTCCTAAAATACCATTTTGAACATTGCCATATTCCATGATATCTTCAATTACTTTTCTAGCAATATTACTTGGAACAGCAAATGAATACCCGACATAAGATCCTGTTTGAGAACTTATAGCTGTATTTATACCAACTAATTCT
>Ga0213861_10001324_pt1 | contig 21838 bp, 16 predicted proteins | sample PICome_4_FD_160110 | JGI IMG/M metagenome (GOLD analysis project Ga0213861, IMG submission 160110) | Coastal seawater microbial communities near Pivers Island, North Carolina, United States - PICO131 | ecosystem: Environmental > Aquatic > Marine > Coastal | place: USA: North Carolina... | reverse complement strand
TCGCCTGCCACCCGCCCCTTTTCGACGACAACCGCCCGCAAGCCCGCCTTGGCCAGATGCCACCCAGTCATTACCCCGATGATCCCGCCCCCAACGACGACAACATCGGCGGACGCGGGCGGCGGGTCTGGATAGGCGACAGGTGTCTGAGCGGAAAAGGGAAAGGGGATCATGCCGAAAGACTTTCCAGCAGCCTCGCCATGAAAGCCTCGCCCGCCTCGAACTGCGCGATGCTGATGTATTCGTCAGCCTGATGGGCCTGAGCGATGTCACCGGGACCACAGATCGCGGCCGAAAACCCGCGCTGTTGGAATTGCCCGGCCTCGGTGCCGTAACTGACCACGTGGGCACCGTTGTCGCCAGTGAGTTGCCGCAACAACCGCTCGGCAGCGCCGTCGGCCTCGGGCACCAGTGGTGGCACACCGGACCAGCGGCGGTAGCTGATCCTCGCCTCTGGGCGGACGGCCTGCATTTCGGTGTTCAGCCTGGCAACCTCGGCCTCGAACCGGGCCTGCCAGTCGGCGGGGGTTTCGCCGGGCAGAACCCGGATTTCCAGCGCCATATGGCAATCGCCTGCGGTGATGTTCTTGGCCGTGCCGCCGGAAATCTTGCCGATGTGGACGGTGGTCCAAGGCGGATCAAAGGCAGCTCCTGCGGGACCCGGAACCTTGGCCCGGTTCTCGGCGTTGCAGGCGGTAGCCCATTGGATCAACTTGGCCGCCTCCATGATAGCGCTGACACCTTGATGCATGAGGGAGGAATGCACCTCATAGCCCCTCGCATGGACATCGTAGCCGGTGCTGCCCTTGTGGCCGGTGACCACCTTCATCATGGACGGCTCACCCACGATGACCAGATCGGCCTTGGGCAGGCCATTGGCCAGCATATGGTCGATCATCGGCGGGGCACCAAGGCACCCGACCTCTTCGTCATAGCTGAGCGCAAGTTGCAGCGGGCGGGTCAGCTGCATGTCCTGTGCCTCAACCATCGCGGCGATGGCCAGCGCGTCAAAACCCTTCATGTCGCAGGTGCCCCGGCCATACAGCCGACCCTCCCGTTCGGTCACAGTAAAGGGGTCACTGGTCCAGTTCTGCCCCTCTACCGGTACGACATCGGTATGGCCGGACAGAATGACCCCTCCCGGCAGATCAGGACCGACCTGGGCATAAAGGGCCGCCTTGGTTCCGTCTTCATTGGGCACCCGGACCGAGGCGATACCATGATCCGACAGGTATCCTTCGACAAAGTCGATAAGGTCAAGATTGCTGTCCCGGCTGACCGTGGGAAAGGCGACAAGGCGGTCCATCAGGTCGCGGGCGGAAAGGATTTGGGGCATGGAGGTCTCCGGCAGGACGCCCCTTTACGCTAGTGCAGCAATCCGGCGGGTGACAGCCCCTTTACTCGCGCCAGTACTTGGCCACCCAGGGCGTGGGCCGGATATAGTGTCGCAGATAGGTCAAGGGCGACTTGGGTCGGCCCTTGCGGAACAATCCGGCCAGATGCGCCAGCGGGGTGTTTTGTGGGATCATGTCGCCATAGCGGCCCTCGATAGCGTGATACGGCTCAAGATCGCCGGGGAAAATCACGATACGGGCGTCGGCGGGCAACCGTGGGGCCAGAACGTAGTTCAACGGGAACGGCCAGCGGCAGTGACGCCGGAAATGGCGAATCCAGCCGTTGGGAAAGAACTTGATCCCCCCCGGGGCATTGCGGGTCACATAGCGCTGTTCAAACCGGTAGGTGTCGGCCACGCCCTGCGGATCGGCAGCGAACTTTTCCTGCAATGGCAGCAAGGCCCCCACCGGAAAACGGAACACCGAGGTCTGGCCCATCTTCTCAAGCGGAGTGCTTGGATTGCGCGACAGGATGACGTCGTCGGGGCCGCCCTCACTGAAAAAGCCGTCGAGGCTGCCGGTCACCACAAGGTCAAGGTCCATGAACAGAACCGGCCCTTTGAGATTGCCAAGCGTGGGCCCCCAAAGGCGGGATTTGGGCCAGATACCCAAGGTGTTGGTCGGCCATTCAACCTCAAAATCGGGCAGATCCTCGCACAGAACCTCGGGCCGGATACCGGTCCGATTGTCGGTAAAACAGGTAAAGGTGAAGGGCGGCGTGATGTTGCGCGACACCATTCCGTAAAGCCGGTTGATATAGGTCGGCCCGTACTTGGTGCCCCAGTTGATGCAGATCACCTGCTTTGGAATATCTGGCATCGGTCGGCCCCTTGATCGGTTCGGCCCTGCGATACCGCAGTTGCAGGCACAGGGAAAGGCGGCAGACGGGCAAGGTCGCCCCCGATTCCGCCTCTCCCTATTCCATCGCCTTGCGAATGCGGTGGACCATCCACCAGACCGCCAGAATTACGAGCGGTGTGGCCACAGCCGTCAGTACCGGCTTGCCGATATGCAGAGCATATTCAAGCGGGGCCGCCACATAGAGGACGAGGTTGACGGCATAGTAACTGATCGCAACCACCGACAGACCTTCGACGGTGCGCTGCAGGCGCAGTTGCAGGTCGGCGCGGCGATCCATGCTGCCCAGGATCTCCTGGTTCTGGGCGGACCGTTCGACATCGACACGGGTTCGCAGCAGTTCGGCGGCCCGGACCGCGCGGGCCGACATGGCGTGCAGACGGGCTTCTGTCGATTTGACCGTCCGCATGGCGGGGTCAAAGCGGCGCATCATGAATTCGGCAAAGGTCTGGCGGCCCCCGAACCGCTCTTCACGCAGGATTTCGATCCGCTGGTTGACGATGGTCTCATAGGCCCCCGTCGCGCCAAAGCGAAAGCTCGATTCAGCGACCGTATTCTCAAGCTCGGCCGAAATCGTCAAAAGCGATTGCAACGTCGCGGCCGGATCGGTCATCGGACCGCACATGTCCTTGACCAAGGCCGCCAGGTTGACGTCCATCGCAGCCATGCGCGGATTTAATTCGCGGGCGCGGGCAAGACCCAGCATCGACATCGATTTGTAAGTTTCGATCTCGCACAGGCGCTGCACCACGCGCCCGATGCGGCGGTCGCCCGTGGTCGGGCGGGCAAAGACGGCAAAGCGCAGATGACCCGTCGAATCGATGCGGAAATCGGCACCGATGATCAGGTCCCCATCAAGGACCCGGCTGATCGCTAGACTTTCCGGGACAAACCATTGCTCCATCTTTTCCTTGATGCCGTCGTCTGTCTCTGCCTGTTCGATGCGGATCAGGGCCGAAGTGATGCGGGTGCCCGGTGCCTCGGCAAGCCAGTCTTCGGGAAAGACTGCAAAGGTGGCCGCGTCGAACGGGTTTTGGGCCACACCCTCGCCAAAGATGGTGTAGGTCACAAATTCGGTATGGCTTTCCCATTTCAGCTGATGTCGGCCGATCTGGCCCGAGTAATGGGTCGCACCGGGCTGCGGGTGCTGGGCCCCGAAACGGTCGAGCAAGCGGATCAGATGGGCCCGGTCCAGTTCCCTGTCCCGCCCCGCCGCGTTCTCTGCAGGCTTGAGCGCAAGATAAGCCGCCCGCGCCGGCGCCTTGAGAGACGGAAATGGTCGGGCGTGCAATTCGTTGGCTAGCGCATAGCGCAGGGGATGGTCGGTTATGGGGCTCATTCTGGGAGGACCTCAGCGCTGGATGATGTGCGCAAACTAATGGTCTTTGCCCGGCTGTAAACAGAAGAAATGTCGATTTTTGAAATGCTTAGCGGCGCACGACGGTATACCGTGCGCCGCATGAGGGCAGGCAGTGGCCTAGATGACCACGACCGCGAGAGGCGGGAAGCCATTGAAACAGACCGAGGAATAGGTCGACGTGTAAGCCCCGGTGTTGCGGATAACGATCTTGTCGCCGGACTTCAGCGTCAGCGGCAAATGCATCGGGCGTTTCTCATAAAGCACATCGGCGCTGTCGCACGAGGGGCCCGCCATGATGCAGGGGCCGGTCGGATCGCCGTCGCGAGCGGTCTGAAACTCGTAGCGGATCGCTTCGCCCTCGGTCTCGGCCAGGCCCGAAAACCGGCCGATGGACAGATAGACCCAACGGTGCATGTCCCGGTCGGATTTGCGGCTGACCAGCATCACCTCGGCCACGATGGCACCAGCCTCGGCCACAAGGCCGCGGCCCGGCTCTGCCATGATCTGGGGAATGTCGCCGAAATGCTCTTGCAGCTGCGCCATCACCCGTGCGGCATAAGAGGTCGGTGCCTCGATTGCCTCACCAGAACACGCCGGGAAGCCCCCCCCGATGTTGAGCAGGGTCAGTTCGTGACCCGCCTCGCGGGCGGCATGCCAAGTCTTGGCCAGCTCGGCCAGGGTTGGGCCCCACATGTCGGCCCGGCGGGTTTGCGAACCGACGTGGAAGGAAAAGCCGACGGGTGTCAGGCCAAGCTCTTTGGCGTAGTCCAGCAGGCGCAGGGCGGTGTCCTGATCACAACCAAACTTGCGGCTCAGCGGCCAATCGGCCTGAGACAGCTCGACAATCAGGCGGATATAGACGCTTGCACCCGGCGCATGTTCGGCAATTTTTTCAAGCTCTTCCTCGGCATCGGCCGAGAACAGGGTGATCCCGGCATGCCAGGCAAAGGCGATGTCGGACGCCCGCTTGACGGTGTTGCCAAAGGAAATCGTCTCGGGCCGGGCACCAAGGGACAGGCACAGCTCAATCTCGCCCCGCGAGGCGGCATCAAAATGCGAACCAAGCGCGACCAGCCGCTCTAGGATCTCGCGGGCGGGGTTTGCCTTGACCGCATAGTGGATGTCGGCGTGGCCAAGGCCAGCTTTCAGCGCGCCGTATTGGGTTTCGACCTGATCCACGTCGATCACCAGCGTGGGCTGATCGAACTCATTGTCCGCAATGAAAGTGTCAAGGCGGGAAGGGACAGAAGGGCGCGGCGCGGTTGCGCCGTTTACATGCAGTGTCATCGGTCATCTCCAGTAGACTCGGCCATTCATGACCGCTCAGTTCCAAGGGAGACGTTACCGTCGCTGCATAAACGCGTGCCGGGTCGGGGTGTTACCCTTGATCGAGGGCTCGTCCCAGCGTGGCCAGAGGCGCGTGCGTTGGCGTCTGAGCGGCGATTTGGGGCCAAACCGGATTCTAATCAAGAAGAAAATGCAGTCTTCCCGAAAATTGTTTTTGCGGGATGGACTGGGGGTCCTTTCAGGCGCTAGGCAAGGGCATGGCGAAGGTTCTTCTCTTTAATAAACCATTTGACGTCCTGTCGCAATTCACCGACGCGCGCAGCCCGACGCCGCGGGCGACACTTTCGGATTTCATAGATGTTCCGGGGGTTTATCCGGCAGGCCGTCTGGACCGGGACAGCGAAGGGTTGATGGTCCTGACCGATGATGGCCGCCTTCAGGCCCGCATTGCCGATCCGGCCCACAAGCAGCCCAAGACCTACCTTGTGCAGGTGGAAGGTGCGCCAACAGAGGCAGATCTGGCCCCACTGCGCCAGGGCCTGACGCTGAACGACGGGCCGACCCTGCCCGCCGGGGCGCGGCTGATCGCGCCACCGGACCTGTGGCCCCGCACCCCGCCGGTGCGCTATCGCAAATCGGTCCCGGACACCTGGATCGAGGTCACCCTGCGCGAAGGCCGCAATCGTCAGGTCCGGCGGATGACCGCTGCCATCGGCTTTCCCACCCTGCGGCTGGTGCGCTGGCGGATCGGGGACTGGTCGCTGGACGGAATTGCCCCCGGCACATGGCGCGACGCCTGAGCGGGCCGGCGCAAATGTGATTTGCCAGCCCCGGCAGGTGACTTATCTTCCGGAACACGACCGCCACGGAAAGCCTTTCCAACAGGAGAATGCCCAATGACCCGGATGACGGCCAAGGACTTTGACCAGGAACTGCTGGAACTTTACGACTTTTACGCTCACGGCAAGATCACCAAACGTGAGTTTCTGGACCGCGCAGGAAAATTCGCCGTCGGAGGGGTGACAGCCCTCGCCCTGCTCAACATGATGTCGCCCAATTACGCGCTGGCCCAGCAGGTCAACTTTAACGATGCGGACATCCTGCCCGAATACATCATGTACCCTTCGCCCAACGGGCATGGAGAAGTGCGCGGCTATCTGGTGAAGCCTGCCAACGCGACAGGCCCCCTGCCCGCTGTGCTGGTCGTGCACGAGAACCGGGGCCTGAACCCCTATATCGAGGATGTCGCCCGCCGCCTTGCCAAGGCAGGCTTCATGGCGCTTGCCCCCGACGGGCTGACCTCGGTCGGCGGATACCCCGGCAACGACGCCGATGGGCGCGAGTTGCAGTCATCGGTCGACGGCACCAAGCTGATGAACGACTTTTTCGCCGGGTTCGAATTCCTGCTTGCCCATCCCGACAGCACCGGCAAAGTCGGGGCGACAGGCTTTTGCCATGGCGGCGGCGTCGTCAATGCGATTGCCGTGGCCTACCCCGAGCTAAGCGCAGGTGTGCCCTTCTATGGGCGCCAGGCCGCTGCGGCGGATGTGCCAAAGATCGCGGCCCCCCTACTGCTGCAATACGCAGGGCTCGACGACCGGATCAACGCAGGCTGGCCCGAGATGGAGGCCGCCCTTATCGCCAATGACAAGGTGTTCGAGGCCCATATCTATCCGGATGTGAACCACGGTTTTCACAACGACAGCACACCGCGCTATGATGAGGCGGCGGCAGAACTGGCCTGGGACCGCACGCTGGCGTGGTTCAACACGTACCTTGCCTGACGCTCCGGCGTGGCAACCTGCATCACCACGGTTGCAGCGCCCTTGGCCCCGAAAGGGGCTGCCAGCCCGTGAGTGAGGGCCCATGGCAGACCCTGACGGTGGCCTGTTGTGGCGCGTCGTTGTCCCGAAGAAGGCTCCAAAGGGGCCAATGACAAAGGGCCCGGCGCTTCCGCCGGGCCCCTTTTCAATGCGATTGATTGCCGACGGATCAGTTGATCTTGGGCAAAAGCTCGTCCAGCGACTTCTTGGCGTCGCCATAGAACATGCGCGTGTTCTCTTTGAAGAACAGCGGGTTCTCGATACCGGAATAGCCAGTGCCCTGACCACGCTTGGACACAAAGACCTGCTTGGCCTTCCAGCACTCAAGCACTGGCATGCCAGCGATGGGGCTGTTTGGATCGTCCTGTGCGGCAGGGTTCACGATGTCGTTCGAACCGATGACGATGGCCACGTCGGTCTTGGGGAAGTCCTCGTTGATCTCGTCCATTTCCAGCACGATGTCATAGGGCACCTTGGCCTCGGCCAAGAGCACGTTCATGTGGCCGGGCAGACGCCCGGCGACGGGGTGGATCGCAAAGCGAACCTCCTTGCCAGCGGCGCGCAGTTTGCGGGTCAGTTCGGCAACAGCCGACTGGGCCTGTGCCACGGCCATGCCATAGCCTGGGATGATGATGACGCTGTCAGCCTCGTTCAGCGCGGTGGCGACACCGTCGCTGTCGATGGCGATCTGCTCACCATCGATGGCCATCTGTTCGCCCGCCGGGCCACCAAAGCCGCCCAGAATGACGCTCACAAAGGACCGGTTCATCGCCTTACACATGATGTAGGACAGGATCGCACCGGACGAGCCGACCAGCGCACCGACCACGATCAGAAGATCGTTGCCAAGGCTGAATCCAATCGCCGCCGCAGCCCAGCCCGAATAGCTGTTCAGCATCGACACGACGACCGGCATGTCAGCCCCGCCGATGCCCATGATCAGGTGGTAGCCGATAAAGAGAGCGGCCAGAGTCATCAGGAACAGCGGGAAGAAACCGCCAGAGTTGAAGTACCAGATCAGGCAAAGGAGGGAGAGGATCGCCGCACCGGCATTCAGCATATGCCCGCCGGGCAGCTTCTTGGCGGCCGAATTCACCCGGCCCGCCAGCTTGCCATAGGCAATGACGGAACCGGTAAAGGTCACCGCACCGATGAAGATACCAAGGAACAATTCGACGCGCAGAATGTTCAGCTCTACCGCCGACTTCTTGGCGATCAGCGCACCGAAGGTGGCGAATTCCGACCCGTCAAAGCCCGAGGCCATCAGGGACGTGACCCGCACAATCTCAAAATGCGCGATCAGACCGACGAGGACCGCCGCCAGACCGACAAGGCTGTGCATTGCGGCCACAAGCTCTGGCATCTGGGTCATCTGTACCCGTGTTGCCAGGATGTAACCAATCACCCCGCCGCCGCCGATCAGGATGATCGACAAGAGCCACAGGCCCGAGCCCGGGCCGATCAGCGTCGCCGCAACGGCAAGCGCCATGCCGGCAATGCCGTACCATACAGCGCGCTTGGCGCTTTCCTGTCCCGACAAACCGCCAAGCGACAGGATGAACAGGATGGCCGCAACGACATAAGCCGCTGTTGTGAAACCGAATTCCATAATCCGAACTCCCTTACGACTTTTGGAACATGGCGAGCATGCGCCGTGTCACGAGGAAGCCGCCGAAAATGTTGATGCCCGTCATGAAGACCGCAAGGGCCGCCAGGATGACCACAAGAACAGAGCCCGATCCGATCTGGGTCAAAGCCCCCAGAATGATGATCGAGGAGATGGCGTTGGTCACGGCCATGAGGGGCGTGTCCAGCGAATGCGCGACCCCCCAGATGACCTGAAAGCCGACGAACACCGCCAGAACAAACACGATGAAGTGCTGCATGAAGCTGGCCGGAGCGACCAGACCGACAGCCAGCAAAAGCACCGCACCGACGACCAAAAGGGCCACTTGGTTGCGGGTCTCTGTCTTGAAGGCGGCGACTTCCTGCGCGCGCTTTTCTTCGGCGGTGAGTTCCTTGGGCTTGTCCTTCTTGGGGGCAGCTGCAATGGCCTGCACCTTGGGCGGCGGCGGCGGGAAGGTGATCTCGTTCTTGTAGGTGGCTGTCGCCCCCCGGATCACGTCGTCTTCCATGTTGTGGTTGACGACGCCGTCCTTGCCCGGTGTCAAATCCGCCATCATGTGACGGATGTTGTTGGAGTACAGTGTCGAGGCCTGTGCCGCCATCCGGCTGGGGAAATCGGTATAGCCGATGATGGTCACGCCGTTATCGGTCACGACCTTTTCGTCCATCACGGTCAGATCGCAGTTGCCACCGCGTTCCGCCGCGAGGTCGATCACGACCGAACCGGGCTTCATCGCTTCGACCATATCCTTGGTCCAAAGCTTGGGGGCCGGGCGGCCGGGGATCAGGGCCGTGGTGATGACGATGTCCATGTCCGGCGCAATTTCGCGGAACTTGGCAAGCTGCTTGGCCTGAAACTCGGGCGACGAGGGTGGGGCATAGCCACCGGTCGCGGCACCATCAGGCAATTCGCTGGCGTCGAATTCGAGGAACACGAACTCGGCGCCCATCGATTCAATCTGCTCGGCCACTTCGGGACGCACGTCAAAGGCGTAGGTGATCGCACCCAGCGAGGTCGAGGTACCGATAGCGGCAAGACCCGCGACGCCTGCGCCGACAACCAGCACCTTGGCCGGGGGCACCTTACCTGCAGCGGTAACCTGACCGGTGAAGAAGCGGCCAAAGTTGTTACCTGCCTCGATCACGGCGCGGTAGCCCGCGATATTGGCCATCGACGACAGGGCGTCCATCTTCTGCGCCCGGCTGATGCGGGGCACCATGTCCATGGCGATGACCGTGGCACCCTTGCTGGCGGCCAGCTTCATCAGCTCTTCGTTCTGGCCCGGCCAGAAGAAGGAGATCAGGGTTTGACCGTCCTGCAATCGTTTGGCTTCCGTTTCGGACGGGGGCCTGACCTTGACGACGACCTCAGCGGCCTTCCACAGGGCGGCGGCGGTCTTGACGACCTCAACACCGGCCTCCTTGTAAGCCGCGTCCGAGAAACCGGCCAGTTGCCCGGCCCCACTCTCGATGACGCAGGTATGCCCAAGCTTTTGCAGCTCCAGCGCCGAAGCGGGCGTCATCGCAACCCGGGCTTCGCCTTCAAAAATCTCTTTCGGTGCACCAATCTTCACGGGCAATTCCCCCTCGCAAGCCATCCGTTCAGGATGCATTATAGCGCGCAAGATAATTTCACAAGGCAAGCGTGGGGCGGTTCATGCATGTGAGCGCTCACAGTTTCTGTGCGCTCATGCCTCAGGTCTTGTGCGCTGATGCCCTAACGTCACCCTGACCGGATCAAACCCAGCGGCGCGTGGTTTGGGTGTAGCGGTGGAAGGCGACGCCAAACTTGGTCCGCAGCCGCGATTCTTCGGCCACAATGAACCGCTTTTCGATGATCCAGACGAAAATCGGCAAAATCGGCAAGGCGAGCGGTGCGTCAAACCTGAACATCAGGCCCAAAAGGACCAATGCATCGCCAAGGTAGATCGGGTTCCGGCTGCGCTTGAAGATGCCCGAGGTCACCAGATGGGCGGCCTCCATATGCGGGATGACCGTGGTCCGCCATTTGCGCATCTCGATCACCGCAAGCACCATCAGCACCAGCCCACCGCCCACCAGCAGACCGCCAAGAAGGTCCGACCACGCCCCGCCAAAGGAAAGGGCGAACGGGTCAAGCTGGCCAATCCACCAGGACAGCACGATGGCGGCAAGCAGCCAGACGGGGGGAAGGTCAATCCATTTCATGGCGCTACAATGCCCTGCCCTACCCCCCTTGTCACCGGTCAACTCAGCCGCCTAGCATGCGAAATACTGAAGGGGAGCAGGATGGAGCATTCGGGACGCCACGCGCTTGTCACCGGCGGCGGCACCGGGATCGGGCTGGCCATCGCCACCGCATTGGCCAACGCCGGGGCCGAAGTGACGATAACCGGACGCCGGGCCGATGTGCTGAAGGCCGCGTCAGCTGCCAACCCGCGCCTGCACCCTGTCGCCGTCGACGTGACCGATGAAACCGCCCTGCGCGACGCCATCGCCCGCACCGCTGAGGAACGCGGCCCGGTGGCGATCTGCGTCGCCAATGCCGGTATCGCCGAAGGCGGGCGGTTTCGCGATGTCACCATGGCCGACTGGCGACGCACGATGTCGACCAATCTTGACGGTGCTTTCGTGACCTTTCAGTCCGCCTTGGCCACGCTTCGTAGAGACGACTGGGGACGGATGATAGCCATATCATCCATCGCGGGGGTCCGGGGGCTGGCAGGGGCGGTGCCTTACACCGCTTCCAAACACGGGCTGATCGGGCTGATCCGGGGGTTGAGCGAAGAGTATATGGGCCGCGGTGTCACCTTCAATGCGCTATGCCCCGGCTATGTCGACACCGACATCGTCACCCGGAATGCAGCGGCCATCGCCGCCCGACGCGGCATCCCGGAAGTGGCCGCCGCCGCTGAGATGGCCCGCGGCAACCGCCACCGCACCCTGTTGCAGGTGGACGAGGTAGCAGGGGCGGCCATGTGGCTGTGTTCAGAGGCGGCCCGCTGCGTGAACGGCCAGACAATCCAGGTCGCGGGCGGGCAGGTGGCGTGATATCCCGGAACCATATCCAGCAGAAGTGACCCCAAGACATGACCGATTTCGTCGCCACCAAAGCCCTGTTCCACCTGCCCAAGGGGATGATCTACCTCGATGGCAATTCGCTTGGCCCGCTGCCCCTGTCGGCCCCTGAACGGGTCGCGCGGACAATGGCGGCGGAATGGGGCGAGATGCTGATCACCGGCTGGAACAAGGCGGGTTGGATGGCCCAACCGACCGAGATGGGGGACCGTGTCGGCCGCCTTATCGGGGCAGAGCCGGGCCACGTCGTGCTGGGTGACACCCTGTCGATCAAGGTGTTTCAGGCCCTCGCCGCTGCCCTTGAAATGCGCCCCGGCCGCAAGGTGATCTTATCGGACAGCGGCAATTTTCCGTCCGACCTCTACATGGCCGAAGGGCTGATCGCCGCCCTCAAGCAAGGGCATGAATTGCGGGTGGTCGCCCCCGAGGCGGTGGCAGAGGCAATCGACGGCGACGTGGCCGTCATGATGATCACCGAGGTGGACTACCGCACCGGCCGCCGTCACGACATGGCCGATCTGACCCGCCGCGCCCATCAGGCCGGTGCGCTGGCGATCTGGGACCTTGCCCACTCGGCCGGGGCCTTTCCCGTCGATGTGGCGGGGGGCATGGCCGATTTCGCGGTGGGCTGCACCTACAAATACATCAACGGCGGGCCGGGCGCCCCCGCGTTCATCTATGTCGCCCCTCGCCATGCCGGGATGGTGAACCCCGCCCTGTCCGGTTGGCTTGGACACGAGGCCCCTTTTGCCTTTGACCCGTCCTACAGGCCCGGTCCGGGGATCGAACGGATGCGGGTCGGCACCCCCCCCGTTCTGGGGCTGGCGGCCCTCGACGCAGCCCTCGACATCTGGGACAGCGTCGATATGGACGCCCTTCGCGCCCGATCGCTTGAGCTGACAGACCGGTTCATCGCAGGGGTCGAGGCCGCCTGCCCTACCCTTCGGCTGGCCACCCCCCGTGACCACGCTTTGCGCGGCAGCCAGGTGTCCTTTCACTTTGCCGATGGCTATGCCGCCATGCAGGCGCTGATCGGGCGCGGCGTGATCGGGGACTTTCGCGCCCCGGACATCATGCGGTTCGGCTTTACCCCGCTTTACATCGACCTTGATGACGTGGACAGGGCTGTTGTCATCCTTGCCGAGGTGATTGGAAAGGGCCTCTGGGATCGGCCCGAATACAAGACGCGCGCCCGCGTTACCTGATCGGACAGAGTCTCGCCCGAAGGCCACTCTCGCGCAAACCTGCCCGCGATCTGGGTCAGACAACATTCGCTGTCTTCGTTTAGGGAACAATAAGGCAATTGGCGACCCGATTGCCCTGCTTCCTCCCCTGTTTGTCCTCAATTCAGCATAATTTTGCCGCGCCACCGGACTATACCCAAAAGGATAGTTTTGGCGCATTGGGATAATTTAGACCCGGCGCACCCTTCCAAGGTGGGCATTTGAATGAATTGCGGGGCCGAATTTTGGGCCATACAGCAGCAAGGCAAAACAGGTTCGGAGCCTATCCGGACTTACCGGTGCAGGCTGACCGCCCCCTTGCCTAAATTGGCGGGGTCTGGGCGATGAGCAATGGCACCGTTTCTGGAACCACAGGAAGCGACGTAATTGCTGCAGGCTTTGTCGACATCGACGGAGACCAGGTCGATGCCAATGACGCTTTGCTGCCCGGGGCCTTGGCAAATGACGACCTGATCGAGGCAGGCGCTGGCAACGACACCGTCGATGCCGGGGCTGGCAATGACGAGATCTACGGCGACAGCGGCGACGACCGGTTGTCGGGTGGGGCCGAGGACGACCTGATTTACGGCGGGACAGGCTACGACCGGCTGTTTGGCGGGACCGGCCACGATACGCTTTACGCAGGAACCGAGGATGACACCCTCGATGGCGGCGACGGCAATGACATCCTTTATGGAGGCGACGGCTACGACCAGATCGTAGGAGGGATTGGAGACGATACCATCTACGGAGGGGACGGCAACGACCTGATCTATGGCCAAAGTGGCGCCGACAGTATCGAGGGCGGCGCTGGCAACGACACCCTCGACGGTGGATCAGATTCGGACCATATCGGCGGTGGCATCGGCGACGACGACATAGACGGTGGGGAAGAAAACGACACGGTCCACGGCGGCGACGGCAATGATATCGTTGAGGGCGGCCAAGGCGACGATACCGTTTACGGCGACGCCGGGAACGACACGATCACCATCGGCTCTGGCGACGACGAGATTTACGGTGGGGACGGCGACGATACCTTCCTTGCAACCAATGACCTCGGTGGTTTCGGGACCGACACCATCGACGGCGGCGACCTGGACGAGACGACGGGCGACGTGCTGGATGCAACGTCGCTGAACCAGGATATGCAGGTGTTCCTGAATTCCGCTGGCACGGGCGAGCTTCTGGACGGGCGCGCGGGGGTCACCTTCAGCGGCATCGAAAAGGTGCTGATGGGGGAAGGCTGGGATTACTTTGTCGGGTCGGACGAGGCTGACAATGTGTCGATGGGCACCGGGGCCGACTATGTCATCGCGGGTCAAGGCGACGACATAATCGACCTTGGTCCGGCTGATGGAGATGAGGACACCCTGCAGATCGCCGATGGCGACGGTCACGACATCATCACCGGCTTTGAAGCGCCCATCGACAATGGCGATGGCACCTATACAGGACAGGACCGGATCGACGTCTACGACCTCACCGATGCCAATGGGGCCAAGCTGAACGCGCTGGACGTTGTTGTTTCGGATGACGGGAACGGAAACGCCGTCCTGACTTTCCCCAACGGCGCCGCCATGACCCTGATCGGTGTCGCGCCATCGCAGGTGTCAAGCCTCGCCGCACTTGAAGCGATGGGCATCCCCCTGCCCAACTACGTGGTCGAAGGCACGGATGAGGCCGACGTCATCGATAGCACCCACCTCAGCGACTACGAAGGCGATGTGGTCGATGGCAATGATGCCGCCGATGGGTCCAACGACGACTCGATCGTCGGTTTCGAAGGTAATGACCGCATCTACGCGGGCGCTGGCAATGACACCGTCGGCAACGCCGACGACGAAGGGGGCGACGACAGCCTTTACGGCGGCGACGGGAACGACAGCCTGCACGGCGGTTCTGGCAACGACCGGGTCGATGGCGACGCAGGCGACGATACGCTGACCGGCGGCACCGGGCGGGATACCCTTCGCGGTGGTGACGGCAATGACCGCTTCATCATGGGCGACGGGGACGGCAACGACCTGATCTATGGTGGCGAAGATGCGGGCGGCGGCGATATCGACACCCTCGTGCTGCAGGCCGATACCGAAACGGCTGGGGTCACCGTCACCCTCAGCGGATCTGAAACGGGCAGCTTTGACTTTGACGCAAGTGCGGCACACGGCTCCTTCTTTGGGATCGAAGCCTTTGAACTGACCGACTACGCCGACAGCTTTGACGCGACCAATGCCTTGAACGGAACCAGCCTTGCCGCGGGCGCCGGCGACGACAGCGTTCTGGGTGGCATGGGTGACGCCTCTTTCTGGGCGCAGGGGCCGACACTGTCGACGCGGGAACCGGCAACGATACCATCAACCTTGGCTCTGACAGCGACAGCGACATCATCCGGCTGGATGACGGGAATGGTCAGGATGTGATCCAGGGCTTTGCCAGTCCCGTCGCGGTCGGAGATGGCACTTATACCACGGTCGACCTGCTTGATGTCTCGGCCCTGACCGATCTGGACGGTTCGCCCGTGAACACCCTGGACGTCATGGTTACGGCCGACGGCAATGGCGACGCCATCCTCACCTTTCCGGCGGGCGAACAGTTGACGCTTGTCGGGGTGTCGGCCACCCTCATGTCCGACCCGGCAGCCCTTGCGGCCATCGGCATCCCGCAATTGGACTTCGAGGTCGAGGGGACGGATGCGGGAGAAATCCTTAACGCCGGTTATGCAGGCGATCCCGAAGGCGACGTCATCGATGGCGCCGACGCCGAAGATGGATCGAACGACGACCTGATCCAGGCCGCAGGCGGGGCTGACCTTGTGTTTGCGGGCGATGGCGATGACATCGTCTATGGCGGCACGGGGGACGACACGCTTTTGGGCGGCGTCGGAAACGACCGCATCTTTGGCGAGGCCGACAACGATCTTCTGAATGGCGAGATCGGAGACGACACCGTATCGGGCGGTGACGGCGACGACGAGATCCACGGCGAGGCCGGAAATGACCGTCTGACCGGTGATGAAGGGTCTGACACGATCTTTGGCGGCGACAACGACGACCTGATCTACGGCGATCTTCTGGATGGGTCAGATGCCCCCGGCGGAGCCGACTGGGTCTACGGGGGCGATGGCAAGGACGTCATCTACGGCGGGACGGGCGACGACAGCCTCTCGGGCGACGCGGGCGAGGACATCGTCTACGGCGGCGAGGGCGACGACTACGTCAACGGCCAGAACGACAACGACTCCCTCTACGGCGGCGCAGGCGCGGACCGGATCGAATCCGGTCAGGGCAACGACAAGACCCATGGCGGCGCGGGCGACGATTCGCTGAACGGCGACCTTGGCAACGACATGGTCTTTGGCGGCGATGGTAACGACTATGTCCGCGGTTCGTTTGGCAATGACACCGTCTACGGCGGCCTTGGCGACGACTACGTCTGGGGCGGCTACGGCGACGACCTACATGTGGTCGAGGACAACTTTGGCAATGACACCTACTTTGGCGACAGCGAAGCCGAGGATTATGGCGATACCCTTGACCTGTCCGCCGTCACCGCCGACCTGAGGGTCGACCTGACGGACGGGTACAACGAGGTCGGCAGCTTTACCGACGGCACCTCGACCGCGACCTTCTCGGAGATCGAGCATATCGTGCTTGGCGCGGGCAACGACACGCTGGTGCTGGCCGACAACGGGGGCAGCGACACCGTACAGGGCTTTACCGCCCCGACGGACAATGGCGAAGGCACCTTTACCGGCAACGATCTGATTGATGTCACCGGGCTGACCCGCGACATGGGGCTGACCCAGATCAATGTGGGTGACGTCGATGTATCCTCGAACGTGGATGGCTGGGCCGTCCTGACCTTTCCGAGCGGCGTCAATCTAACCCTGCAAGGAGTTGCAGCGGCCGATATCGACAGCCCGGCAGCCCTTCACGCCATGGGCATTCCCTATTCAGACGGGGTGATCAGCGGCACGGCTGGCGGCGACCTAATCGACGAAAGCTATGCCGAGGACCCGGATGGCGACCAGATCGACGATGGCAACATCCGTCATATGGCGGCCAACGGACAAGACGACGTCATCGCAGCCGGTGACGGCACCGACACCGTCTTTGGCGGGGCCGGCAACGACGAAGTGTCCGGCGGCGCCGAGGGTGACACGCTATACGGCGGTCTTGGCGCGGATACGCTGTCGGGCGACGCAGGCGACGACATCCTTCAGGTGGCGCAAGGCGACACCGCCTATGGCGGCTCGGGCGACGACATCTTCGTCCTCGAAGACATGCTTGAAGTCGGCACCGGCGCGATCAGCATCGACGGCGGCAATGCGGGCGAAGGCACCGGTGACATCCTGAAACTGGGTCGGCTCGCCGACCTGCAAAGCCTCACGACCGTTGACGACGGAACGGGCAGCCTTTCGGGCAGCGTGACCCTTGATGACGGCTCCCTCCTCACCTTTTCGGAGATCGAAAGCATCATCTGCTTTGGCGCTGGAACCCGGATCGCCACCGCGCGAGGGTCGCGCTGCATTGAGGATTTGGAGGTCGGCGATATAGTCGTGACGCGGGATCACGGACTTCAGCCGATCCGCTGGATCGGCACCCGGACGGTACCGGCCAAGGGCGACTTTGCCCCCATTCGCATCCGGCCCGGCGTCCTGAAAGGACAAGAGAACGACATCGTCGTCTCGCCCCAGCACCGCATGCTGTTTCAGGGCTACCGGTCGCAACTGCTGTTCGGCGAAAGCGAGGTTCTGGTTGCGGCCAAGCATCTGGTCGACGGCGTCGACGTCACGGTCGAGCAGCAGGCCGAGATCACATACGTCCACATCCTGTTCGACATGCACGAGATCATCTTTGCCGAAGGGGCGGCCTCGGAAAGCTTTCACCCCGGCGAGGTCGGCCTGTGCGCCGTCCACGGTGCCGCGCGGGAAGAGCTGTTCGCCCTGTTCCCCGATCTGCGCGGCATGCCGTCGACCTATGGCGGCACGGCCCGCCGCTGCTTGAAAAAGCACGAAGCGCTTTTGCTGGAATAAGCCCCTACCCGGCCTGTCTAGGCGCCCAGCACGGCCCGGTAATCGCTGACCAGAAGGTGGGTCGGGGCCACATCCTCTTCGATCGTGGCAAACCGGCCAATCGGTTCGCGGAAGATGTTGTCGGTCTCGTCGTCATTGACGGTCGACACCTCACCGATCAGCACATCACCCCCCTCGCCCCAAAAGGCGTGCCAGTCGCCCGGCATCAGGGTGACGCTTTCGCCGGGGGCCAGCTTCAGCTTGTCGCCGGGGGCGTAGTCCCGCCGAATGCCGTCACACCAGACGGTGCCGCCCTTGTCCTCGGCAAAGTGGCCTGCATCGTCGGACCCGAACAGTTCGATGACCAGAGTGGCCCCACCCCGGTTGATGATGTCTTCAGCCTTGATGACGTGGGTATGCATGGGTGACAGCTGATCCTGCTTTGAAATCAACAGCTTCTCGGCATAGCACATGCCACCCCCACGTTGCAGGTCGGCGAGCCGGCCATTACGCAGGGTGAACAGGAACAACCCCATCTCGTCATAGCGCCCTGCCCCATAGTCGCTGATATCCCAACCGCAGCGGGCGGAAATGATGTTCGCCGCCTCGGATTTGCGGGCGGCGAATTCCTCAGGCGTCCAATAGGCAAAGGGCGGAAGGACAAAGCCGTACTGGCGGATCATGTCGTCCGCTTCGGCCATGATTGCGTTGATGCGAGAGCGTTTCATGAAGTTCCCTGGAGTGTTGTTCCAACGATCACCGAATGTCGCGTAATCGTTTACGGACAACCATGCCAGCGCCGCGCGGAAATCTCAATCGGATTGTCGGAATATCAGGGTATCAGGCAGACAGCCGCGTCTGCTGAGTCAACCGGCCCGCCGCCCAGGCCCGCGCCGCGTCCCCGAATGCGGTGAAAAGCGGCAGGGACACCGGGTCCGTCGCCGCGTTCCATTCCGGATGCCATTGGACGGACAGGGTAAATCCCGGGGCGCCTTCGACATAGATCGCCTCTGGCGTGCCGTCAGGTGCCGTGCCGTCGATGATGATCCGCTGACCGGGACGCTTGATGCCCTGCCCGTGCAAGGTATTCGTCATCACCTCTTGTGCGCCCATCAGGCGGTGAAACGGCCCACCCTCGATGAATGTCACGACGTGGCGCAGGGCAAACTTTTCCTCAAGCGTGCCGTCAGGCGGCATGCGGTGATTGTCGCGGCCCGGCAGGTCCCGGATTTCGGGGTACAGAGAGCCGCCCATGGCCACGTTGACCTCTTGGAACCCACGGCAGACACCAAAGACCGGTTGCCCCCGCTCAACACAGGCGCGCACCAATGGCAGGGCGATGGCATCGCGGTCACGGTCAAAAGTGCCGTGGGCCGGTGTTTCAGCCTCGCCATACTCTTCGGGGTGCACATTCGGGCGACCGCCGGTCAGCAGGAACCCGTCACAGGCGTCCAGCAGTTCCGGGATCGAAACGATGGCGGGGTCGGACGGGATGATCAAAGGCAGACACCCCGCCGCCTGAGACACCGCGCAGGCGTTCATCGTACCGCTCGAATGGGCGGGATATTGGTCATTGATCAGGTGGCTGTTGCCGATGATGCCGATGACAGGCCGAGACATTGATGGTCCCCTCTTGTTAGCCTCTCAATATAAGGGCCGAAGGGTGATGAAAAGGTGAGCCTGCACAGAATTGCTGTGCCGTGATGCAAGTGACGCAAAAATGAGCAGATTCAGACTGTCTCGGGATCTGTTTAGTGCCGGATGGCGCTTGTGGGCCATCCGGTCGTTAGGCAGGCAGCACCCGCCTCTTCAGGCCTCACCCACCAGACCGGCCGCCTCGATCCCGGCTAGGCCGGCGATGGCATCGTTTTCCGAGGTATCGCCGGTCACGCCGACGGCCCCGATGACAGTGCCGCGCTTGTCCCTAAGAAGGATACCGCCCGGCACTGGCACAACCTTGCCGCCGAACACACCGTTTACGGCGGTCAGGAAATAGGCCTGGGTTTCGGCACGAGCCATCTGGGCGGTCCCGCCGATGCCCAGCATGACCGAGCCATAGGCCTTGCCCTGGGCCACGCCAAAGCGGCCCGGGCTCGCCCCGTCCTCGCGTTCGAACCCCATCACATGGCCGCCAGCGTCCAGGACGATGACCGATAGGGGCTTAAGGTCCATCTCGCGGCCCTTGGCGAGGGTCTTGCGCAGGATGATGCGGGTTTTGGCGAGGGTCAGGGCGGCCATGGTCAGGTCCTTATGTTCAGGTCGTAAGGTGGGTCATGACCCACCTTACCTCAGGCAGCTTTGCGTTCCAGTCGACGGGCATGCAAGACAGGTTCGGTATAACCAGACGGCTGTTCGCGGCCTTTCAGCACCAGGTCACAGGCCGCGGCAAAGGCGATCCCGTTAAAGCCCGGCGCCATTGGCACGTAGGCAGGGTCCCCTGCGTTCTGACGGTCCACCACCGCCGCCATCTTGCGCATCGTCGCCATCACCTGCTCGTAGTCGATGACGTCGTGATGCAGCCAGTTGGCCAGCGCCTGCGCTGAAATCCGGCAGGTGGCGCGGTCTTCCATGAGGCCCACGTCGTTGACGTCCGGCACCTTGGAGCAGCCGATCCCCTGATCGATCCAGCGAACCACATAGCCCAGAATACCCTGAGCGTTGTTCTCGATCTCTTGCTGGATCTGCTCTGGCGTCCAGCGGCGATAGGAGGCCAGCGGGATATCCAGAACGGCCGTCACATAGGCACGACGCCCGCCAGCGGCGAGCTTTCTTTGCACGGCGAACACGTCGATCTTGTGATAATGCAGCGCATGCAGGGTCGCGGCGGTCGGGCTTGGCACCCAGGCGCAGTTCGCGCCGGCCTTGGGGTGTTCGATCTTCTGCTCGATCATCGCGGCCATCAGATCCGGCATGGCCCACATCCCCTTGCCGATCTGGGCCTTGCCCGACAGGCCACACTCCAGACCGATATCGACGTTCTGGTTCTCATAGGCGGTGATCCAGCCCTTGCGCTTGATGAATTCCTTGCGGCTGAAGGGGCCCGCCTCCATCGAGGTGTGGATCTCGTCCCCCGTCCGGTCCAGAAATCCGGTGTTGATAAAGGCAACCCGGCTCTTGGCGGCCCGGATGCATTCCTTGAGGTTGACCGTCGTCCGCCGCTCTTCATCCATGATGCCCAGCTTGACGGTGTTCTGGGGTAGGCCCAACATCGCCTCGACCCGGGTAAAGGTCGCATCGGCAAAGGCCACTTCATCAGGGCCGTGCATCTTGGGCTTGACCACATAGACCGATCCGGTGACCGAATTGCCGCCCTCGCGCAGGAGGTCATGCTTGGCGATCAGGGTGGTGACGACGGCATCCATCAGCCCTTCGAACACCTCGTTGCCCTCGGCGTCCAGAATGGCGGGATTGGCCATCAGGTGGCCGACATTGCGCACCAGCATCAGGGCGCGGCCCTTGATGGTCAGGGTGCTGCCATCGGGGGCGGTATAGTCCCGGTCCGCCTCAAGCGTCCGGGTCATCTGCTTGCCGCCCTTTTCGAAGGTGGCCTCGAGATCGCCCTTCATCAGGCCAAGCCAGTTCGAATAGGCCTCGACCTTGTCTTCGGCATCGACGCAGGCGACCGAATCCTCGCAGTCCATGATGGCCGAGACAGCACTTTCCAGCCGCACATCCGCCAGCAGCGCCCGGTCGCGTGATCCGATGGGGTGGGCCCGATCAAAGACCAGTTCGACATGCAGGCCGTTGTTCACCAGCAAGATCGCGTCCGGGGCCCTTGGGTTGCCCCGATAGCCCGCGAATTTGGTGGGGTCCTGCAAGGGCAGGTCATCCACCAGCAGGGCGCCGTTCTTGACCGTATAGCGGTGCACATCCCCGTGGCTGGCGCCTGCAATCGGGAAGGCCTCGTCAAGGAACACCCTTGCCCTTGCCACGACCCGCGCCCCGTGGCCCCGGTCGTAGGGACCTTTGGGTGGCTGCACGCCCATGGCGTCGGTCCCGTAGAAGGCGTCGTAAAGGCTGCCCCAACGGGCGTTGGCGGCGTTGATGGCGAACCGTGCATTGGTGATCGGCACAACCAGCTGCGGGCCGGGAACGGACGCAATCTCGGGGTCGACATTGGCGGTGTCGATCTGGAAATCCGGGCCTTCGGGCACGAGGTAGCCGATTTCCTGCAGAAACGCGAAGTAGGCCTC
>Ga0213861_10001323_pt1 | contig 21849 bp, 37 predicted proteins | sample PICome_4_FD_160110 | JGI IMG/M metagenome (GOLD analysis project Ga0213861, IMG submission 160110) | Coastal seawater microbial communities near Pivers Island, North Carolina, United States - PICO131 | ecosystem: Environmental > Aquatic > Marine > Coastal | place: USA: North Carolina... | reverse complement strand
TTAGCAGGTGTAAGTATTTTAGATGCTGCTAAACGACATAATAAAAAAGTTAGATTGTATATGCCGTCTAGTAAAAAGATTTCGCACCACCAAGCGTGTTGCATAGAACAAGGCGCTGATGTGAGTTTTCACAGAATTGCCGCAATGCCAAACTTAAATAAAATTGCATTAGAAGATTCAAGAAAACAAGGCTACTACTTTGTTCCACTAGGTTTAAAACATGAAATGGTTACGGCCGGTATGGTTAAGGTTGCGAGCGCAATCCGTGAACCTGATGAAGTATACGTGGCAACTTCAACCGGAGTACTTACTAGAGCTTTACAAATTGCATGGCCTAACGCTAAATTTACTTCAGTGGCAGTATCGAGAAATATGAAAGCTGGAGAGCTGGGTAGAGCTGAAGTTATTAGTGAACCAAAGGCTTTTACTGCTTCTGAAAAAACAGAAAACCTTCCGCCATTTCCATGCATTGATACATATGATGGTAAAGTCTGGAAGTTTATACCTAAGAATACCGGAAGAAATATATTATTCTGGAATGTAGGACCAGAGCCTACTTTAACGGATGAAACACTATATGAGTCAGTTGACAGTTATAGAGACTGGGATAAAAATTTATGATTACAGGAACATTTAACAAAATACCTAGGAAGAAGAATAGTCACGGATATGGCTGGGCAAGAACGTGGTCTGAAAACTTAGGAGTTGGAATTAACCATGAAGGATACCAAGTAGATGTTTTATATCTAGATCATGGAGTTAATTTTGGTGGGTCACTAAACTTGTTTGGTGGATTTACTGATGAACTAGAAAGAAGAATCAATAACTTCTTAGAAGCCAGGATTGTGTACTCACTAGATATTGATATGCCAGACTATGGTGCTATGCTAAAAAAGCGTAAAGATGTTGAGAATAAAGAGTGGTGTGATACTGTATCAGAAAAATGTAAGACTGCAAGAACACTTAAATCTACAGATATTGCCGATATAAAATGGTTAACAATAGGCGATTCGCATACTGCCGCTTATTCTCGAGAAGACTCAATGGTAATAAAAACTGATGGACTAACACTCAATGGTCAAATTAAATCAGATTTTGAGTATGTCACCAAACATATATTAGAATGTATGCCGAAAGGAATTACTATGTCCTTTGGTAACATAGATATTAGACATCATATTTGCAGATTAAACGCTGATAGTATGCCTATGCTAAAAGAATGGAAACGCTTTGGAGATGAGTTAGAACGTAAAGGAATTAAAGTAGAATACTCAACACCATGGCCAATAGAATTCGAAGAGAGAAAACTACCGAAAACGGGTTACTATAAAGATCAACCGTTTTGGGGTTCTCGCGAAGAAAGAATCAACGCTTTAAACCAATGGATCGCTAATATGGATGCATTAGGAATGAAAAGGGTTGAATATCCTGAAGAGTGGCTCACAATGGACAGTGAGAAATACGCTAAGGATCATATGGAAAGTACGTCATCGGTACACTTATCTCCAGAGTCATATAGACGTAAAAATTGGGGAATTAACTGTGTACAATTGACTGATTTCATGTTATAATATACCCATTAACTAATAAAAGAGGAAATATGCCAAGTATTAATTTAAAAGCGCAACCAAGAAAGTTCAATAATAATCGGAAAGGTAAACGAGACAATCGTCCACCTCAAGATATGCCTTTTGATGTTGCATTAAGAAAATTCAAAAAAGCCGTAGAAGCCGCAGGTATCTTACAAGATGTCCGCGCGAAAGAGTTTTACGAAAAACCAACGGCAAAACGTAAGCGAAAGAAAGCCGAAGCGATCGCTAGACATAAGAGACAATTAAGGTCTCAAGAGCAAACACAATTCGGAAGGAGAAAAAGATAATGTCAGTAATGGATAAATTAAAAAAGAACTCTAAGATTAAAGCTTCGGACGTTCTATCAAAGTCAATATTCTTTGCCGATAAAGAAATGACTAAAACAGAAGTGCCTATGATCAATGTCGCTTTATCCGGAGATCCAGATGGTGGATTAACTCCTGGTTTAACGGTATTGGCCGGTCCTTCTAAACACTTTAAAACATCATTTGCCTTATTGATGGCAGGTGCATATTTAAAGGAACACGAAGATGCAGTGTTACTATTTTATGATTCAGAGTTTGGTTCACCGCAATCATATTTCGAATCATTCGGTATCGATACTGATAGAGTATTACATACTCCAATCACGGACGTAGAGCAACTAAAGTTTGATTTAGTAGGTCAACTAGAAAATATTGAAAGAAATGATAAAGTCATTGTAGTCATTGATTCTATTGGTAACCTTGCTTCTAAGAAAGAATTAGAAGATGCGTTAAACGAAAAATCAGTTGCTGACATGTCAAGAGCCAAAGCACTCAAGGGTTTATTCAGAATGGTCACTCCTTATCTGGCCATGAAGAATATTCCTTTGCTTGCTGTTAATCACACATATCAAGAGATCGGATTGTTTCCTAAAGCAATTGTTTCTGGCGGTACCGGAATTTATTATTCAGCAGATAACATTTGGATTATCGGAAGACAACAACAAAAGACTGGTACAGAGATCAAAGGTTATAACTTTGTGATCAATGTAGAGAAATCTAGATTTGTAAAAGAGAAGTCTAAGATTCCAATTAGTGTAACTTGGGAAGGTGGTATTGCTCCATACTCAGGATTACTAGATGTTGCATTAGCCGGCGGTTACGTTCAAAAACCGAATGTAGGCTGGTATTGTAGAGTCGATATGGAAACAGGTGAACTAGTTCAACCTAAAGTGAGAGAAAAAGATACTTTAGAAGAAGAGTTCTGGAAACCTATTTTCGAAGGAACAAACTTTAAAGAGTTTTTAAAAGGCCATTATCAAATCGGTCATAAACCACTACTAGACGTCGAATTAGACATCGAGCAAGAAAATGGATAGTCATTATATTACAGTAGAACATCCGGATTCTGATTTCTATGCGATACATTTAAACGATAATTCACCATTTCCGAATGTAAGATTTATTTACGGTACTGTATCGATCAAGGAATCTCCGGAACTTGATATCGCAACGTTATCATTTACATATAACATAAGCGATCCTGGTGATTACGATCACGACACATTGAAAGAAGACGAGGATTTTAATAACTACCTCGGAGATTTATTAACACATATTATTGAACAAGGAACGACAAAACTTGAAGAACGAAATACCAACGCACGTACTGAGTCATCTACTTAATAACGAAGAATACTGCCGACGCGTAATACCATATCTTCAAAAAGAATATTTTGAAGGTTCGCACAAAGTAGTATTCGATCTTATTGTAAGCTTTGTAGCAACACATAATAAATTACCTACAGGTAGAGTGTTAGATATTGAGTTACAAAAGGTAGCTGCTCCAGAAGATGTCTTAAATCAATCATCGATTTTAATTAACGAGATTGCAAATAAGACTGATCTTGACACTGACTATTTGATCAATGAGACTGAAAAGTGGTGCAAAGATCGTGCAGTATATCTTGCGATTATGGATTCTATCGGTATTATTGATGGCAAGGATCCAGAAAAATCTGAAGGTGCGATACCGGAAATTCTTTCGACTGCGCTTGGCGTATCGTTCGATCAAGCAATCGGTCATGATTATATTGACGATTCTTCGGCACGTTTTGACTTTTACAATAAAACTGAAGAACGCATTCCGTGGGATCTTGAATATTTTAATAAGATTACAAAGGGTGGTATTCCAAACAAAACACTTAATGTGTGTTTGGCCGGTACAGGTGTAGGTAAATCTTTGTTTATGTGTCATAATGCAGCCTCAGTATTGCAACAAGGTAAAAACGTTTTATACATCACTATGGAAATGGCTGAAGAAAGAATCGCTGAACGTATTGATGCTAATCTTATGGATCTACCTATTCAACAGCTTGAGTCATTACCTAAAAATGTGTTTTCTGAAAAGATCGAAAAGATTGCTACAGGAACTATTGGTAAATTACTCATTAAAGAATATCCAACAGGTGCTGCTCATTCTGGTCATTTTAGAGCTTTGCTCAACGAATTAAAACTTAAGAAAAAGTTTGCACCAGATATCATATACATAGATTACTTAAACATATGCTCGTCTTCTCGTATGAAAGCAATGGGTGGTAGTATAAATAGTTACACTTACATTAAAGCTATTGCTGAAGAATTACGTGGTCTAGCTATTGAGTTTAATCTGCCAATTATGACAGCGACTCAAACTACACGTTCTGGTTTTAGTAATACTGATGTGGGTCTTGAAGATACATCAGAATCCTTTGGCTTACCAGCTACAGCCGATTTGATGTTTGCATTAATAGCGACTGAAGAATTGGATGAACTTAATCAAGTAATGGTTAAGCAACTTAAGAATAGATATAATGATCCGACTAAATTTAAAAGATTTGTGGTCGGAATTGATCGTGCAAGGATGAAATTGTATGATGTAGAAGAATCTGCTCAGGACGACATAATGTCTGACATGAGCATCCCCGATAAACCAATTGCGACGTGGGGGAATAATGAAAATAAAGACACGTTTGCAGAATTTAAAGTATAGGAGAAATGCTATGTTAGATTGGATTAAAGGAAGACTTGCTGAAAGAACATCTTTGGATGGAGTATCACTTATTGTGGTATGTGGTTCAGTAATTTTGTTTGGCGGTATCGCTAAACTTTTAGCTTGGGCTGGATTAGCCTGGGGTATTTACACTTTAGTAAAAAAAGAGGACTAATTAATGTTCAATGTTCGTGTTGTTTCGTATAGTAAGCCAGCAATTGGCGTTGATTTGAAAGATGATTTGTTACAAATGGTTGCATATTGTGCCAGAGTTTCGAATCCAAACAACCAAAATAATGAAGAGACCGCGGAGAAATTAGTCAAGTATTTGATTAAACATCAGCACTGGTCGCCTTTAGAGATGGCCAGTGTCTGTATGGAAATCGATACTACTCGGGATATCGCCAGACAAATTCTTAGACATCGATCTTTTTCGTTTCAAGAATTTAGTCAGCGGTATGCTGATCCTACAAAAGACCTAAGCTTTATTACTAGAGAAGCTAGGATGCAAGACGATAAGAATCGTCAAAATTCAGTAGAAGTTGGTATTGATGATCCTATACATCATATATGGGAATCGTATCAAGAGGTAATTATCGAGCGTTGTAAACACGCATATGAATGGGCTATCAATGCCGGCATCGCAAAAGAACAGGCTAGAGCAATTCTACCTGAGGGTTTAACGATGTCTCGTATGTACGTAAATGGAACACTGAGATCATGGATACATTATATCCAATTGAGAGCAGAAAACGGCACTCAGAAGGAACATCAGTTGATTGCTAAGGCTTGTGCTGAGGCAATATATCAGATATTTCCTTTAGACGATGTAATATAGTAGTTATAGTTACCATATTACATATAACAAATAGATATAAAAAAAGTACACTTTTTTTCAAAAAAAGGTGTACAAACCCTTTATTGTGTGGTATAATGGTACTATAAATTGATAAAGGAACTAAACTATGAACGAACTAATTGAAAAAACCCAAGAACTTCTAACCATCATGCAAGACCAATTGCATGCCAAGTATGAGCACACTAAAAATGATACGTATGTCTTCGAAGAAGGAAGAAACTATATTAAGTTGCTGAGACAAGAAGAAAACGGTGCTTCAAGCGTAGTCGGTTTCATTGTCAAAAAATCACCTAAAGCCATCGATAACAAAACTAATGAGAAGTTTAAGATTGGTGATATGCTAATGGCTGCTGGATATAACGCTCCAGCTACTAACTTTGCAAGAGGAAACATTCTTGAAGGTTACAACAAAGCCGCAGTAAGATGGACAGGAATTTAAGGAGAAAATTATGTATGAACCAAACTTAGAAGAAGTAATCGCAAAGCTAGTTGGAGTGACGCTCTCAGAAGATCATGTAAGATCTATCGTCGGAGCTCCTTCAATCGAAGAATCAGAAACATGTGCGTGTGGTGACAAGCTAGAAGAATGTAAAGATTCTTATGAGCACATGACTCACGGCGTATAAAATACGTATAGAATCTATATACTATTTGTGCAAAAAAAGGTGTACAAATAGTGAAAAATGCTGTATAATAACTTTATATTAAACAATTGATAAGGAATTAAATTATGAAAAAAAGAAATATAAGTGATAGCTATGTAATGACTGCGTATACTAAAAGTGCAGGCGATATGTTAGAACTAGAAACTGTTAGGTCAACTGTTAAAGCTATAAACAAAATGGCTGCTCAGAAAGACAAAATGAATAATTATAGATATCAGAGTGGTTGGACAGATGTCGAACCGGTCAAGTCTACTAGATACAGAGTTAAGTGTCAAGGTAGAGGTCCAAGGACTGCAGCAGCAATTGCTGATGGAAAACATCCTAGAAAATACGATCAGTCTCTTCCACTAAGACATGCTGAAAGGATGGATGTTTATGTCTACACAGTATAAAGCTTTCAAAGAAATCACAACATGGGATGATGCAGGATATAAAGTCCTGAATCATACCTATATCTTAAATGAACACGGACATTGCGTAGGGTTTAAATCTACAGGTACTAAAATGTATACTGAGTTTAAATCTCCTATGAAGCAATTTTCTAAATCCCGCAGGAAGTTTATTGAATTAAAACCTGCATCTAAATACATGAGGAATGGATAATGGATAGTTGGAAAGTTACTGCACTCGATAAAGAAGGAAACTTACTTGCATCATATATTTTTGACGATATGAGTGAAGCTATGAAATTTCATGCTGGAATGGTTGCTAAAGGGCACGAGTCAGTTATGGAACGGATATTTGTTAAATAATGGAATATTTAATATTTTCTACAGTTATTGTTGGAGTAGGTTGGTCTTCTTATAAGATTGGACTGAAAGAAGGCGGAGAAAAGATGATAGGAATGTTAGAAATACTTGGTATAATTTATACCGACGAAAACGATGACATTCATCCAAATAAACTCTACGAACCTTCTTATCGAATTAAAAAATAGTATAAATAGTATTGTACAAATTCAACCGGAGCGTTATAATACTACTATGATAAAATTTAGCAATTTCGAAAGCATCCAAGAGGCAGTTAAGCTAACTCCAGCAGAACTGCAAAAACCGAATACGTCTACCGGTGAAGATCGTATAGACATTTTAACGCGTCTTATCAGAGATAAAAAACCCCTCGAGCTCGCAAAAGGTGGCACTTTTACAGTAACTAATATCGAAGATGCTTTAGCTCAAATTGAGATATTTAAGAAATTAAAAAAGCCATTCCCCTTAAACGACGACGAAACAACTATTTCATCTTCCGACCTAGGAAAGAGCTCAGTGTTTGGCGGTGGAGGAGGAGCTGGAGGCGGCACACTTAATACTAAAATAACAGAGTCTCATCAATGTGTTATGTGTCAAGCATTCCTAGATCACGGAAATCAATCAGAAGAATTCTTTATGAATCACGATATACTCGAAGCCGCATATGGCCAAGTTGAAGTAGATGCAAGCTTAGATGAAATATTATCGGTTGAGGGTGGATGGTTTACTTCTTCATATCTATCTGCAGAGTTGCTTTATAAAGAAGGATATATTAATAAGTCTCAGACATTTCATAGAAATAGTAGACTGATGAATTCGGTCTATAGTATGAAAAACCTAGCATATACAAATTCAGATCAAACTCCAGTTAAAGATGATAAATGGAACCCAGGAGATATATGGGCTATCGATAAAACATTTAACATGAGCGATCTAAACACTGACACTATTGCAGGTTATAATAAATCACTACTACAAGCTTTTGTAGATCGTAAGCTTGTAGGCATCTCACTTAAGCTTGTCAAAAAAACAGCTAAAGCAGTAGAATATAATATTAAATTGCCCCCTGATACTGACGATCATAAAATTTCTAATATACTTTTTCAAGGTGAAAAAAGAGGAACTTTTTGGTCTACTAAAGCAGCAACTGTTATATTTGATAGCGGAAAACTTGCACTAAGTGCTGGTTCTCTTGGAGGTGCAATAAGAGCAGAAATTGTGCTTAAAACTGCACGAGGCGGCGGCGCCGGATATGGAGTTATGCAAGACGCTATAAAGCAGGTTATGCGTAAACGAATTCCAGATAATAAATCAATAAACAGAATGGCAAAGAAAATTGTAAAAGGCGATAGCAAATCCACTAAAATATTTTGGAGAATGTATAGCCATTTTTATAAGAATGACTCTTATGAAAGCTTTGAAAAAGAAATCTTACGTAAAGATGCTTATTGGTTAGGCGCAAAATTGTCATGTCTATATGTTTTATACTATGTAGATTTAAATGCTGGCGTCAAAGGTAATAGGTGGATTACTAAAATCGTAAACTACGCTGGATCTAAATTAGAAGATTCTAGTGCATATGTAAAGGTATACCAATAATGAAATCATTTAAAAATCAATTATCAGAAGCCGCAGGAAAGAATACTCATATGATTCATATCGAGGATCTTATTATTGACGGTGGAGTTAAGGGGGCGCGCCAAGCTATCATCGCACTCAGGTCGTTGCGAGATATGTTATCCGGTAATGCAAAATCTGCAGTAGACATTACCGTAAAGTGGGACGGTGCCCCCGCCGTATTTGCAGGAGAAGATCCATCCGATGGCGAATTCTTTGTTGCAAAAAAAGGCATCTTTAATGCCAATCCAAAAATTTATAAATCACACGCAGATATAGATGCTGATACAAGTGGAGATCTATCTAAAAAATTAAAAATGGCATACGACTATCTTAAGCCTTTAGGAATTAAAGGTGTTATACAAGGCGACTTTATGTTTGATAAGTCAGACCTCAAAAAGGAGAAGATAAATGGAGTTAGTCATATTGTGTTTCATCCTAACACTATCGCTTACGCAGTACCTACTGGTAGTGCCCTCGCTAAGGAGATTGGAGCAGCTCAGATCGGAATTGTTTGGCATACAACGTATTCTGGAGCAACATTTGAGACGATGAGTGCCGAGTTTGGTAGAGAAATCGTTAGTAAACTTAGATCATCTAAAGATGTGTGGATGCAAGACGCAACATTGGATGATCTATCAGGAACCGCGACATTAACAAAAGAAGAAACCGACGCACTAAATAAAAAGCTTTCTGATGCGGGCAAAATGTTTAGAAAAATCTCAGCTTCAACACTTAAAGAAATTGAATCAAATAAAGAATTAAATCTTATGATCAATGTATATAATAATGCTAAAGTGAGAGAAGGCCAGCGTATCACAGATACTAAGAAGCATGCAACTGGATTAGTAATGTGGGTTAATGCAAGATACCAAAAAGAAATTGACAAGAGAAGTAGTCAAAAGGGTAAGGATATTCAAATTGCTAAAAGAGATCAATTACTTGCGTTTTTTGACAAATCAAACATAAAAAACTTACAAAATGTGTTTGATTTACATAATTTAGTAACAGATAGCAAATTAATTATTATAAATAAACTAAACAAGTTAAATAATATTGGCACGTTTGTAAAGACAAGATCCGGATTTAAAGTGACCAACCCTGAGGGTTTTGTTGCTATAGATCGTATGGAAGGTGGCGCTGTTAAATTGGTAGATCGTTTAGAATTTTCTACTAATAATTTCAGCAAAGATATAATTAAAGGTTGGGATAATCCTAACTAAATGGGAACCGAGGATAAGATGAAATCATTCAAAGATCACAATGCAGAACTATCTGAAGAAAGCGTAGACTTTTCAGAAGCAATGTCACTTCAGCATCGTATGAAGATGAAAGCTGCATTTCGAAAAAACAAAGCTAAAATTGCGCTTGGCAAAAAGAAAGCAGCCAAGAAATTAGCATCCCCAGAAAAACTTAAAGCTAAAGCAAATAAAGCAGCTAGAGAGTTTCTAATCAAAAAAATCCTCAAAGACAAAAAGAAAGGTGATCTATCATTTGCAGCACGGGCCGGTATTGAAAAAAAATTAGCTAATAAAAAAGGAGCTATTGCAAAAATAGCCAAAAAGCTTTTGCCTGGAATTAAAAAGAAAGATAGAGCAAAATTAAAAAGTAAAGGTGACAAATAATGGATTTTAAAAGCTTTGGCGAATATCTATCAGAAGCAAAGGGAGAAATGACCTTTGTGTTCGGCCGGTTTAATCCTCCAACAACAGGCCACGAGAAACTATTTGAAAAACTAAAAAAGGTTTCAGGTGGTTCATATCGCATATATGCTTCTAAGTCTCAAGATCCTAAGAAGAACCCTCTTACCTTTAAAGAAAAAGTCAAGTTTATGCGTAAAATGTTTCCTAAGCATGCTCGAAACATTATGGCAGATGCCGATGTACGTACTGTAATTGATATTGCAGTAAAGCTATATGATCAAGGGTATACTAAAGTTTCTATGGTTGCTGGTAGCGACCGAGTTGATGAATTTGAAAAATTATTAAATAAGTATAATGGTCAAAAGGCAAGGCACGGATTTTATAATTTTGAAGGTGGAATTAAAGTAATTTCTGCTGGAGAACGTGATCCTGATGCTGAAGGTGTTTCCGGAATGTCAGCATCTAAACTAAGAGCTTTTGTTGCAGCTGGTGATTTACAAGGATTTGCTGATAACTCTTTAGAAATACCGGGTGATGGTATCCAAACATTATACTATGCATTACGTAAAGGCATGAATCTTAAAAGGGAATCGGTACGTAAGCATATTGAATTAGCGCCAGTCTCTGAGAAAAGAGAAAAGTTTGTTGAAGGCAATCTATTTAAAGAAGGCGATGAAGTCGTTTTAAAAGAAACAAACCAAGTTGGTGTTATACAAAGATGTGGCACTAACTTTTTAGTAGTTGAATTTGGCCAATGGAAAAAAAGAGTATGGCTTGATGACGTTGAGCATTTAGAAGAAAAATGTGGTGCTGGAGAATTTGGCACTAAAAAGTTAACGGCTCAATATAAAAAAGATACGCCAGGGCAAAAGGAAGAAAAGAAATATTCTGACATGAATGCAAAGCAAAAAGCAGCTCATGATAAAGAAAGACCCAATGCTCCTGAAAGTAACCATACAAAGAATTTTAAAAAGAAGTTTGGAGAAATGAAAAGCTTCTCACAATCTTTAGAAGAAGCTGATGCAAAAGCAGCGCTTATGAAAAAGGCCGATAAAACCGGTATGCCTTATGGTATATTAAAGAAAGTATTTGATAGAGGATACGCAGCTTGGAAATCAAGCCATAGACCTGGAACAAATCCAACACAATGGGGATTAGCACGAGTTAATTCATTTGCAACAAAATCAAAAGGAACATGGGGCGGGGCTGACAAAGACCTAGCCGCAAAAATAAGAGGATAAAAATGAAAAGTTTTCAAGAAATAAGAGAGCTTAGTGTTGATAATTTTGTTGACATGAATGAAGCCGATCAGCAAGCATATATTAGCGCATTAAGTGAAGAACAAATTGACGAATTAATTAGGAAACTGGCAAAGGGCGCAGCAAGATTAGCTGGTAAAGCGGCTAAAGCCGGAGGAAAGGCTGCAGTTAAAGGTGTAAAAAAAGGAGCTAAGCGTCTATCAACACAAGGCCGGGCAGACGCTGCTAATAAAAAAGCAAATAAAATAGAAAAGCGTCGTAAAGCTCAAGACAATTTAAAAAAGGCTAAAGAAAGATTGGCTAAAGTTAAAGCAAATAGGAGATAAAATGAAAACTTTTCAAGAAATAAGAAACATGGGTGAAGCAAAGCTTTCTACTAAAAAGCGTTTTGACATGTATAAAAAAGATTATGGTATTAAAGCGCACGGCATGCAAGACAGAAGAGAAGCTGAAAAAGTTATTCGTTTTATTTTCAACGTTAAAAAAGATCTAATGCCTGATCAAATGAAAACGCTGGTAGATAAGGGATTGTTTGATGAAGGAATTAAGCAAAGTGCAGCCGCTCTTATGCAAACATATACTAATATTGCTAAACAAGGCGGTAAGAAAACAGATACTGCTTGGAAAAAGCAAACCTCTGAGAATGCTAGGTGGATGTCTAAAAGGTTTGATAATAACGGTTGGATTCAACGATTTGATTATGAATCGTTCATTAAGAAAAATTTAAAATAAAGGAAATAAAAATGAAAAGATTTACAGAAGTAAGAGAAGCACTTGGCAACGACAATCCAAGTCATAGAGAAAAGCCTAAAATGGATAAAGATGGAACTGTCCATAATATTCCAGGTAAAAAAGGCGGCCTATCTGCATATAGTATTAAGCCTAGACTTGACGGAAAAACTCTAAAGTTTGGTACTGTAGATAATGAAGGTAATATCAAAGTTATGACTGTTCAGGAATTAGCAAAGGTTCTAAAGTGAAAACGTTTAAAGAACAAACCAATCTTGACGAAGCTCCATTAGTTATGAATGATATGGATATGATTGATACGTTGTTCCATAAGATTAAAGATGATATGCTAAAGGCGAGAAGGCAGAAAAAAGATGAAAAAAACTGGCCTGTTCTAAAGGCTTTGGCTCAAATCGCAGGATATGGAATTACTAAGAAAGGTCAAGCTAAAGATAAATCATATCGGTATGATTTAAAGAAATGAAGACTTTTGAGCAATACTTTACTGAAGGTACAGGTAAGAGTGAACCTTGGGAAGATGGGTTCAAGCGTAGAGTAGTAAAGACCACAAAGCCAGAACATTTAGATAAAGGTTATAAGTGGAGAATTAAGGGTAAAGATAGAGATGAGATCTCTATTAAGCTTTACAAAAGTAAACCAGATTTTGCTGAATTTAAAAAGCAAATGAAGAGAGTTGCAGGTCACGAATTCGGTGGATAATTTTAAAGAACATTTTGATATAATGGAAGGAGCAAATGATCCTTCTATTTTTAAAGCAGTATTCCTAGCAGGTGGACCAGGAAGTGGTAAATCATTTGTGATAGGTAAAACTGCATTGCAAGCATTAGGATTTAGATTAATAAATTCTGATGATGCTTTTGAGAAAGGATTAAAAAAGGCTGGGTTAACAACTAATCCAGAAGATATTGCATCTGCTCAGGGTCAAGCGGTAAGAGCAAAAGCAAAAGCTTTAACTGGCAGGCAAATGAAAATGTCTCTAGATGGTAGATTAGGTCTTGTTATTGATGGTACTGGTAAAGACTATGCTAAAATTAAAAAGCAAGTTGATATGTTAAGAACAATTGGATATGCTGTACACATGATTTTTGTTAATACGGATTTGGATACAGCATTAGAAAGAAACAGAATGAGGCCGCGTTCTCTAGAAGATAGTTTAGTAACAAAAATGTGGAAAGATGTACAAAAGAACATTGGTAAATTTCAAGGTCTTTTTAGAAACCGCATGATTGTTATTGATAACTCTAAAGGGTCTGATATAGAAACCTCAACCCTAGAAGCGTATAAAGATATTAAAAGATGGGCAGCTCAACCACCTGAAAATAGCATTGCCATAAAATGGATAAAGGGACAAAAAAAATGAATAGAGAAGAAGTAAAAGCAAGAGATAAAATAGTATCATCATTTAACAGTAAGTGGAAATATCGATACGATAAAGAACAGTACGGTATGGCTGATGCATGGAAAATTATTTACTCTGAAGACGCCGAAGGAAAGCTTGTAGGTGATTGTGAAGACTATTCTCTTTCTATTCTCTATAGATTATGTGGTGAAAGTCATCTTAAAATGTGGTGGATGTTAATTACTCATCAAGCAGGCATTTGTTTAGTTGGACCAAGTAAGTGGAAAGTATCACACGCTGTATTAAGATATAAAGGCGAATACGTAGATAACTGGACTAAAAAGTTTGGCGCTAAAGAAGAAATTGAAAAGAACCACACATTCCATATAGTATGGGGTCATGGCTTTGCATACTACACCGCTGTTAAGATGATACTAAGTAAAGTTGTAAGGACTATTAAGGGTAAATAATGCATAGTTTTTTGGAGCACATTGAAGAAAGATTTGGATTGTATGAAGGTCAGCATGTGCCTTTAGAACAGCCTATGATTGAAATTGATGAAGAGCAAGAGCTTAATAAACCAAAAAGATCTAGTGGAAAAAAGAAGTATGTGGTTTATGTAAAAAATCCTAAAACAGGTAATGTGAAAAAGATTGAATTTGGTGACGAAAAGGGTGGTTTAACATCTAAGATTAATGATAGAGATGCAGCAAGAAACTTTGCAGCTCGTCATAATTGTGATACTAAAACTGATAAAACTAAACCAGGCTATTGGGCATGTAGATTGCCAAAATACGCCAAAGACTTGGGGTTAAAAGGTGGTGGATCTTACTTTTGGTAAGCCGTACTGGGAAGACGGTGAAATAAGAAACTTTGATCTTCAGAAAGATGATGCTGAATATGTTTGGCACCGTGACGCTGATGACAGAGAAATAGAAATTTTAGAGGGTGAAGGATGGCAATTTCAATTACAGGATTGTTTGCCTTGGCTTCTCAAAAAAGGTATGGTATTCAGAATTAAAAAAGAAGAATATCATAGATTAATAAAGGGTGCAACCCCACTAAAATGTAGGATATGTAACTATGCCTAGTGCTGCTGAACAACGATTAGAACAGGCCGCAAGACTTGATCGAATCGAAGAAAAAATCGATAGGATGTCAGATGTGATAATCTCATTGGCCAGAGCCGAAGAGAGAATATCAACCATGGCCGAATTTGGTAAACAACAAGGGGAACAGATATTAACTCTTATAAATAGAGTTGATAGATTAGAAATACTTGTGCGTGAGAATGCACAAACTGTAAATATAATTAATAAATTATTCTGGATAGTCATTGCTGGCGCTGCCACAGCTATCACAGGAATGCTTTTCATAAAATAGGAGAAACTAATATGAAACTTAAAGATAGTACTACTTTGAGCATTGCTGCAGCTGTTAGCGATGTAGTTGAAGGTAGAGTAAAAAAGGAAGAGGCGAAATATCCACACGATATGTTTCACCCAGAAACTGGCGAAAAGAAAGTAGCCAAAGACGAAGCAGAGCATAAAGCTCTTGCTGATAAGGGTTATACCCATGACAAACCAGAAGTTGACGAAGTAGCCGAGCCAAAAGCTAAAGGCGAAAAAGACTTTAAAGATGCTCACAAAGTTAAAAAAACTTATGGTCCTGGCGCGGTTGCCGAAGAAGATGAAGGCGACGAAGAGGAAGTTGACGAAGCGCTTCAACCAGTAACTAAAATTAGATTTGACTATAAAGATACAATGCCAAAAAGTCCAAAGCCTTCCGACGTTGGCGGTTTAAAGCAAGATTGGAAAAGTGAAAAAATGTCGGTAAAAGATGCAGTTAAATCTTTAGGTGGTCTTGTTACTGATTCGGAAGCACCATCAAAATCAAATAAGTTCGTAGGAACTATATCTATTGGGACTCGTGGGGACGCAAGCAAACTTAGTAATGCTGCAATTCAGAAAGCAGTAAAGAGCAAAGGCGCTGAAATTCAAAGCAACCAGTTTGAAAGTGTTGTGGAAGTTGAAGAAAATACTGCTAAGGTTGACCCTAGAGCAATGGCTTCTGATATTCCTCAAATGGAACTTTCTAAGTTTCTAAAAAAAGCCACAAGAGCTAAAGGCTTATATTTTGATGGCGCAAGTTTAATTGCTAGTAAAAAGACTAAATTTCCAGATAAAACAACTTTGGCTGGAGCTTTAGATCCTAAAAAGAAGTATACTGTCCAAGATCTAATTAAAGCTGTTGAAACAATGAAGGAAGAAGTTGAAGAAGAAACTATTGAAGAAGGTAAGTTTCCTAAAGCTTTATTAAAGAAAGCAACTGATCTGGCATTAAAAATGGGTGGCAATATGACTGGTGCTGTTAATAAAATCGAGAAGATGAAGAAAGGTTTATCTGACGATCCAGAAGTAAAAGCCGCACTTCAACTTGCTAATGAAGAAGTTACTGAAGAAATAGTTGCTGAAGCTCATGCTATGAATGAAGCTAAATCTAAAATGGCAGAAGATAAAGAAAGATATCAAAAATTCTTTAAATCGGCTCTTAAAAAGTTTGGTGTTACTTCACCGGGTGAACTTGAAGGCGAGAAGAAAAAAGAATTTTTCAATTACGTAGATAAGAACTACGAGGCTGATAACGAAGAAGACTAATTTATCTAATATAGATAATATATGATGAAAATATTTGACACTTTGACTAGTAGGAACTTTGAGCTCTTCGCATCTCAACATTACAATAACCCGGAATGTATTGAGATCGAAGAGTTTAAAGAAGATTTAACAAGATTTAAGTATCTTAAAAGATTACTTAGAAGATATGAACAATCTGGTGATTTACAAGAAAGGCTTATATTAAACCACATTATAGTTTTGTATAATGTATTTGGTATTAAAGCGGCTAATAGAATGATGTGGTTTAAAATAGAACCTGAACATTATTCTCAACTAAAGACATTTTTAGTTTTCTTGAATTATTTGCCGGAGGATTATAAGGTTGAAATACCTTTAGACACAAACATAATAGAGAGACTTAGGAATATTTAATGGGTATAGTATCGAGAACAGCAGATTTATTTTACGCCTTTAGATTTCTAAAGTTGTTAGTCACGCCATGGGATAAAACAGAAGCCTACGAATTAGGTGTAATTGACGATAGCGGAAAGGTTATTAAAAAGGCTAAAGATCGTAAAACTCCTCAGGAAAAATCTTCGTATACTGTTTTCCATAGGTTAGTATTTAATGTTAAAAGACTATTGCAGAAAGCTCCTGGTGGAGGCAGTAGATTAGCTTCTTATGCAGCAGCTTTATTTTTAATTAAAGAACATACTGATTTATCTGAAGATGAAATAAAGAAAGTTTTAGATGAAGTTTTAGAAGATTTAGAAGAAAGTATTGATCTGTCTGAAAGCGCAGCTTGGTTTGAGAAAGACAACAAGCTTGCTCCTGGTAAATATAAACTAGTACAAGATATTGCGTCTCCAAAGACAGCTGAAGTCATTGCGCATATAAATAGTATGGTAAGCGTAGTTGATTTTACAGAACCTAGTGGTTCTATTTTTGGTTTAAATGTATATCAAGTAGAACACGTGTTAACAAAACAAAAAATACTCATAACGAGTGCGGATATAAAAAGATGAAAAAATTTAAAGACATGTGGGAAGATGCTGCTAATTCAGTAGGTGGTGGCGGTGTATCAATGCCGGCTGATGCGGTGCACGATAAGAAAAAGAAAAAGAAAGACATTTACGATGGTCGAACTAAAGCAGGCCGTAGATTTGTTGAAAGAATACTTGCAAGAAGGAAAGCTGCCGAGTCTAAAAAAATAGAGAAATAATATTATGAGTAAATTATTGATTGGAATTATTGTTGCTATGGGTTTATCAGGATTCATGTACTACAATTTTTCTGTTATACCCATGAAGAACAAGTTAGAAGAACAGATTAAGGTTATAGCAGCGCAAGATCTAAGAGATCAAGAACAAAAGGCTACTATAGATTCTATTCAAAATAATCTAAAACAAACAACTAAAGCTCTTTCTGGGCTACAAGTTAAAAATCAACAATACGAAACAGAAATGGCCGAATATCTAGATATATTCAGACGCCATAATCTAGCTAAGTTAGCCAGTGCAAAACCTGGTCTAATAGAACTTAGAGCCAATAATAAAACGAAGGAGGTCTTTGATGCGATTGAAGCAGATAGCAAGCGTATTAGCTCTCTTAACGATTAGTGGTTGTAGTCTATTACAACAGGCTCCAAGAGAAGTTGAGATTATAACAAAACCAATTAAAATAGATATTGTTCAACCGGTATTACCAAGAGCAATTGATTTAAAAGAACCCAAGTGGTATGTAGTATCTGATGCTAAGATAATTGAGAATTGTCTTAAAAATCCAGAGACTAAAAAGCCTGATTGTAAATTAGGTAGAGAGGATCTATATCCTGAGGGACATACGTATCTCGATAAGTTTATCGATGATATTAAAAAGAAACATGGTGGAGATATTGTATTCTACGCGATGACGGTTGCAGATTATGAGTTGATGTCTTATAATACGCAAGAAATTAAAAGATATATTAATCAACTCGGTGAGGTGATAGTTTACTATAGGAATGTGACAATAAATGATGAAGAAGCTGGAGCGGTTGAGATTAAAGTGGAGAAAGAAGAAAATGAGTAGAATGAAAGACGATATGACAGTATGGGAAAGAGCAGAAGTAGCGGCAAAGCTATCAGCCATCGCATACATGAATCCTAAACCAGCTGATACAGCTTGTAAAAAATTAGGATTTGCATCAGGTAAAATTATTAGTAGAGATGGTGCGGAAGTACTTATTGCAAAAGACAGAAATGATATGTGGTTTGCATTTAGAGGAACTGAACCTTCAAAATTAAATGATGTCTTGGCTGACCTTAAAGTAATTAAAAATACAGCAAAAGCCGGTGGTAAAGTCCATGGCGGATTCCAAGAAGAAGTCGATGACGTATGGATGGACATTGTAAAAGAACTTGATCATAACGACCAACTAAAGATAAGAAAAGATGTATACTTTACTGGGCATTCTTTGGGTGCTGCTATGGCCACTATTGCTACAACGCGTTATCAACCAGAAGAATTATTTACATTTGGATCTCCAAGAGTCGGAGGTAAACATTTTATTAAAAATGTGAAATCACCGCATTATAGATTTATGAACAATAACGATATCGTATGTAGAATCCCACCAGCTTGGTTAGGATTTAGACATCACGGTGAAATGATTTACTTTAATAGATTTGGCGACAAGGCTCTTAAGCCAACATGGACTGACACATTTTATGGTATATGGAATTCATGGAAAAGATTTAAATTCTTTGACGGAGTTGTAGATCACGGAATGCCTAACTACGTTAAAGCAATTAAGAAACTCGCAAAGGTAAAAGAATAATGGATCCTATAGCGGCTTGGAATGGTCTAACTTATGTAGACGGAGTAATGTTTAGTTTATGGCTAGGCATTTTATACTATGGAAAATGCTGGATAGATCATCAATTTAAGGACTAATTATGTACTTTTTACTAATACTATCACTAAAATCAATCCTAGGTTCTATCATAGGATCATCATTCTATAATTGGTTTCAAGGAACTACGGCTGGTATTTGGTTTCAAAAGCAAGTTGATAGATTCATGCAACATTTTGCTGAAAAGTATGACCTTGAATTAGCTAAGAAAGACGCTAAGTTTAGAAAGCAGTATCCTCTGGCTGCAGCAAGGTTAGATAAAGTAGAAGAGTGTTCACATCCTTGTAAGGAATTACACGAATTCGAAGTATACCCACAGCTAATCGCGCGAATCGAAGAAATCGAAAGAAGACTCAAAATAAAACAAAAATAACCATGTACAAAACCTAGGTTTTGTGTTATAATATATATATTATTAATTAATGAACTGACTATGAATGACGGACAACCACTTATGACGATGCACGTAACCAAGCGAGATGGCACATCGCAAGATTTTGACTTAGAAAAAGTACACAAAGTTTTGGAATGGGCCACAGCCGATATATCCGGAGTATCAATCTCTGAGATCGAGCTTAAAGCTAATATACAACTGTACGACAAAATCCCTGCTTATGATATCCATGAGCTTTTAATTAAATCAGCTGCAGAACTTATTTCTGAGCACACGCCTAATTATCAATTCGTTGCGGCTAGACTTGTATCTTACAAGTTACGTAAAGAAGTGTATGGTGACTATCAACCATGGCATTTAAAGCAAGTGATTATTGAAAATGTAAGTCGCGATGTGTATGATGGCGCTATCATGAAAGATTACTCACCAGAAGAAATTGATGAACTCGATGCTTATATCAAGCACGATAGAGATGATACTTTTACTTATGCCGGTATGGAGCAATTTAGAGGTAAGTATCTAGTACAAGATCGAAGAACAAAGCAACATTATGAAACTCCTCAGATGTTATACATGATGATTGCAGCTACACTATTTTCAAATTACCCCAAAGAAACACGTATGAAATACGTGAAGGATTACTATGATGCGATTTCTTTATTCTATATATCGTTACCTACGCCGATTATGGCAGGAGTACGCACTCCAACCCGTCAGTTTTCAAGTTGTGTGCTTATCGAATCTGGCGATAGTCTCGATTCTATTAATGCTACTGCAACTTCCATCGTAAAATATATTAGTAAAAAAGCTGGTATCGGTATTGGCGCAGGATCTATTAGAGCGGAAGGAGCCAAAGTTGGAGACGGATCAGTAGTTCATACTGGCTTAATTCCGTTTCTTAAATACTTTCAAGCTGCGGTAAAATCTTGTTCACAAGGTGGTGTCCGCGGTGGAGCTGCAACTGTATATCTACCTATATGGCATTACGAATTTGAAGATCTAATTGTATTAAAAAATAATAAAGGCATTGAAGAAAACCGTGTACGTCATATGGACTATGCATTTCAGTTAAACAAGTTGATGTATGAAAGACTATTGACTGGTGGTAATATAACTTTCTTTGATCCTAACGATGTCCCTGGGTTATATGAGTCATTCTTTGACGATCAAGATAAATTTAAAGAATTATACGAGAAATATGAGAGAGCATATTCTATACGTAAGAAAACATTACCAGCCACTGAAGTGTTTTCTACATTAATGCAGCAACGTAAAGATACAGGTAGAATTTATGTGATGAACGTAGATCATGCTAATGATCATGGCGCTTTTATTGCTAAAAAAGCTCCTATTCGTATGAGTAATTTATGTTGTGAAATTGATCTACCTACAAGTCCATTATCAGATAATCCGGATGAAGGTGAAATATCTTTATGTACATTATCAGCAATCAATTGGGGACTCATCAATGATCCTAAAGATTTCGAAAAATACTGCGATCTTTCTGTACGCGCACTAGACGAGTTACTTGATTATCAATCTTATCCTGTACCAGCGGCAGAACGTGGAACTATGAATCGTAGACCGCTAGGTATTGGTATTATTAACCTAGCATACTTTTTAGCCAAACGTGGTCTTAAATATAATGAAGAAGCGTTTGAAATAGTAGATGAATACGCAGAGTCATGGTCATATTACCTAATTAAGGCTTCACAGAAATTAGCTGAAGAAAAAGGTGAAATAAATGCAAAAAATGACACAAAATATGCCGGTGGAGTTCTTCCAATTGATACATATAAACGAGAGCTAAATAATATAATAGAGCATACGGAAAGACTACCGTGGAACGAGCTTCGTGAGAAACTCCAAGAAACAGGTACTCGAAATTCCACACTCATGGCACTTATGCCAGCGGAAACAAGCGCTCAAATTTCTAATAGCACGAATGGTATTGAACCACCTCGAGCATTAGTTAGTTACAAACAGTCAAAAGATGGTGTTATGGCTCAGGTTGTTCCTGGTTATCATCACCTTAAAAACAAGTATGACTTATTGTGGGATCAAAAATCTCCCGATGGTTATCTTAAGATTTGTAGTATCTTACAAAAGTACATTGATCAAGGGATTAGTGTAAACACGTCTTATAATCCAGAGCATTATGAAGATAATAAGATACCAATGTCTATAATGTTAACAGACCTTGTTACCGCGTACAAATATGGATTAAAGCAACTGTATTATTTCAACACTTTTGATGGTGCCGGAGAAATGACAGACGAAACTACCCATCACGCATACGACGGAGAGAGTTCACAATATGAGGACGAAGATGATTGTGAATCATGTAAGATATGAAGAAAGAAAGAATCCCGCTAAAAGGTGGGGCAGAATGGGATGCTCTCACTCCAGCCAGAAAATGGTATAAGTACTTAACAAGTCCTGGCGTTACAAAGAGTATTAAAAAAGGTTACAATAAA
>Ga0213861_10001317_pt1 | contig 21938 bp, 17 predicted proteins | sample PICome_4_FD_160110 | JGI IMG/M metagenome (GOLD analysis project Ga0213861, IMG submission 160110) | Coastal seawater microbial communities near Pivers Island, North Carolina, United States - PICO131 | ecosystem: Environmental > Aquatic > Marine > Coastal | place: USA: North Carolina... | reverse complement strand
TAGCTTCAACGACTTTCTTTAATTTTTCTATTGATGCAGCGTAGTGCCTTATGTTTCCAGTAATCATTGCATCTGCATCTTTGCAAGCAATCATCGAAGAGCCCCACGCTATTCGATCATTTCGAACCAATCTATCAACATCTCTTTCCAATTGACCTTCCCTTTGGAGTTTTTTGTACAAATGTTTTACATATTTCTCTCTTTTTTCTTTATCTGTGGAATTTACAATTTCAATTTTATAATTTTCATCTAGACCAATTTTTTTTAATTGGCTTCTTATCCTTTTTTCTACCCCAATTAAAATTGGTATTCCTAGTTTATTTCTTCCAAATTCTATAGCAGCTTTAAGCATATTTTCATCTTCACCTTCTGCAAATATAACTCTTTTAGGATTTTTTCTTATCTTTGCATTAATACCTTGCATTAAAGACATAGATGGGTCTAGACGGTTAGATAGTTGGTCTTTATATAAATCAAAATCTTTTATTACTTTTCTAGCTACACCACTTTTTATAGCTGCCTCTGCTACGGCCGAAGGAATAATACTTATTAATCTAGGATCAAAAGTCGAAGGAATTATATAATTTTTTCCATACCGAGGTCGATCTCCACCATAAGCAGAAACAACTTCATCTGGTACATTTTCTCTAGCTAAAAGAGCGATGGCATTAGCCGCTGCAACCTTCATTTCTTCATTTATTGCTTTTGCTCTAACATCTAAAGCCCCTCTGAATATATAAGGAAAACCAATAAGATTGTTTACTTGGTTAGGATAGTCAGAACGACCTGTTGCGATAATTGCGTCGTCTCTTACTTCTTTAATTATTTCCGGTTTAATTTCAGGATCAGGGTTAGCGCAGGCAAAAATAATAGGATTCTTAGCCATAGCCTTTACCATGTCTCTGCTAACTACATCTTTTGCAGATAAACCTAAAAAAACATCAGCATTTTTCATAGCTTCCTCAAGCGTTCTTAATTTTGTTTCAATAGCGAAAGCAGATTTAAACTGGTCAATATTTTTTCTTCCTTTATAAATTACTCCTTTACTATCACACATTATTAAATTGTTATTTTTTACTCCCGAGCTTTTGAATAAATTTGCACAGGCTTGAGCAGATGCTCCTGCACCATTTACAACAATTTTAACTTCGGAAATTTTCTTTTTAGAAATGTCCAAGGCGTTGATTAACGCGGCCGTCGTAATAATCGCTGTTCCATGTTGATCGTCGTGAAATACAGGAATATCTAAAATTTCTTTTAATTTTTGTTCTATTATAAAACAATCAGGCGCCGCAATATCTTCAAGGTTTATACCTCCAAATGTTCCACTAATATTTTTAATAGTTTCAATAATAGAATTTGAGTCATTACTATCTATTTCAATATCGATAGAATCGATATCCGCAAAACGTTTGAATAAGACAGATTTACCCTCCATAACAGGTTTTGATGCTAAGGCGCCAAGATTACCTAAACCTAAAATAGCACTTCCATTACTAATTACAGCAACCAGATTTCCTTTACTTGTATAATCATATGCAAGCTCAGGATTTTTATGAATTTCTTTTACAGGCGCTGCAACTCCTGGAGAATAGGCTAGTGATAAATCCCTTTTAGTTGTTAAAGGTTTTGATGAATTTATCTCAATTTTGCCTGACTTACCTTTTATGTGAAAATCAAGGGCTTCTTTATCTGTGTAATGATCTATTTCTGTTTTTTTTGGCATTTAACTTAACGAGTATGTAATATAAAAAATAATAATTCACTAAAAATTTATGGCCTAATTAAGAATATTTATGAACTTACTTTCATCAGCATCATTATTTAGTTTTTTTACTATAATCAGCAGAATCTTTGGTTATATAAGAGATATCCTGATAGCTATTTTTCTTGGAGCATCAATTTTTGCCGATGCCTTTTTTGTTGCTTTTAGATTACCAAACACTTTTAGGAGATTATTTGCTGAAGGCACTTTTAATGCAGCTTTTATACCAAGTTACATAGCTGTTAAAATTGAAGACAAAAAAAAGGGAAAGAAATTTGCAGACGATGTTTTAAACTCACTATTACTCATATTAATATTATTAGTTACACTTGCTGAAATCTTCACACCTTACTTAGTTTATATTATAGCTCCGGGATTTATTGAAAATGAAATCAAATTTGAATTAGCGGTAGAATTAACGAGAATTACTTTTCCATTTTTATTATTTGTAAGTTTATCCTCTTTTTTTTCAGGCATCCTTAATTCAAACAATAAATTTGCAGCAGCTGCAGCAGCCCCAATTATATTGAATATAATTCTAATTATTAGTTTAATAACATCCTATTTTTTAGATCTTAATTACGTAAGACAATTATCTTATGGAGTAACACTAGCGGGGTTTATTCAATTAGTTTTTCTAGTTTACGTTACATTAAAATTTTATAGACCAAACTTAGTTATTGGCTTTAAGTACAGTAGTAAGGTAAAATTTTTTTTTAGAAAACTTTTACCAAGTATTTTATCATCAGGTGTAACCCAAATAAATATTTTAGTTGGAACAATTATTGCGTCTTTTCAAACAGGCGCCGTTTCTTATTTGTATTATGCAGACAGAATTTACCAAATTAATTTGGCAATTGCGGGAATAGCTGTAGGAACTGTGTCATTGCCAGTTTTGGCTAAAGCTTTTAAAAGAAGGAATATGAAGAAAATTTCTGATATCCAGAATAAATCTATAGAACTCTCGTTGTTGTTTTCCATTCCAGCTAGTCTTGGTTTAATCTTCGCTTCTAGTCCAATAGTTAACGCGCTATTTGGGTACGGTTCTTTTTCAGCAAATGATGTTAAAATGACTGCGACAGCCCTTAAATTTTTTGGCTATGGGGTCCCTGCATTTGCACTGATAAAAATTTTGTCTAATTTCTTTTTTGCCAGAGATAATACAAAAACACCTTTTTATATCTCTATTTTTATTGTGGCTTTGAATATTTTTATAAGTGTAAGTTTATTTTCTAAAATAGGATTTATTATTATTCCAATTGCTACATCAATTTCAACATGGGTCGGTGTAATAATTTATTTATATTTATTAAATTTAAAAAAATCTCTTTTATTAAAAAGGCAATTAGTAATAAATTTCATAAAAATATTGATCTCTACAATAATTATGTCATTAACTTTACTTTTTGCTTTAGAACATTTTGTAAATTACTTAGATTACTCCTATGATTATAAAGCTGTTTATTTAGTATTAATTGTTAGTTGTGTGGGTATTCTTTATTTAATATCATGCTATTTATTAGGAGCATTAAAACTAAAAAATTATAAGACAAATTAGATGAGTGATAAAAAATTAGTATTTTCTGGTGTTCAACCTACAGGCAATTTACATTTAGGAAATTATCTGGGGGCTCTAAAAAATTTTGTTTCTTTACAAAAAGAAATGGAATGTGTTTACTGTGTAGTTGATCTGCACGCTATAACTGTTTTTCAAAAACCTAGTGAGCTATATAATAATGTTTTAGAAACGACCGCAGGCTTCCTAGCAACTGGGTTAAATCCAGATAAAAGCATAATATTCAATCAATCATCTGTTTCTGGTCACTCAGAGTTAGCTTGGATATTAAATTGTGTTTCTAGAATTGGCTGGTTAAATCGCATGACTCAATTTAAAGACAAAGCAGGCTCGGATAAAGAAAAAGCTAGTGTTGGTTTGTATATATATCCTAATTTAATGGCAGCGGATATACTTCTGTATAAAGCTACTCATGTACCAGTTGGAGCTGATCAAAAACAACATTTAGAACTTTCTCGCGACATTGCTCAGAAATTTAATAAAGATTTTAATTGCGAAAACTTTTTTCCTATACCCGAACCTTTAATATCAAAAAAAATTTCAAGGGTAATGAGCTTAAGAGATGCTACAAAAAAAATGAGTAAATCTGAAGAGTCGGATTATTCAAGAGTTAACCTAAAAGATACAGCTGACGAAATAAATAAGAAAATAAAAAAAGCTAAATCGGACTCCGAGCCAATACCAGAAAACATAAAATTATTGGAAAATAAACCTGAAGCTTTAAATTTATTAACCATATATTCTGAAATTTCAAAAAATAAACTTGAAGATGTCGTTTCTGACATGGCTGGAAAAGAGTATTCATTTTTAAAAAAAAAATTAACAGAGGTATTAATAAGCGAAATAACTCCAGTTGGAAAAGAAATGCAAAATTTACTTAAAGATAAGCCGTATTTAAAAAATGTTTTAGAAAAAGGCAGTGAAAAGGCTAATATAATAGCTGAGGAAAACCTAAAGAATATACGTGAAAAAGTAGGTTTGATATAATATAAAGCCTTTATGATACACACAGAAACAACACCAAACCCTGACTCTCTTAAATTTTTATCAGAAAAAACTATTTCTGCATCTGGAACAGAGGAATTTCAAAAAAAACAAAAGGATAAAGTCACAATTCCTTTTGTAAAAGAATTATTAGATTTTAAAGGTGTTGAATTAATTTTATTATCAGAAAAATTTTTATCAGTTAAAAAAAACAAAGATGTTTCTTGGAACGAACTAAAACCAATGGTCATTTCACATTTAAATGATTATTTTGAAAAAAACAGGGGACCCATCTTAAATAACGAGACAAAGACTACTAAAAACGATACTAGCAATGATGAAACTGTTAACAAAATTATTGAAGTTTTAGATACTAAAATAAGACCAGCTGTGGCAAGAGATGGAGGGGATATTAAGTTTAAATCTTTTAAAAATGGAGTTGTTAGAGTTGAACTTCAGGGAAGTTGTTCAGGATGTCCAAGTTCTTTGATGACTTTAAAACAGGGGGTTCAAAATCTTTTGAAGCATTACATAAAAGAAGTTAACTCTGTTGAGGCTATATGATGAAAAAAAAGTTAAGTTATAGAGATAAATTATTAGAATTAGCTTACATTTACGATGTAAGAGAAATAAAAGATTATATTAAGAGTAGAAAAAATTTAACCAGTGGCCAAATAGAACTTATACTTAAAAAAAATAAAATAACTGTTCCAAAAGATTATAAGTCTAATTTTTTTAAAGACAGCATATTAAAACCCATCTCAAAAGCAAAATCTGGTTTAGCAGACTTTAAAGATGAAAAGATAAAAGAAAAAAACAAATTTATACGTAAAATTGAAAACTATAAACATGATTCAATAAGAAAATTTAATTTTGGCATTAAAACCTTTTGGAATAATCTTGGCAAAATCGGATTAAATTTTCTTAATATAATACCAAAATTGGGAAAAACGATCTATGCTTTTTTTGGTAATATTTTCACAGATGTATTTAACGGGATTTATAACCAACAACTAGACCCAAAAAAGGCTAAAAATGTAATAATTGGTATTGTCTCTGTAATTGTTACCGCCACCATCATATTTAGTGGAGTTAGCTATATTGATATTGATAACTTAAAAGTAAAAAAACCAGAAATTAAAAAAGAAGTAAAAAAACCAGAGATAAAAAAAGAAACAATTAAACCAAAAATTAAAAAAGAAGTAAAAAAACCAGAGATAAAAAAAGAAACAATTAAACCAAAAAGAAAAAATTTTGATGAGGCAATTTTACCTGATTTAAACTTAAAAACTGAAACAATTTTAAATCTTTTTAAAGACGTAGAATATGACTTATCACAAGTGCGATCTAAAAAATTAGTTAAACCTATTTATTTTACTCAATTTCCAAGAGACCTAGATGCTTTAAAAAGTGTTGAATTAAAAAAAGAGACCTTTATCAAGATAGTTCTTCCACTCATTGTAGCTGAAAATGAAAGAATACTCGCAGACAGAAAAAAGTTGCTTATTTTAAATAATAAAAAATTTACTACTGATTTAGAAAAGCTATGGATTAGACAAAAGTTGCTAGAATATAAGGTTAAAAAAGGTGATTTAAAGGAGTTATTGACCAGAGTAGATATAATTCCAACATCTATAGCATTAGCTCAAGCAGCAAAAGAAAGTGGATGGGGAACCTCTAGATTTGCTTTAGAAGGGAATGCTATCTTTGGTCAATGGACATGGAGCGGGCAAGGAATTGCCCCGCTAGATAGAGCAAACAACAAAGATCATAAAATTTTGAAATTTCCAATTTTGAGAGCTTCGGTAAAAGCTTATCAAAATAATCTTAATACTCATAGAAGTTATTCGAAATTTAGAGAAAAAAGATTAATTTTAAGAGAAAGTAATAAACAAATTTCTGGTTTAAAACTAACTGAAACTTTAAATAATTATGCTCAAACGGGTTCTGAATATACAAAAATTTTAAATCAGATTATTAAGCAAAATAGATTATCAGATTTTGAACGTGTGAAATTAGAAAATTCAGCTAAAAAGATTGAACTAAGTTCTTAATTCATTTATCACTTATTACAAATTGCACTCCAAGCCATCTCCAAAATCCACTTGAATCTCTTAAAGAGCAGTTAATTCTGCCTCTTTCACCAACAAATTTTTCATTAATATTTACAAGTAAAGTATTATTGTTTTTAAACTTAATATTGGATTGTCTCCACTTATCTCCCTCGTTTGAGTAACAATTTAATGACTTTAAATTCACTATATTGTCATAAAATTCTATTATTACGTTTGGTGGATTTTTACTTTTTGTAAGATATTTTTCTTCAGGATAAATTTTATTATATTTAAATGGTAGTGTTTTAATGAGAGAATTGAATCTTTTTATTTCTCCATATTTTTCATTAATCGGAAATCTTGGAAATTCATAATAATTTTTTGTATCATCCATTACTCCAGAATGTTGTCCTAGTGCGTATTTAAATCCAAGGGATTTGATTATATTTTTAAATTCTAAGCTGTATTCACCAAACGGGTATGAAAAAAAGTTAGAATTTTTTCCTAATTTATCTTTAAAAATTAATATAGATTTTTCAATATCTTCTTTTATGAGATCTTTGTTTTCGTCTACAAGATATTCATGTGAATGACTATGGTTGCCTATTTCAACAAAATTTTCTTTGCTTAATTCTTTTATTTGATCCCATGTCATATAATTAAAGGAACCGACTTCTCGCGTGCTTATAAATAAAATAAAAGGTATTTTTTTTTCTTTTAGTATTGGCCAGGCATTTCTATAAAATGAAGAATAACCGTCATCAATAGTTAAAAGAATTTTTCTTTGAGTTTTTTTATTTATTAAGTCATTTTCAAAATTTTTAGGATTTACAAAATTTATTTTATTTTCTTGGATTATCTTTAAATGCTCTTTAAAATCTTTAAGTTTAATATTAGTGGAAGGGTATTTGTTTTCTTCAAATCTATGGTACATCAAGGAGATAATACCAAAATCATTAATATCATGTGTATCGGAACTTGAATTCAAATTGTTTTGAAAAGCTAAAGCAGTTATAAACAAACTAATGATTAAAGATTTTTTAATTTTAAATTGCATAGGCAAAAGTGACAAAATTGGTTTAAAAATTAATAATAAATTTTATATCCATGATTTTGATCAAAAAGTAAATAAAAATGACTTTTTATTATCAAATATATTAAATCTTATAAAAAGATACAAAGTAAATATTAACGATAATTTTTCTATACTTGTTAATAATGGCCCAGGCAGCTTTTCTTCCATCAGAGTTTCATTAGCTGTGGCAAAAGGAATAAAAATATCAAAAAAAATAAATTTATTTGGATATAAAAATTCAGATTTAGAGCAATTTAACCTTGCCAATATTGATCTTTTAATAAAAAAAAAATTATTACAAAAAAAATTGATTAAACCCTTATATATAAGTTAGATTAAGTTCATGAATTCAATAGAAGAAAAGTGTAAAAGCAAAGGAGTTAGACTTACCGATCAAAGAAAGATCATAGCTCAAGTTATGGCTGACTCAAAAGTAAAGTACGGAGCAAAAGATCACCCTGATGTTGATGAGCTCCATAAACGAGTGAGTGAAGTAGATAAAAAAATAAGTATTGCAACAGTTTATAGAACAGTAAAACTTTTTGAAGAATCTGGAATAGTTGAAAAGCATGATTTTAAAGGTGGCAAAGCAAGGTATGAACAATCCCCAGACGAACATCATGACCACTTAATCGATATTAATAGTGGAGATATAATAGAATTTGTTGATAAAGATATTGAAAAACTTCAGATCGAAGTTGCAAAAAAATTAGGTTATAAATTAGTTGATCATAAATTAGAACTTTATGGATCAAAAATAAAAAAGTAATTTGCAGAAAAAAATTTTCATTAAAACTTTAGGTTGTCAAATGAATGAATACGATAGTAATCGTATTTTAGATTTAACAAGTAAAATTAATTACTCTGTAACAAAAAATTTAAGTGAAGCTAATTGTTATATTTTGAACACTTGTCATATAAGAGAAAAAGCAACTAATAAAGTTTATCACGATATTGGTAGAATTAAAAAAGAGTTTAAAAATAAATCCAAACCGATTATTCTAATAACTGGTTGTGTGGCGCAAGCAGAAGGTGATGTTTTACTAAAAAAAGAAAAATATATTGATGCAGTTATTGGACCACAATCTTATCATCAAATCAACGATACAATATTAAAATTAGAGAGAAAATTTAAATCAATTAATCTGACTGAGTTTGATGTAATAGAAAAATTTGACAGTTTAAACTCTTTAAAGAATTCTGATAACAGAGTTTCATCCTTTTTAACCATTCAAGAAGGATGTGACAAATTTTGTAAATTTTGTGTAGTGCCATATACCCGTGGGGCAGAATTCTCAAGATCAATTACAGAACTGGTAATAGAAGCAAATCAACTAGTAAAAAATGGTGCAAAAGAAATTACTTTGCTTGGTCAAAATGTAAATGCATACAAATTTAAAAATAAAAGGATTTCAGATTTAATTTTAGAAATTTCTAAAATTAAAAATTTAGAGAGAATAAGATATACAACGTCTCATCCCAGAGATTTTACAGATGATCTGATTGAAGTTCACAAAAATTGTGAAAAATTAATGCCCTTGATTCATCTACCCGTTCAAAGCGGATCTAACAAAATTCTACGTGAAATGAACAGAAAACATAATATCGAAGATTATTTAGAAGTTATAAAAAAAATAAAAAAAGTTAAACCAAACATTCAATTTTCTAGTGATTTTATAATAGGATATCCCGGTGAAACAAACGAGGACTTTCAAGAAACAGTCAAATTAATGAAAGAAATAAGATTTATTAACTCTTACTCTTATATATTCAGCGCTAGACCAGGAACTCCTGCGTTTAATTTACCTACTGGAGATAAAGAGGATGCAAAGAAAAGATTAATTAATTTTCAAACAATTGCTGAAAAAATTAAAAATGAATATAGAAAAAATTTAATTAATAAAATATCAATTGTATTATTTGAGAATAAGATAGAAAATAAAAATAAATATTTTGGAAGAGACGAATATTTCAACTCAGTTATTGTTGAAAGTGATGTGAGTTTAATAGGAGAAATTAAAAGTGTAAAAATTACAAATATTAGTGGAAATACTCTTTTTGGTAAAATAATCTTAAACTCAAATGAAAAAAATTATGCGGCTTAAATAAATGTCTGAAATAAGCAAATTAGAACAAAATCTTATTATTAAAAAAATTGATAATGGAACTGTTAATATTTCAATAAATAATAATGATATGTTGATGGCTATCGTCGGACAGTTTGACCAGAATCTTAAAAATTTATCAAAATTGACTAATACAGACGTTTTTTTTAGAGGCAATTCTATAACATGCAAAGGCGAAAAAGAAAGACTATCCATTTTTTGTGATGCTATAAAATTTTTAATTAACAAATATTTTTTAACGAATATTATTGAAAAAGAAGATATAGTTTTATCAGTGAAAAAAAATTTAGAGCTAGAAGAATCGAATGTTAGGAGTTTTAAGCAATTAATAAAAACTCCAAAAAAATCTGTTATCGCACGATCTGAAAAACAGTCAGAATATATAAAAGCTTTAAAAGAAAACGATATTATAATATCGCTGGGACCTGCTGGAACTGGAAAAAGTTTTTTGGCTGTTTCAGTAGCAATAACCTTATTAATAGAAAAAAAAATAGACAGAGTGATCTTGTCGAGACCTGCAGTAGAGGCCGGAGAAAAATTAGGTTTTTTACCTGGTGATATGAAAGAAAAAGTTGATCCATATTTAAGACCTTTATATGACGCGTTGTATGAACTGTTTGGAGCTGACAAAATAGATAAAAAAATCGAAACAGGAGAAATTGAAATTGCTCCTTTAGCTTTTATGAGAGGAAGAACACTTAAAAATTGTTTTGCAATTTTAGATGAAGCGCAAAATGCTACGGAAACTCAAATCAAGATGTTTTTAACAAGAATAGGTGAAAACTCAAAATTAGTTGTAAATGGTGACCCTAGTCAAGTTGATTTAATAAATAAATCTCATTCGGGTTTAATAAAATCAAGAAATATTCTTAAAAATTTAAAAGAAATAAAAATAATCGAATTTGATCACAATGATGTTGTACGACACCCGCTGGTTTCAAAAATCATTAAGGCTTTTCAAAATAATAGCACTAATGATAAAAATTAATGTAATTACTAATAACATTAAATGGCATCATTTCATAAAAAACCCAAATAATTATCTTGATCGAAAAATTGATAGATTAAATTTAAAAAATAAAAAGTTCAAAAAAAAAAATATTTATTGCACTTTATTACTTTCTGGAAATCAGGAAATTAAATTTCTTAATAAAAAATTTAGAAAGAAAAATAGAGTAACAGATGTGCTTTCGTTTCCTTTTGAAAAAAAAAGTGATCTTAAGAAAAAATTAATAAGAGAAAAAGAAATATATCTCGGGGACATAATTATAAATTTAAATAAGATCAAAAATATAAAGGTACTAAAAAATTTTAAAATTGAATTTGACCGTTTGTGGATTCATGGGTTGTTACATTTGTTTGGGTATGACCATATAAAAGAGAAAGATTATTTAAAAATGCATCAGATTGAAAAAAAATATTTTAATTTAATCAATGATTGAAAAATATTTAAATAATCGTTTTTTTATATTATACATTCTTCCTTTTACTATCGGTTCACTAACAACTTTTTCTTTTCAACCGTATAACTTAACAATAATCAATTTTGTAATTTTTCCTCTTTTTTTTTATTTAATTGTTTATATTAATAAAAAATCTAAAACTGTTTACCGCAAAAAACCCTATAAAAAAAATTTATTTATATTTGGGTTGTTATTTAGTTTTGGTTTTTATTTAAGTGGCGTATCTTGGATTGTTAATTCGCTTACATTTGATGATAATTTTAAAATTTTAATCCCATTTGCATTATTATTAATACCATTATTTTTAAGTTTATTTACGGCGCTGACAGTTTTATTTGTTGGTCCTTATTTAAAATTTGATTTTGCCTCTCTTATCATTTTCTCTGGAAGTTTAGCCTTTTCAGATTATTTAAGAGCAAAAATACTCACAGGTTTTCCATGGAATTTATGGGCTTATAGCACTGTTTGGGCTAATGAAATTATACAAATTTTGAATTTAATAGGCTTGCATACCTATAATTTACTTTTAATAACTATTTTTACTTTACCTGCAATTCTTTTCTACAACATATCAGCAGTCAGAAAAATTATTTACTCTATCGTAATCAGCTCTTTTATCTTTATTTTATTTATTTATGGAAGTCAGGAAATAAATAAAAATACACAACGATTAAAAAGTGTAAATGAAAAAATTTTTGTAAAGATTATATCCCCTAATTTTGATTTAAAATATGGTTTAACCAAAGAACATATAGAAGAAAGATTTAAAAAATTAATTAGATATAGTGATCCAGATAAAGATAAAAAAACTTTATTTATTTGGCCAGAAGGGGTCTTTAGTGGATATAGCTATGATGAAGTTTTGGCTTTCAAACAAATAATTTTAAAAAACTTTTCTAAAAAACATTTTATAATTTTTGGCACAAACAAATTAGAACCAAAAACAAATAGTTTTTATAATTCTATGTTAATTGTAGATAATAATTTTCAAATAATACAAAGTTACAATAAGAGAAAGCTTGTACCATTTGGAGAATTCCTTCCATATGAAGATTTCATTAAAAGTTTTGGCTTAAAAAAAATTACCGAGGGTCACGGATCTTATTTAAAGGGAACTAAAGACAATAATCTTGTAATTGATAAATTGAACATTTTACCTTTAATATGTTATGAAGTTATTTTTACAGATTTAGTTCAAAAATCAAGCGAAGATACAAATTTAATTATAAACATTTCAGAAGATGGGTGGTTTGGCGAATCAATAGGACCAGATCAACACTTTGCAAAATCTATTTTTAGAGCCATAGAAAGCAATACTTTTTTTCTTAGATCAACAAATAAAGGAACAAGTGCCATAATTGATAATAAAGGCATTATAGTTAAACGTTTGAACCGAAATGAAGCTGGTAGTATAGAATTTGAAGTGCCATTAATTAAATCAAATAAAATTAAAAATGATTTGATCTTTTTTATACTTTTAATTACATATCTTTTTATCTTTCTATTTTACAAAAAAAAAAATGAAAAATAATAATTATTTATTTACAAGCGAATCAGTTTCAGAGGGACATCCCGATAAAGTTTGCGATAGAATTTCAGATATGGTTGTTGACTCTTATTTGTTAAAAGATCCAGTTTCTAGAGTTGCATGTGAGACATTAGCCACAACCAACAAAGTTGTCTTGGCAGGAGAAACAAGAGGTCCAAAAATTGAAACAGAAGAATTAATTTCTAAAGTTAGAGACTGCATTAAAGATATTGGTTACGACCAAGAAGGTTTTAGTTGGAAAACTGCAAATATTGAAACACATCTTCATGAACAATCTTCAGATATAGCGATGGGAGTTGACTCTAAAGACAACAAGGATGAGGGAGCTGGTGACCAAGGTATTATGTTTGGGTACGCATGCAATGAAACTAAAGAACTAATGCCAGCCCCAATTCATTATTCTCATAAAATTTTAAGATTAATGGCTGAAGATAGAAAAAGTGGAAATTTAAAAGGTATTGAGCCAGACTCCAAAAGTCAGGTTACAATGCTTTATGAAAATGAAAAACCTGTTAAAGTTACATCTGTAGTAATTTCAACTCAGCACTCTAAGGATCTTAATCAAGAAAAAGTTAGAGAGGCAATTATCCCATATATCAAAAAATCAATTCCTGAAAACTTCTTAACCGATCTTAATGATAAAGAAATTTATATAAATCCAACTGGTCAGTTTATAATTGGTGGCCCTGATGGAGATACCGGACTAACAGGAAGAAAAATTATTGTAGATACGTATGGTGGAGCAGCGCCACATGGAGGAGGAGCGTTTTCAGGTAAAGATCCAACAAAAGTAGACAGGTCTGCAGCTTACGCGTCAAGATATCTAGCAAAAAATGTAGTTGCGGCAGGTATTTCTGAAAGATGTTTAATTCAATTAGCTTATGCTATAGGAGTATCAAAACCTTTATCAATCTTCATCAAATTAGCTAATGGAGATGAGACAAAAGTTGATAGAGTTAAAAAGATAATTGAAGACAGTTTTAACTTATCACCAAGAGGTATCAGAGAAATGTTAAAATTGAATAACCCTATATACGAGATTACTTCTGCATATGGCCACTTTGGAAGAAAGCCTACTAGTAAAGGCCAATTTACTTGGGAAAAGACGGATAAAACAGATTTATTTAAACTGTAATCTTGAAAAAACCATAATTTTCTTCTAAACAACTATTAAATAATTGAATTTTCAAAATGGGCATTGGCCCATTTTTTTTTAGGGATGACAAAATGTTAAATAGAGGATTAGATAAACTAGAACTTTTAAGAATAGTCGAAGCAGTAGCTAACGAAAAATCTATAGACAAAGAACTTGTAATAGGTTCTATGGAAAGCGCTATTCAAAAAGCTGCACTTACCAAATTTGGAAATGATAATAATATAGAAGTTATTATAGATAGAGAAAGCGGAGATATCAAAATTCAAAAAGTTTTAGATATTGTGGAAAATGTTGAGGATACAGCAAGGGAAATCACTTTAGAAGATGCTCAGAAAAATAATCCTAAAACCAAAGATTTAAAAGTTGGTGAAAAAATTTATGAAGAATTACCTCAAATAGATTTTGGTCGAATAGCCGCACAAAGTGCTAAACAAGTTATAAGCAGCAGGGTTAGGGAAGCTGAAAAAAACAGACAGTACGAAGATTTTATAGATAAACAAGGGCAGATTTTAAGCGGTATAATTAAAAGATTAGAATATGGTAACGTAATCGTGGACTTAGGTAAAGCTGAAGGAGTTATAAAAAAAGACGAATTAATACCGAGGGAAATTTTAAAAACAGGGGATCGAGTTAAAGCTTACTGTTATGAGGTTAAAAAAGAATTAAAAGGTCATCAAATATTTTTATCAAGAGCTCATCCTCAATTTTTAGCAAGATTATTTTTTCAAGAAGTGCCAGAAATTTATGAAGGTACAATTGAAATCAAATCAGTTGCAAGAGACCCTGGAAGTAGAGCTAAAATCTGCGTACACTCACAAGATTCTTCAATTGATCCCGTTGGAGCATGTGTCGGTATGAGAGGAAGCAGAGTTCAAACAATTGTAAATGAATTACATGGAGAAAAAATTGATATTATTAAATGGACTGAAGACTTACCAACTTTAATTTCTGAATCTTTATCTCCTGCTGAGATACAAAGAGTTCTTATAGATCAAGATAATAAAAGAATAGATATCATTTTAACGGAGGAAAATTTGAGTAAAGCTATTGGTCGAAGAGGACAAAATGTAAGATTAGCCTCTAAACTTACAAATTATGAGATAGATATTTTAACCGATAAAGAAGACTCTGAAAGAAGACAGGCGGAATTTAAAGAAAGAACCGATACTCTTATTAAGAATCTTGAAGTAGACGAAACTCTTGGGCAACTATTAGTATCTGAAGGATTTACAAGTATAGAGGACATTTCACAATCTACCCCAGAAGATATTGCTAGAGTTGAAGCCATAGATGAAGAAACAGCAAGCGAGTTAATTAATAGATCTAAAGAAACATTGGTAAAAGAAAAAAAAGCAGTCGCATTAAAACTCAAAGAGTTAGGGGTGGAAGAAAATTTAATTAATCTTAAAGGAATGACTCAGGGTATGCTTGTAATATTGGGTCAAAAAAATATTAAAAAACTGTCTGATTTTGCAGACCTGTCATCTGACGAATTAATCGGGGGCTTTGATGAAATTAGGGGTAAAAAAATTAGAATTGATGGTTATTTAGAGGAATTTTCTTTGTCAAGAAAAGAAGCTGACGAATTAATTATGTCAGCGAGAGAGATTGTGTACAAGTAATGTTATGGAAAAAGACAATAAAAAAAAGACCCTTACAATTTCATCTGATTTAAAAAAAAAAATCGACACAACTTCAATAAGCACTAGAGCTAAAAAATCCTTTGCCGTCAAAAAAAAAGAACCTTTTAGAGGCAATAAAAACACTAATAGGGTAAATCAAAATTATAATCCATCAAAGAGCCCAGATCTGAAAAAAAAGAATTTTGCAAGAAAGTTTATTGAACAACAGGCAACTAAAGCTTTTATTAAGAAAGATGATAAACCCACAGGAAAAAGCAAGCTTAAACTTAAAGGCCCTATAGACAAAAGAGATTTTAAATTAACTGTATCAAGAGCTTTAAATGTTGAGGAAATTGAAATTAAACAGAGAAGTTTAGCTTCAGTTAAAAGAGCCAGGTTAAAAGAAAAGAAAACAAACATAGACGGGGAAAAGAAAGAATTTAAAAAAGTTTTACGTGATGTAAAAATTCCAGAACAAATAACCATTCAAGAACTCTCTAATAGAATGGCAGAAAAATCTAACGATATTATTAAATTTTTGTTAAACATGAAAGTTGTAGCTACAATTAACCATGTAATCGATAAAGATACAGCCGAATACATAGTTAAAGAATTTGGTCATACCCCCGTTTTTGAAGATAAACCAAATTTAAATATAGATACAAAACAAGAAATATTAGAGGGTAATGTTCAAACAAGACCACCAGTTGTAACTATAATGGGTCATGTAGATCATGGTAAAACTTCCTTGTTGGATGCTTTAAGGGATACAGATGTTGTTTCTGGAGAACACGGTGGGATCACACAACATATTGGAGCATATCAAGTAAAGACAAAAGAAGATAAATTGATTACTTTTATAGATACCCCTGGCCATGCCGCATTTACGGAAATGCGTGCTAGAGGCTCGAAGATAACAGATATTGTAATTCTAGTTGTTGCAGCAGACGACGGAATAAAACCACAAACAGTCGAGGCTATTAAACACGCAAAAGCAGCTAATGTCCCTATAATTGTAGCAATAAATAAATGTGACTTACCCGAAAAAAATATAAGTAAAATTAAAAACGAGATGATGCAATATGAACTTATTGCAGAAGATTTAAGCGGTGATACTCTGTTTGTGGAGGTTTCTGCTCTCAAAAAATTAAATCTAGATAAATTAAAGGAAAGCATTTTACTTCAATCAGAAATATTAGATTTAAAAGCTTCTTTTTCTGATCAAGCCAGAGGAGTTGTTATAGAGTCCAAAATAGATAAAGGAAAAGGACCTGTATCAACAATATTAATTAGTAACGGCAAGCTTAAAAAAGGTGACTATTTTATTTGTGGTAATACATGGGGTAAAATTAGAGCGATGATTAATTATGACGGAAAAACTGTTAATGAAGCCTTGCCTTCTACGCCCGTTGAAATTTTAGGCATGAATAGTTCAGCATATGCAGGAGCTGAATTTATAGTGACTCAAAATGAAGATGAAGCAAAAAAACTATCCGAATTCAAACAGAATAACACTAGTCAAAATAAAGTTTTATCTAAAGACAAAACAACTTTATTTGATGAAAATAAAGATAAAGAGGAACTCAACATAATAATTAAATCTGATGTTCAGGGTTCAAGTGAAGCATTAAAAATGGCAATCAATAAAATCAAACATGATGAAGTCGAAGCAAAAATTATTTTATCAGATATTGGAATGATTAATGAAACAGATGTTTCTTTAGCTAAAGCATCGAGCGCAATATTGATAGGATTTAACGTCAAACCAAATAGAGAAGCAAAAAAGTTAGCCGAGGAACAAAAGGTTAATATTAAATATTTTAATATCATTTATGAAGCATTAGATCATGTTGAAAAATCTTTATCAGGTCTTCTAGAACCCGATATTAAAGAAACAGTATTAGGAAGCGCAGAAATACAAAAAATATTTTCAGTATCTAATGCTGGAAAAATTGCAGGTTCAAAAGTTATCAATGGAGAAATAAAAAGTAAATCTAAAGCGCGAATTATAAGAGACGGAGTCGTTGTTTATACAGGTGAAATCATGACAATCTTTAGAGAAAAAAATCAGGTAAAAGAAGTGGGCACAGGTTTAGAGTGCGGTATAAGTGTGAAAGATTTTATAGACTTTAAAGAAAAAGACGTAATTGAATCATTTTTAGCTGAGGAAATACGGAGATCAATTTAATGGGAAATCAGTCATCACAAAGACCATTTAGTCAAAGACAACTAAGAGTCGGAGAATTAGTTAAACAAAATTTAGGTGAGTTATTTATAAGAAATGAAGCAAAAATACCTTCTATTAATTCAAAATTAATTACCGTTACAGAAGTAAGAATGACCCCAGACCTTAAAACAGCTAGGGTTTACGTAATACCTCTAGGTGGAGAACACACTAAAGAAACTGTAATAATCTTGACGGAATACTCGCATCTTGTTAGAAAAGCCCTGTCTAAAAGGCTAGATATTAAGTTTCTTCCTAAACTCACATTTGTAGAAGATAACTCATTTGAATATGCTGAAAAGATAGAAAAGATTATAAAAAAGAACAAAGAAAATGATAAAGACAAAAAAAGATACAATTAATTCACTAGCAACTCATGAAAAAGATGTTGGTTCAACAGAAGTACAAATAGGATTGCTTACGGATAAAATAGCAAAATTATCAGAGCACTTTAAAATTTTTAAAAAGGATAAACACTCAACTTTAGGTTTGACTAAATCAGTAAATAAAAGAAAAAAACTTCTTACTTACCTTAAAAAGAAAAATGTTGATTCCTATCAAAAGGTTATCAAACAATTAAATTTAAGGAAATAATGTTTAAAATTCATAAAGAAGAGTTAGAAGTTAATGGTAAAAAATTAATTTTAGAAACTGGAAAAGTAGCTCGTCAAGCTGATGGAGCGATTATAGCAAGTCTAGGTGAAACAGTTGTAATAGCAACGGTAGTTGGAGCAAAAAAATTAAAGGATGGACAAGATTATTTTCCTTTATCAGTTAATTATCAGGAAAAATTTTATGCAGCTGGGAAAATCCCTGGTGGGTATTTTAAAAGAGAAGCTAGACCTACCGAAGCTGAAACATTAATTTCCAGATTAATAGACAGACCTATAAGACCTTTATTTCCATCAAGCTTTATGAATGAGGTGCAGTTACTTCCAACAGTATTATCTTATGATGGAGAAAACCAACCAGACGTGTTATCAATTATTGCTTCCTCAGCTGCGCTAGCTATTTCGGGTCTTCCTTTTCAAGGACCAGTTGCTGCAAGTAGAGTCGGATACAAAGATGGTAAATTTTTATTAAATCCTTCATTAGAGGAATTAAAAGACTCCGAGTTAGACTTAGTTGTTGCAGGCACTAAAGATGCAGTTTTAATGGTTGAGTCAGAAACATCAGGATTATCTGAAAAGGTTATGCTTGATGCTGTAAAATTTGGACATGAAAAATTTGTCCCAATAATAGAAGCTATAGAAAAATTAGCAATAAAAGCTGGTAAACCTGAATGGGAAATAAAAGAAATTGATCATTCAAATGTTAAAAAGCAAATTGCAGATAAGTTTGAAGCTGGATTAAGAAACGCATTTAAAGAAATCGATAAGAAAAAAAGATCTACAGCTATTTCAGAAATAGAAACCCAGTGTAAAGAGATGTTTGCAGAAGATGAAAATGTTTCAGAAAATCAAGCGATGGCTCAATTAAAGTCTCTTGAAAAAGATATAGTTAGGACCGCAATATTAAAAGATAAAAAAAGAATAGATGGTCGAGGTTTAGCGGATGTTAGACAAATTCAATGTGAAGTGGGTGTACTTCCTCGAACACATGGCTCAGCTCTGTTTACAAGAGGAGAAACTCAAGCTTTAGTAGTTACAACATTGGGTATGACAGATGATGAACAAAGATTAGAGAGTCTAGAAGGAATGCAAAGATCAAATTTTATGTTGCATTATAACTTCCCCCCTTTTTCTGTAGGAGAATGTGGAAGAATAGGAACTGGAAGAAGAGAGATTGGACATGGTAAATTAGCGTGGAGAGCGATCAGCTCCTCGTTACCATTAAAAGAAAATTTTCCTTATACGTTAAGAGTAGTATCAGAAATTACAGAGTCCAATGGTTCTTCATCCATGGCAACAGTTTGTGGAACTTCATTATCATTGATGGATGCTGGCGTTCCAATTAAGGAACCGGTAGCTGGAATTGCAATGGGACTGATAAAAGAAGGAGAAGAATTTTCAGTTCTTTCAGATATTCTAGGTGATGAAGATCATTTAGGAGACATGGATTTTAAAGTAGCTGGAACAAAAAGCGGCATAACTTCACTTCAAATGGATATTAAAATTACAGGTATAACATTTGAAATTATGGAAAAAGCCCTAGATCAAGCCAAAGACGGAAGAGAGCATATTCTTAGCGAAATGAACAAAGCTCTTAAGACTTCAAGAAAAGAATTTTCTAAGCACACTCCAAAGATTGAGATAATTAAAGTAGACAAAAAAGATATAGCAACAGTAATTGGTAAAGGTGGAGCAACTATTAGAGAGATTGTAGAAACTTCAGGCGCTAAAGTAGATGTAAAAGACACAGGTGAAGTTACAGTTGCGGCTCCAGACGAAGTTTCAAGAAATAAAGCTATAGAGTTTATTAAAAATTTAGTTGCCAAACCAGAAATGGGAAAAATTTATAAAGGTAAAGTTGTAAAAATTATGGAGTTTGGTGCTTTTGTTAATTTTTTAGGAAAACAAGATGGTCTCGTTCATATATCCGAGTTAGCTGAGAAAAGAGTAGCAAAAGTTGGAGATGTAGTTAAAGAGGGAGATGAAGTATCAGTCAAAGTTGTTGGATTTGATAGAGGTAAAGTTAAATTATCAATGAAGCAAGCTTCCGCTTAAGACATATTCTTAGGATCGGGCATCCCTACTTTATTATAACCAGCATCTACATAATGAATTTCGCCAGTTACTCCATTAGCTAGATTACTTAGTAAGTACAAGGCAGAGTTTCCAACATCATGAATATCTACGTTTCTTTTTAAAAATGAATGATCTTCATTCCATTTATATAAAAATTTAGCATCTCCGATAGCAGATGCCGCTAAAGTTTTGATAGGTCCAGCACTTATTGCATTTACTCTTATTTTTTTTTGCCCTAGATCTCTTGCAAGATATTTAACACTTGCCTCAAGCGCTGATTTACAAACTCCCATAACATTATAATTAGGTATTGCTTTTGTAGACTCGTATGTAAGAGTTAATAGGCTTCCTCCATCTTTCATTATTTTAGAAGCCTCTTTAGCCACTTCTGTAAATGAAAAGCATGAGATAAGCATACTTCTGAGAAAATTTTCTCTTGATGTATTTAAATATTCACCAGAAAGTTCAGATTTATCAGAGAAAGCAACAGCATGAACTACAAAATCTATTTCACCCCATTTATTTTTAATGTCTTCAAAAAGTTTTATAACTTCTTCTTTTTTTTCAACATCACAACTAAAAGTCACTTTAGAATTTAATTTTTCTGCCAAAGGTATAACTCTTTTTTTTAATGCATCACCAAGGTATGTAAAAGCGAGTTCTGCTCCAGCCTCGGCTAATTTTTGTGAAATACCCCAAGCTATTGAACGTTCATTAGCAACGCCCATAATTAATCCTTTTTTACCTTTCATTAAATTCATTTATTAGACCTTTTCAAAAATCAATGTTGCATTAGTTCCACCGAAACCAAAACTATTAGACATTACAGAGTTCAATTGAATTCCTTTTTCAACTTTAGTAACTATAGGATATTTTTTTGCCTCTTCATCCATCTCGGTTATATTTGCAGAAGCAGCTATAAAATTATTTTTCATCATTATTAAACAGTAAATGGCCTCATGAACAGAGGTAGCCCCGAGAGAATGACCAGCTAAAGATTTTGTTGAACTAATTTTAGGTTTATGATCACCAAAGGCCTCTCCTACTGCTTTTAACTCAGTTATGTCCCCAACAGGAGTTGAAGTTCCATGAGTGTTTATGTAATCGATTTTATTTTTTGAAGTACTTAAAGCCATTTTCATACATCTCACCGCACCTTCGCCAGATGGTGCAACCATATCGTAACCATCAGATGTAGCACCATAACCTGTAATTTCAGCGTATATTTTTGCACCTCTTGCTTTTGCATGTTCATATTCTTCTAAAACTACTACACCACCACCACCAGAAATGACAAAGCCATCTCTAGTTTTATCATAAGGTCTTGAGGCTTTTTCAGGAGTACTATTATATTTTGATGACAATGCTGTCATTGCATCAAACATTGCAGTCATAGCAAAATGAACCTCATCACTTCCTCCTGCAAAGATAATTTTTTGTTTACCAAGTTGAATTAATTCCATTGCATTGCCTATGCAGTGACCACTGGTTGCGCATGCAGAACTAATTGTATAATTAACTCCTTTAATTTTAAAAGGGACCGCTAAAGTCGCCGAAGCTGTACTAGACATTGTTCTAGGCACAACAAACGGACCCATTCTTTTTGGATTTTTATCTCTCGTTTTATCCGCTGCTAGTATTACATTTTCTATTGAAG
>Ga0213861_10001315_pt1 | contig 21946 bp, 15 predicted proteins | sample PICome_4_FD_160110 | JGI IMG/M metagenome (GOLD analysis project Ga0213861, IMG submission 160110) | Coastal seawater microbial communities near Pivers Island, North Carolina, United States - PICO131 | ecosystem: Environmental > Aquatic > Marine > Coastal | place: USA: North Carolina... | reverse complement strand
TCGACCACGTGGAAGTGCACCCCTGCCACTACAATTGGAAAACCTTCATCGAAGTCTATTTGGAGGATTACCACGTCGAGCCATTTCATCCTGGTTTGGGTCAGTTTGTGACCTGCGATGACCTTGAGTGGGAGTTTGCGCCATTTCACAGCGTGCAACGTGTTGGCGTTCACAAGGCCTTGTCTCAGCCAGGCACTGATGCGTACCGCGTCTGGCATGACAAGCTGATGTCCTTTCGACAAGGCCAAGCACCCGACTTTGGTGCCATTTGGGTCACCTACTATCCGACTCACATGATTGAACTTTATCCTCACGTGCTTGTGCTCTCAACGCTACACCCCATTTCGCCACAAGAAACGGTTAACGTCGTTGAGTTTTACTACCCAGAGGAAATTGCGTCATTTGAGCGTGAGTTTGTAGAAGCGCAGCAAGCTGCCTACATGGAAACGGCCGTTGAAGATGATGAAATCGCTGAACGCATGGACGCGGGCCGCAAAGCACTGTACGAACGCGGCGATATCGAAGTGGGCCCCTACCAATCACCCATGGAAAACGGCATGCAACATTTTCATGAGTGGTATCAAAGCCTAATCAATAAAACACAACCCTGAATCATTAGCCAAAAAGTCTAAGCCAAGTTTGGTTTGCTACGCTCGTGATTAACCACATTAAAATTCACCGAAATCAGGTTCAATTAATTGAACCTGATTGTCTTTTTGTCGTCTAAGATTTAACCGTATTTTTTACAAAATAACTTCAAAGCGAAGCTGACAACAACATGAAAAGAATCATGCTTTTTCTGGCCACTAACTTGGCCATTCTGATTGTTCTGGGTGTGATCTTAAACATCACAGGTGCCAATCGATTTTTAACGCCTCAGGGTTTGGATATCCAAACACTGCTGGTGTTTTCGGCCATTATTGGCTTCGGCGGTGCTTTCCTGTCGTTGCTGATTAGTAAATGGGTTGCCAAGTTCACGACCAAGGCTCGCGTGATTGACCCCGATGCGCCCAGTGACGCGCGCGAAGCTTGGCTGGTTCAGACCGTGCACCAATTTGCCGACCGTGCCGAGATTGGACGCCCTGAAGTAGCCATCTATGACGGCCCACCAAACGCATTTGCGACTGGCGCCTTTAAAAATAATGCACTCGTTGCTGTGTCTACAGGACTGCTCGAAAGCATGACCGAAGAAGAGGTCGCTGCCGTTTTGGGCCACGAAGTAGCTCACATCGCCAATGGCGACATGGTGACTTTGACCCTCATCCAAGGCGTGCTGAACACGTTTGTGGTGTTTTTTGCTCGCATCGTGGGCTACTTTGTGGATCGAGTGATTCTGAAGAATGACCGTGGCCTGGGCATTGGTTATTTTGCTGCGGTGATTATTTCCGAAATCATCTTCGGTATTCTTGCCAGCATCATTGTGGCTTGGTTTTCACGCCAGCGTGAGTTCAGAGCAGACGCTGGATCGGCAAAGCTGATGCAAGCCCGTGAACCAATGATTAGAGCTTTGGCTCGACTCGGTAACTTAACCCCTGGTGAACTTCCCCGCAGTTTCGAAGCTTCAGGGATTAGTGGTGGGAAAGGGATTGGAGCCCTTTTTGCAACCCACCCACCAATTGAGCAAAGAATCGCTGCTTTGCAGTCAATGTGAACTAAAAAAGTCGCCATTGGCGACTTTTTTAATTAGCCGGGCTTCAAATTAGAACGCATCCAAGCCAAACATCTCGCCCAAGCGTCTTGGGCTGCTTTCGGTTCATACATGGGCCGGTAATCAGCAAAAAATCCATGGTCAGCACCCTCATAGATTCTGATCGTGCTGCGCTGTGCATACTCATTGCCCAAACTGAGCGCTTTTTGCATCGACCTCACATCCGACAGTGGAATGCCTGCATCTTTTTCGCCATAAAGACCCAATACAGGTGCTTGTAGCGTCGAAACCACGTCGATGGGATGCCGTGTATGGAGTGGGCCGTGTCCTGCTGTCAGGCGCCCATACCAAGCCACCGCCGCGTTCACCATAGGCTGGTGTTCGGCATAACGCCAAGTCACTCTTCCGCCCCAACAAAACCCAGTCACGCAAACTTGGGCCAAGTTGCCGCCGTGCAAACCAGCCCATACCAAGCAAGCATCCAAATCTTGCAGCACTTGGTCATCAGACACCTGACTGACAATTTTCGACACGATATCGCTGACTTCACTTAAAGCGGCTGGATCTCCTTGCCGAAAATACAATTCCGGTGCAATTGCCAAAAAACCCTCATGCGCGAAACGTCGGCACACGTCTTGAATGTGCTCATGAACCCCAAATATCTCCTGAACCACCAAAACCACCGGAAAACGTCCAGGATGCTCTGGCATCGCGAAATAAGCTGGCATGCTTTCGGTGTCCACCGGCACTTGGGTCATTCCCACTTTGAGGCCGTTAGCCGTTGTTTGTATGGGGGTTTTTGCTTTTTCATTCATTTCTAACTCCTCAAGTTTTCTGATAACAACGCGTCTTTAGTGTGCTTGTTCCCAATTGCCACCCTGACCGACTTCAGCGAGCAAAGGCACGCTCAACTCAGCCACCTCACACATCAACCTTGGTAGGTTTTCACAAACAAGCGCGAGCTCATCACTCACCACATCGAGAACCAATTCATCGTGTACCTGCATGATCAAACGGCTTTGGAGTTTTTCGGTCTCTACCCAGCGTTGCGTCGCCACCATCGCCATCTTAATCAAGTCAGCCGCAGTGCCCTGCATCGGGGCGTTAATCGCAGCCCGCTCTGCACCCGCGCGTCGGGCACCGGCTGCATTGATGTCGGTCAACCAAAGCCTTCGACCAAAAACCGTTTGCACAAACCCCTGCTCATGCGCCAAAGCCTTTGTGGTTGCCATGTACTGAGCAACACCTGGGTAGCGCGCAAAATAGCGGTCGATGTAGGATTGTGCCGCCTCACGGGTGATGCCCAAGTTCCCGGCCAGTCCGTGGGCGCCCATGCCATATATCAAACCAAAATTTATGGTTTTAGCCATACGGCGCTGATCCGCATTGACTTGATCCACGCTCACCCCAAACACCTCCGCGGCGGTGGCTTTATGAATGTCCTCGCCTTTTGCAAAAGCCTTGAGCAGACCCTCATCAGCCGACACGTGCGCCATCACGCGCAATTCAATTTGGGAATAATCGGCAGACACAATCTGGCCATCCGCCTGCCGAGGAATGAACGCTTTTCTGATACGCCGGCCTTCTTCAGTTCGGATGGGGATGTTCTGTAAATTCGGCTCCGATGAGGACAACCGCCCTGTGATAACAGCCGCTTGGGCGTAGTGCGTGTGCACCCGGCCCGTTACCGGGTTGATCATTTTGGGTAACTTATCGGTATAGGTCGATTTTAGTTTCGCAAGTCCACGGTACTGCAACAACACCTTAGGCAGTGGATAGTCCTGCGCAAGCTTACTTAAAACCTCTTCATCGGTCGATGGGGCGCCACTGGCCGTTTTACGCACGACCGGCAGTTGCATCTGAGTAAAAAGAATTTCGCCCAGCTGTTTGGGTGAATTCAAATTAAAAGGCTGTCCCGCTATTTCGTAGGCACGCTTTTCGATTTCTAAGAGCTTTTCCCCGATTTCGTGGCTCTGGGAATGAAGCTCTTGAGGGTCAATTCGAACACCCTCACGCTCAATCACAAACAGCACTTCACTGACCGACAGTTCGAGCTCGTAAATACGCTGTAAGGCCTCATCAGCTTGCACCTGCGGGTAAAGCACGTGATGCAGGCGTGCCGTAAAGTCAGCATCTTCGCAAGCATAGTGACTCGCCTTATCAACAGCCACCTCATCGAAACCTATTTGGTGAGCACCTTTGCCACACAATTGCTCATAGGATACGCCCCGTTGCCCGAGCCAACGGTGCGAAAGTTCAGCCAAGGCCACGCTGCGATGCGACTCAAGCACGTAGGCTTGCAACATGGTGTCATGCGCGATCCCTGCCAAATGCAAACCCTCGTTGGCAAAAACATGGGCATCGTACTTCGCGTGGTGCAGTATCTTGGTGGGCTTGCTAGACTCAAGCCACGGCGCAAACATGGCAAGAATCTCTGCTTTGTTCAGTTGCACCACGGCTTCGGTGCCACGGTGAGCCAGGGGAATGTAGCAAGCTTGTCCGGGGGCCACACAAAGTGAAAAACCCACGAGCCGAGCCTGCATGCCATCTAGCGAGGTGGTTTCTGTATCCAAAGCCACCAGATCGGCTTGCGTCACGCGATCGAACCATGTTTGGGCTTGCGCGAGCGTCAACACTGTCTCATATGCCAAGTGCGCAACTGGGGTGGCCATCGTCGGCACGACTTCGCCTGATATCGCCGCTGGCGTGTCAGTGTTTCGATTGACCCTAGCATCACCCTTGGGGATACGCTGCGCATCGCCACTCAATTCGCGCAGCCATGTTCTGAAGCCATAACGCTCATAGAGTTGCGTCAGTTTGTCGACATCGGCCACTTTGGGCACAAAGTGCTCGATTTCACGAGCTTCAAGCGGCAACTCACAATCCAATTTAACGGTTAACAACTGTCGGGTTAGCTCGAACTGGCCCATGGCCTCTTTGAGATTCGCACCCGCAGCACCTTTGATTTCATCAATATGCGCCAATAAGTTATCAACACTATCGTAGGCCTCTAACCACTTAACAGCGGTTTTGGGTCCCACCTTATTGACGCCGGGAACGTTGTCCACGGTGTCTCCCACTAACATCAAGTAATCCACGATGCGTTCAGGTGGTACGCCAAATTTGTTTTTAACGCCTTGCGGGTCAAGCTTTTCACCGTTCATGGTGTTGACCAACAAACAGTTGGGCGTCACCAACTGCGCCAAATCTTTGTCACCGGTGGATATGATCGTTGCCAGCCCGTTTGCTTCCGCCAAAACGGATAAGGTACCGATCACGTCATCGGCTTCGACGCCAGTCACACCAATCACCGACCAACCCAAAGCGGCAACAGCCTCATGGATGGGCTCAATTTGAGTTGCCAAGTCCTCAGGCATCGCGGCACGATTGGCTTTATAGTCGGGGTACACGTCTTCGCGAAAGGTTTTACCTTTTACGTCAAAGATGCAGACGGCATAATCAGGATGATAATCAAGCATTATTTTGCGCATCATATTGATTACGCCATACAGAGCACCCGTGGGCTCGCCCTGTGCGTTTCTTAAGTCAGGCATGGCATGATAGGCGCGATAAAGATAACTTGAGCCATCAACCAGTAACAAGGTTTTTTTCATGAGTCAGAACCTAAAGTCTTCAACTGCTATTGAGCAGACACCCCAAATTATGTCAGAGATGGTACTTGCGGCTGAAACATTAGCCCATGTTGGCCCCGCTGTCAGTGTTTTTGGTAGCGCACGACTGCCTGCCAACTCACCTTACTGCGCGCTCAGCCGCGAAATTGGTGCGCGCCTCGCCAAGGCTGGGCTGGCGGTCATTGCAGGTGGTGGCCCTGGCATCATGGGTGCCGCCAATATGGGCGCCTACGAGTCTGGCGGCACTAGCATTGGCCTAAACATCAAGCTGCCCGCCGAACAAAAAGACAACCCTTACCAGACCATAGACCTTCAGTTCGAGTACTTCTATTCACGTAAAGCCACCTTTTTCATGCACAGCATGGCCTATATCGCACTGCCAGGCGGATTTGGTACGTTAGATGAGTTATTTGAAGCCTTGACACTGATTCAAACCGGTAAAATACCTGCTGGCCCTGTTATTTTGGTCGGTAGCGCATTCTGGTCAGGGCTCATTGAATGGTTAAAGGCAGAAGTTCTCAAGCTAGACATGGTCACACCGTCACACATGGATTTATTCATCATTGAAGACGATCCGGCTCGCGTGGTCGAACGGGTATTGGCTTACAAATACACGCATTTAAGCGAGTCATTGAGGCCAAGCGCCTTGCCCTAGCCTCAAAATCAAAGGCGCTTGGCTCTGCCAACCGCACCGAATCACAATAAAAACCTGAATCCAGATAAATTGTTAATGACGCCATTCAAAGGAACCCAAATGGATAAAGCTGTTTTCCCTGTCAAGCTCGATGACTCAACACTTTTACATCACCAGTCCTACATTCAAGGTCAGTGGGTTGATGCCGATGATGGCAGCTATTTCCCCGTCGACAACCCGGCTGATGGGCAAACAATTGCGTATGTGGCCAACAATGGGCCAGCTGCCGCCGCACGCGCCATAGATGCGGCCAATGCGGCCTGGCCGGCATGGCGAGCGTTAACGGCTAAGGCACGGGCTGGCATTTTGCGCAAATGGTTTGATTTGATTGTTGCCAACACCGAAGATTTGGCTCGCATCATGACGACCGAGCAAGGCAAACCGTTGGCTGAAGCACGCGGCGAAGTCGCCTATGGTGCCTCGTTTGTCGAGTGGTTTGCAGAACAAGGCAAACGCATCATGGGCGACACGATCGATGCGCCCATACCAAACACCCGGATCTTAGTGCTTCGAGAGCCTATCGGTGTGTGTGCAGCAATCACACCATGGAATTTTCCAATTGCCATGATCACACGTAAGATTGCACCCGCGCTTGCGGCCGGTTGCACCGTCGTTTTGAAGCCGGCTGAACAAACGCCCCTATCAGCCCTGGCATTGGCTGAACTGGCGCAACGCGCAGGCATCCCTGCTGGTGTTATCAACATCATCACTGCCGATAGCGAGCAGTCCATTGCGATTGGTAAAGTTCTTTGCGAAAGTCCAATCGTACGCAAACTAACCTTTACGGGCTCAACGCAAGTCGGACGCATCCTCATGCAACAAAGCGCGCCCACCATTAAAAAACTCTCTCTCGAACTCGGTGGCAACGCACCATTTATTATTTTTGATGATGCAGACATTGATGCCGCGATTGAAGGCGCCATGGCATCGAAGTACCGCAATGCAGGACAGACTTGCGTATGCACCAATCGTTTCTACGCACACGCCAAAATCTATGACACATTTGCACAGAAATTAACTCAAGCCGTTAATGCTAGGCTTAAAGTCGGCGAAGGCTTTGAAGAAGGCACCACCACAGGCCCCCTGATTGATGAAGCTGCTGTCAAAAAAGTTCAGCAACATATTGACGATGCACTCGCGAAGGGCGCGAAGGTTTTAACCGGCGGCAAGGCTCACGCGCTTGGCGGACGTTTCTTTGAACCAACGGTGATGACAAATGTGTCGAGCAACATGCTTTGCATGAGCGAAGAGACCTTTGGACCACTTGCACCAATCGTTAAGTTTGACGACGACGCACAAGTCATTGCCCTAGCCAACAACACTGAGTTTGGCTTGGCAGCCTACTTTTACAGCCGTGATATTGGACGGATTTTCCGGACAGCTGAAGCATTGGAATACGGCATTATCGGCGTGAACGCCGGCATCATCTCAAGTGAGGTTGGTCCTTTCGGCGGCATGAAGCAATCGGGCCTTGGCCGCGAAGGCTCGGTCTACGGCATGGATGACTTTCTAGAAATGAAATATGTTTGCTTGGGCGGCATCTAAGGCGCACAGAAAAAAGGCCTAGCAATTTTTTGCTAGGCCTTCTTAGACCGCTTGCATCACACTTGATGCAAGCGGAAATTACGCTTTGACGGATTAAACGCTTACTCGCGAGACATGCGTCGACGCTCATGCTCTTGCAAATAGCGCTTACGCAGGCGAATCGATTGTGGCGTTACCTCAACCAATTCATCTTCGTCAATAAATTCCACCGCGTACTCAAGTGTCATCCTAATGGGCGTGACCAAATCAATGTGCTCATCTTTGCCTGATGAGCGAACGTTGGTTAGCTTCTTCTCGCGGATGGGATTAACCACCAAATCATTATCGCGCGAGTGAATGCCAATCACCATGCCTTCATACAAAGCATCACCTGGAGCCACAAACATGCGACCACGTTCTTGTAACTTCCACAGCGCGTAGGCAACGGCATCACCGTTGTCTTGGCTGATCAACACACCATTACGGCGCTCACCAATGGATCCTTCCCGCACAGGTCCATAGCTGTCAAAGATGTGACTCATCAAACCGGTGCCGCGTGTCATGGTCAAAAACTCACCTTGAAACCCAATCAACCCACGTGCTGGAATACGATATTCAAGTCGTGTTCGACCACGGCCGTCGGCTTGCATGTCTTGCAGATCGCCTTTGCGACGGCCTAGCTCTTCCATGACCCCACCCTGGTGAGGATCCTCAACGTCGCAAGTCAACAATTCAAAGGGCTCACACTTCTGACCATCGATTTCTTTGTAAACCACACGTGGTCTTGAAACAGCAAGCTCAAAACCCTCGCGGCGCATGTTCTCAAGCAAAATTGTCAGATGCAATTCACCGCGACCAGCCACTTCAAACACAGTGTCATCGTCCGTTTCACGAACCCGCAAAGCAACGTTGGCTTTGAGTTCGCGGTCCAGACGATCTCTGATTTGACGACTCGTCACATACTTACCCTCGCGACCCGCCAAAGGTGAGGTGTTCACCATGAAGTTCATGGTTAGCGTAGGCTCATCAATTCGCAACATGGGTAGCGGATCAGGATGACCTGGCTCCATCAGTGTGCAACCAATGCCAATATCCTCAATACCGTTAATCAAAACAATATCGCCAGCTTGCGCGTCATCTACGATGACCCGCTCTAGACCTTGAAACTTAGAGACTTGGTTGATACGACCCTTGGCAATTGGGGAATCAGGACCGAACTGAAAGGCGACTTCCATGCCAGCACGTACTCGGCCACGGTTGATGCGGCCAACACCGATCTTGCCAACATAGCTGCTGTAATCCAGTGAAATGATCTGGAATTGCAAAGGCGCATCAGGATTGTCTTCACGCTGTGGCACTTGATTCAAAATCGCTTCGAATAACGTCCGCATGTCACCATCACGCACCGAAGGGTCTAAACCAGAATAGCCATCTAACCCTGAGGCGTAAATGACGGGGAAGTCTAACTGCTCTTCTGTGGCGCCTAACTTATCGAACAGATCAAAAGTGGCATTAACGACATAGTCAGGACGGGCGCCTGGTCGGTCGATTTTGTTCACAACAACGATTGGCTTTAAACCCAAAGCCAACGCTTTGCGTGTCACAAAACGTGTTTGAGGCATCGGGCCTTCAACCGCATCAACGAGCAACAAAACCCCGTCAACCATCGAAAGCACACGCTCAACTTCACCACCGAAATCGGCGTGGCCTGGCGTGTCGACAATATTAATGTGGGTGCCTTCGTACTGGACCGAACAGTTTTTGGCGAGAATCGTAATGCCTCTTTCTCGTTCAAGGTCGTTAGAGTCCATGACTCTTTCGCTTAATTGCTGGTTGTCACGGAACGTGCCGGACTGGCGCAAAAGCTGATCAACCAGCGTTGTTTTTCCGTGGTCAACGTGGGCGATAATGGCAACATTGCGCAGGGCGCGTGACATGAATATTTCCTCTTTAATAAACTACAGCTGAGACGGCTCAATAGCCGGCCCTTTGATAAATATTTGAGCCAATTCCGCTGGCAACTCGCTCAGCGGCCTAATAGCCTTTAAAGGCGATGCCGACTCGGCGATCTGTTCGAGCGTGAAAGCATCTTTGATATCGAAGGTGCCAACGCGGTCGCGCCGAAGCGCTACCAAGTGGGCGCCCACACCCAATGCTCGTCCAATATCCTGCGCCAAAGTACGAATGTAAGTGCCCTTACTGCAACTAACCTTAATCGTCGCTGTTCGACCCTCGCAGGACAACACCGCTAAACCGTGAATCGTGACCTCTCTGGGTGGTCGCTCTATCGTTATGCCTTCACGGGCATACGCATACAGTGGGCGACCTTTGTGCTTTAGTGCTGAAGTCATCGGTGGGACTTGCGCAATGACACCCTTGAACTTAGGCAAAACAGCCTCAAGTGCCTCTTGACTCACGCCCTCAAATGACACGTCAGCTTCAAACACCACCTCTCCGGTCAAATCACCAGAATCCGTTTCCACGCCAAACAGCAAGGTAGCCGTGTAGGTTTTGTCGGCCTCCAAAAGGTGACCTGCTATCTTTGTGGCGCGCCCAAAACAACAAATCAATAAACCCGTCGCAAAAGGATCGAGCGTGCCAGTATGACCCGCTTTTTGCGCATCCATTAGCCTTTTGGCTCGCTGCAACGCATGATTGCTTGAAAGATCAACAGGTTTATCCAGCAAAAGCCAACCATCAATGACCTGCCCGCGACGCTTTCTCATCTAAAACTCTTTATCCGACTCAAACAGTAACAACCTTTAAGGATTACCGTCTCGGTCAGCATCAGAACCAACATGCGCCTCATCTGAGGCAACGGCTTGGTCTATCAACTGAGACATGGCGATTCCTCGTTCGAGCTGCGGATCATGGAAAAAACGCAACGTTGGCACCGTGTGTATGTGAAACATTTTAAAAAGCTGGGCGTGCAACCAACCCGCCTTTTCATTCAACAGACTCTCGGCAGCGTCAGGCTCGCCAGCCAGAACCGTAAAAAAGACCTTGGCATGTGCATAATCGGTCGACAACTCAACACCCGACAGCGTGATTAACCCGACACGCGAAGGATCAATTTCTTTTTGGATCAAGGCCGCAAGGTCTTTTTGTATCTGATCGGCCAGCCGAATGTTACGACCACCGGCCACTTTTTGCTTATGGCGTGACATTCTGGCTATTCCTAAAGTGATCGAGCAACTTCGCGAATTTCAAATATCTCAAGCTGATCACCCACCTTGAGGTCATTGTTGCCTTTCAAAGTGATACCGCAATCAAACCCGGACTTCACTTCCTTGACGTCGTCCTTGAATCGACGAAGAGAATCTAACCAACCAGTCCACTGAACCACGTTATCTCTGAGCAACCTGACTTGCGAGTCTTTCTTCACAAGGCCGTCTGTCACCATACAACCAGCTACTGTGCCGATCTTTGAGATGGTGTAGACCTCGCGAACTTCGGCCATACCGATCACTTCTTCACGTTTCTCAGGTGTCAACATACCTGACATGGCTGCCTTGACCTCGTCGACCGCATCATAAATGATGTTGTAGTAGCGAACGTCAACGCCATTTGACTCAGCCAACTTCTTGGCACTCGTCTCTGATCGAACATTAAAGCCAATAATGACCGCACCTGCTGCAATGGCTAGGTTCACATCGCTCTCGGAAATGCCACCAACGGCTGCATGCACCACTTGAACCTTAATCTCAGGCGTCGAGAGCTTGACCAGCGCATTGACCAACGCTTCTTGCGAACCCTGAACATCGGTTTTCACAATCAATGCCAGCGTTTGTAGACCCTCAGCCGTTGGTTCAAACATCGACTCCAATTTGGCGGCTTGCTGTCTAGCCAACTTAACATCGCGGAACTTGCCCTGCCTAAACAGCGCAATTTCGCGAGCCTTGCGCTCATCAACCAACACCATTAGCTCGTCACCAGCCGCTGGCACCTCTGTCAAACCTTGAATTTCGACGGGAATAGAAGGGCCTGCTGATTGAATCGCTTTGCCGTTTTCGTCAAGCATTGCACGCACTCGGCCGTAGCTGGCACCAGCAAGCACCACATCGCCGCGATTTAAAGTGCCCGACTGAACCAGGACTGTTGCCACGGGGCCTCGACCTTTATCCAGCCGCGCTTCAATCACGATGCCTTTGGCAGAAGACTCAATCGGCGCTTTGAGCTCTAAGATCTCAGCTTGCAACAAAACGTTCTCGAGCAACTCATCGATGCCCTGACCTGTCTTTGCCGAAACGGCGACAAACGGAACATCCCCGCCATAATCTTCCGGCACAACCTGCTCGACAACCAACTCTTGCTTAACTCGGTCAGGGTTGGCATCAGGCTTATCAATCTTGTTAATGGCAACAACCAGCGGAACACCAGCGGCTCGGGCATGATGAATCGCTTCTTTGGTCTGGGGCATAACACCATCATCGGCGGCAACCACCAAAATCACAATGTCGGTCGCTTTGGCGCCGCGTGCACGCATCGCCGTAAAGGCCGCGTGACCAGGCGTATCCAAGAAAGTCACCATGCCACGGTCTGTTGTGACATGATAAGCGCCAATGTGTTGCGTGATACCACCCGCCTCACCCGAAGCAACTTTTGCGCGACGGATATGGTCCAGCAGCGATGTCTTGCCGTGATCGACGTGACCCATGACAGTGACCACAGGTGCTCGTGGCTTGCTTTCGACTTCAGCAACAGGTGCTTGCTCGAGGAAGGCTTCAGGATCGTCTAACTTTGCAGCAACAGCAGTGTGGCCCAATTCCTCAACCATAATCATGGCTGTCTCTTGATCCAACACCTGATTAATCGTCACCATTTGACCAAGCTGCATCAAGTGTTTGATCACTTCTGCCGCTTTGATTGACATTTTGTGCGCTAAGTCGGCAACCGTAATCGTTTCGGGCACATGTACTTCACGTGCGACAAATTCGACTGGTGCTGCTTCTTGCTGTGGCGCAGCGTTTTGACCACGTCCTCGTCGTCCAGAAGAACGCCCACTTTTCCCAGCGCGCCAGCCGTCACGAGAGGCCGGCGCTGCTGTTTTGCCCGCAGGCTTTTTGCGCGCGGCATCATCGGACCAAGTCGACGACACTTCACCGGCTTTGATGGTTTTCTTGCCGCCTTCAGGTGCCTTCTTGTCAGCCGTCTTACCGGCTGCTGGCTTATGCAAGGTGCCTTTTAAGGCAGCTGGATCAGGTTCAGGCTCAGCATGCAAAATTTTCTTTGGCCGACTCAGCATGTTACTCAGCGCTGCGGCTTCTAGTTCTGCACGCTCGCGAGCCGCCTCACGGCCTGGAACGGCAGGTTCTGCAACCGCAGCTTTTTGTCGAACAACTTTACGCCCACCTGAAACCGACTTTGCAGCGGCAGGCACCGGCTCGATAACCCCTTGCGTTTCTACCGCTTCAGGTGCTGGCTGCTCGCCGTCAACTGATGGTGCTGAGGGTTTTTCGTCTTTTTGCTTTTCACCAGCCGTTTCAGCGGCAAGCGCCGAGTTGTCTTGCTCTACGGACTTGTCGATAACCGCTTCAGCTTGAACCAAAGGCTCTTCGTCATTTGGGGAATCAATGGCTTCGCTGACTGGCGGCGTGGGTTGCTGCTCGATCGTTTCACCTAGCGTCTGCTTCGCTTGCGAGTCAGGCGATGACTGCGTCGTCTGTTCGGACGTGTCAAGGGTATCAAGGGCTTGTGAAACGGGGGTCGACGCTTGGTTCGCAACTGTCTCAGGAATCAATGTTGGCGGTGAAACATCAACCGCGCTAGGAACGGTGGACGCGTCGACTTCGGCCTCTGATGTCTCAGAGACCAAATCGCGCTTCACAAATACACGTTTCTTTCTGACTTCGACCTGGATGGTCCGCGAACGGCCTGCGCCATCGGCTTGCCTAATTTCCGATGTTTGACGACGTGTCAGCGTGATTTTTTTACCTTCTGTGGCCCCGTGGGACCGCCGTAAGGACTCTAAAAGTTTTGACTTATCAGCCTCTGACAACTCATCGGCTGCAGTGTTAATAGTCACACCCGCTGCACGTAACTGCTCTAGCAGCACTTCGGCTGGCATTTTCAGTTCACTGGCAAACTGGGCGACGGTATTACTCGACATTAGACTCTCTCTTACCTTAGCAGCGGGTTCCCGTATCAACTAGACATGGGATACCCTTAATTGCTGCTTTTTTCTTTTATTGCTCATCTTCGAACCAGCGGGCTCTGGCTGCCATGATGAACGCCGCTGCCTTCTCTGTATCGATACCAGCCATTTCAGCCAGTTCATCGGTAGCCAGATCAGCCAGGTCATCTTGTGTGTTGATACCGTGCTCACTGAGCACAGCCACTAATTCCGGGGAAATCCCCTCGATATGCAATAGATCTTGAGCAGACTCAACGCGCTCTTCTTGAACAATAGCCTCAGTCAATAAGGCATTGCGTGCGCGATTTCTGAGCTCATTGATCGTGTCTTCGTCGAATGCTTCAATTTCTTGGAGCTCGGCGATAGGCACGTAAGCAATTTCCTCAAGACCGGTAAATCCTTCATCAATCAAAATATCGGCCACTTCTTCGTCAACATCTAGCTTGTTGACGAATGTCAGGCGCAGCGCTGTTCGTTCTAAATCTTGGCGATTCTGACTTTCTTCAGGCGTCATGATGTTGATTTGCCAGCCCGTTAAGTCGGACGCCAAGCGCACGTTTTGACCACGAGAACCGATGGCTTTTGGCAAGTTCTCTTCGTCAACCACCACATCCATGGCGTGACGATCTTCGTCCACAACAATGGACTCGATGTTTGCTGGCGCAAGCGCACCAATAACGAACTGTGCGGGGTCTTCTGACCAAAGCACGATGTCAACTTGCTCGCCACCGAGCTCATTGCGAACCGCTGTCACACGGGATCCACGCATGCCCACACATGTGCCGATCGGGTCAATGCGTGAGTCATAAGCCACCACAGCAATTTTCGCGCGGACGCCAGGGTCACGCGCAGCACCTTTGATTTCTAAGAGGCCTTGCTCAATTTCCGGCACCTCGTTTTCAAACAATTCTTTGATGAACTCTGGCGATGTCCGCGACAGAATCACTTGCTGACCGCGTGCGGCACGGTCAATACGCAGCACCCACGAACGGACGCGATCGCCGATACGCAGGTTTTCTTTTGGAATCATCTCACTGCGCGGTAAGCGAGCTTCAACTTTGCCCGTCTCGATAATGACATCGCCTTTGTCCATCCGCTTGATGGTGCCTGAGATGATCGTTTCACCACGCTCTAAGAAATCACTTAATACTTGCTCACGCTCGGCATCACGGATGCGTTGCAAAATCGCTTGTTTGGCAGCTTGTGCACCGATTCGACCAAACTCGAAAGGCTCTAGGGGCTCTTCGATATACTCGCCAACTTGTAAATCAGGAAAGGTGTCTTTCGCGTCAGAAAACATTTCCTCGCGGGCTGGCTCTTGCAAACCAGCCTCATCGGGCACGACTAACCAACGCCTAAACCCTTCATGTTCGCCCGACATTCGATCAACGCTCACGCGGATGTCGGCGTCCTCTTCGAATCGCTTTTTTATGGCAGAAGCCAGTGCGCCTTCCAGCGCTTCAAAGACGACTTCACGGCCCACGCTTTTTTCGCGCGCCAATGCATCAACCAGTAATAAAATTTCGCGACTCATCGCTTCCTACCCTTGAAATCTAGTAGCGGATCCAGTTTCGCCCGATCAACATCCGATATAGAGAATGTGACCCGACGAACATCACCTTTTTTCACTTGATACTCCAAATCGAATAAAACCGCGCCACCTGGTTCTTGGTGTACGGCAGCAAGATGGAGAACCCCTTTGAAAACCTTTTGATCATCAACAGCTTCGCGCAACTTCAACTCAATGCGCTCACCCAAAAACCGCTGAAAATCCCGCTCGGTACGCAGCGGCCGATCAACGCCCGGCGATCCGACCTCAAGTCGACGGTAATCAATACCCTCAACCTCGTAAACCCGTGAAAGCTGCTTAGAAACACCTTCGCAATGCTCAATGGTGACACCGGTTTCACAGTCAATCGTTATGCGCAATAACCCCATCGGCGCACGATCAACGGTCACCAACTCAAGTTCCATGCCGGCCAATGCCTGGCGAGTAATGTCGACTAAGTCTTTCATACCTTCAAAAAAAAAGGGCTGATGAACAGCCCATTCGTATACGGCAACTGGCATAAAGCATGGTCCATTAACAACACAAAAGACACATACTCAATCCAGTATTCAAGCCCGATACTTTAACACGCTTTGTGGCTGTAAAGCCATCCTTTAATCGTTGGCCTTAACTTAACGTCGATTGGATTTCACAAAGCCGAGCCGCGATTCATGTGCAGCCGCCCCGCTAGGCTGCCAGTCATCACCGCGCCGAGTCGCAACCGGTTGGCTCGCCCCACCCGGACGACGGGGCTTTTGCGCTGAACGACCCTTTGCAGCCGCGGTTGGCGCCGCACCAACGCCTTTGGGCCCACCAGCATTTCGCCCAGGACCTGAACGCCCAGGCGACTGCCCACCTCCCACCCCACCCTTGGTCGATGGACGTTTGGGCCGGTTGGCAGGGTCTGCCGAACGTTGACCACGCCCATCAGGTGAGCTGCCTGCAACGGCGGCGACTGATGTCGTCAATGGATCAGGGATAGCGCCGGGCCTGCCGCCTCGAACGGGCGGCTTTCCACGCCCACCACGCGGCGATTGGCCTCGTCGATCGGCGTTAGGCTGACCTTGACCTTGACCTTGACCAAAACCTCGTCCTGGGCCACGGCCCTGCCCCATACCAGGGCTAGCACCAGACACTGGCCGGTAACCCGGTGGCATGGCGCTGTCATGACTGACTGGCTGACGTGCCGAACGGCCTCTGGCCCCAGGTTTAGCCGTTTCGTCCTCATCCTTCAAAAGACCAACCTGAACCATCAAAGCACTGACCAAATCGCCATTTAATTCTTCCCAGCGACCACGGCGCAAATTGCTTGGCAACACAATCTCGCCAAACCGAGTACGGATTAGTCGGCTAACCGTCAAGCCGACCAATTCAAACATTCGGCGAACTTCACGATTGCGCCCCTCTTGCAAGGTCACGCGGTACCAGCGGTTGCTGCCTTCACCACCCAAAAACTCGACGCTACCAAATTGGGCAGGGCCATCTTCTAACTCGACACCTGTGGTCAATGCTTTGCTAATTTCGCCTGTCATTTCACCTAACACACGAACCGCGTATTCGCGTTCATTGCCGTATCTTGGATGCAACAACCGATTAGATAAGTCACCGGAAGTCGTAAAAATCAACAACCCCTCGGTATTAAGATCCAAACGACCAACCGATAACCACTTGCCGATTTTTAAACGAGGCAATCGCGCAAAAACAGTGGCTCGACCACCTGGGTCATCATGGCTGACAATTTCACCAGCCGGCTTGTGATAAAGAATGACCCGGGGTGGTTTGCGACCAACAATTCGACTGACCGGCTTGCCATTGACGCGCACAACATCAGCACTGCCGACACGCTGGCCAATATGAGCCGGTTCACCATTAACCGATACTCGGCCCGCGATAATTAACTCTTCCATTTCGCGCCGAGATCCAACACCCGCCTCCGCAAGAACTTTATGCAACTTAGGCATCAGGACATCGCTTTGAAGATACTTGCCTAATCGCTGTGACGTTTTGGGTGCCTTACCCAGAAATTCAAGCGCTGGTGGCTCATCTTCATCAACCATATCGACTTGTGCAACGGACGTTTGATCTGTTGAATCAAGATTGATTGTTTCTGTTTGAGCCGAAACTTGTGGCTGAGCTGGCGCCGACTCGTCAACGCTCGAAACATTACCTTGTTCGTTGGTTGCATCGTTACGGCGACGGCGAAATGGGGTTCTTAAATTTCGGGACCGCGGTTTGGGTGCGGCTTTGGTTGCCGTTTCATGACCAGCGTCGGTTGCGGTGCCGGTTGCAGTTCCAGCTTCAGAGGCAGAAACGGCTTCGGTTGGCGTGCTGATTCCAGTTGAGCTTTCGGCTTTGGCCTTGGCAGTTACCCTTTTGGCGCGAGGTTTCTTTGCGGGTACTTCTTTAACATCTGTCGCTACCGGCTCTGATACCGCTGGAATTTCTGGCTGTTCGTTCGTCACTTTTTCTCCGATATATCGATGGATGGATTTAAAGATGGGTTGGTATCCATCGACTGATTGTGCTGTGGTGAATGCGCGGGATCCGCACCCGTTGTTACTTCAATTTCTTGGATAATCTGCTCTTCCTCGCTGGGCTCTGACTGTTCCACATCACTTGCTGCTGAGCGCACGGGTTCTGATTCGTTATCAGCCAACAACAGATTCGTTGCTGAATGATCCGTGGCAACAATATTTGCATCGACCAAACCACCAAGATCAGGGGCCTCTGGAGCCAGTGGCTGCAGGGGTGGCAACTCATCTAACGCTCTTAGGCCCAAGTCATCCAAAAACAGCTTAGTCGTGCCAAGCAGTGCTGGGCGTCCGGGCGCATCGCGATGCCCTAAAGTTTCCACCCAGCCTCTTTCTTCTAAAGTTTTGACAATCTGAGAAGAGACTGTCACGCCTCTAATAGCCTCAATGTCTGCCCGGGTCACGGGCTGCTTCCAAGCAATGATGGCCAAAGTCTCTAAAACGGCTCGCGAGTACTTTGGCGTTCGCTCGGGATTAAGCTTTTCTAAAAAGCGCTGCATGTTTGCTTTGCTCTGGAATCGCCAACCCGTTGAAATTTGTGCCAACTCAAGGCCCCGGTCCTGCCAATTCAACTGTAGTTGACTCAGCCAACTTTCAATCTGGGCAGTGCTAACTTCTTCGGGCTCATATACTTTTTGTAATGCTGCAACTGTCATGGGCGTGTCCGCACATAGTAACGCCGCCTCCATCACATTGACCGCTTGATGATCTTCCATGATCCTCCAGGAACCGCAACCTAAACAAACGAATAAGTAGGGACTCAGCCCTACGATTTGAACGCTTTCCCACAAACTGCTATACTCTGCACATCAGACGCGGGGTGGAGCAGTCTGGCAGCTCGTCGGGCTCATAACCCGAAGGTCGTAGGTTCAAATCCTGCCCCCGCAACCAGATTTTCGAAGGGTCAACTTAATTGTTGGCCCTTTTTTTGTCACGATCCTTTTAATATTGAATCGACCATGACAAAACCCAAACAAGCCGCATACCGTTCAATCGAGCGCCAACGCACACCAATGACGGTCGCTTTTAAACGTGAATTCTTTAAAAGGGTTCAGCGCAGACACCCGTTAGGTGAAAACTTTCATTGAACGCTTTGGGGGCAACACCGTTAAATCACACTTCGTTTACGGCTTTTTGGGCTAACTTGACTGTCTTTTTTTCAAGTGGCGCGGTCGGGCTTGGCCTCTGATGATGTTAGTGTATAACAAGCGCGAGCCAACGGCAAACAACCACTCAACAGCCGCTAGGGAAAACACTTATACCGAACCAGCCTCAGCGAGCCGGTATCGCTGCCCCAAAAACGGTGCGTGCTTCAAAGCCAACGCCAAAGGTTCGATGCTACTGGCTGATGTGGCAAGCACAATCAAATCAACAGCTGGCTGTTGCTTACGCAAAACAGCAAAAAACAATTGCCGTAAAGCGTCACTGATCTCGTTGCTCATGGCGCAACATAGACAGGCGTCCGAACTCGCCAATTCGTCACTTTTTGTGTGGATTACCCGCAATGATTCAGGCCAAACGTCGGGCAAGCTGCCAACGGGTGCAATCACAACCACAGTCTTGTAACAACTGGGGTCTAAGCCAACCAACCACTGCGCCAATGCCGCTTGCAGCTCACAGTCGTGTAACGCTTGAATGGCTATCCGGTAATCGCGAGCATTACCTTGTAATCCGGAACCAAAGGGATGCAAAACTTTTTTCCTAGAGAGCCAAATAGATCAGTCAACAACTCATCGCCAAGTCGTTATATTGGTTATTGTAGGCTTCGCAATGTTCTTCTTCCAACGAATAATAGGTTCAGGCACATGATTGAATCCGACCAGCAACGCATCGTCGACGCAGCAATCACTTCTCGACATTCCATACGCGCTTTCTTACCAACACCGGTGGTGCGCGAAGACATCGAACAAATGTTGGCCGTCGCTGCACGGGCACCATCGGGTTCAAACACGCAGCCTTGGAAAGCTTACGTTTTAACAGGCAATCGTTTGAAAGCCATGTCAGCTGATATCGTACAGGCGTTTCTCGACCCCGAAAAAGCGTCAGCATTTAAAGAAGAATATCGCTACTATCCCGACATCTGGGAGGCGCCTTATATCGACCGAAGACGAAAAGTCGGTCTCGACTTGTATCAACTTTTGGGCCTTGGAAAGGCAGACAAAGATGGCATGCGTGACCAACACGCCAGAAACTTTAAGTTTTTTGACGCCCCCGTGGGCATGGTCTTTACCGTTGACCGAACCATGAACCAGGGCTCTTGGTTGGATTTTGGTTGTTTTTTACAAAACCTGATGATTGCCGCTCGCGGTCGCGATCTCGACACCTGCCCGCAGGCTGCCTTTAATCGATTTCACCCCATTATTCGACAGCACACGGGTATACCAGAGAGCGAAATTGTGATGTGTTGTTTGGCGCTTGGAGTCGCTGACCACAGCAAAATAGAAAACACATTAATCAGCGAACGCGAATCGGTGTCGGGTTTCACCCAATTCCTCGACTGATTAAAAAAGAGACATCATCAAGGCGGTGATGTCTCTTTACCGCATTGTATTAGGCGGTTGCCACACTTACATGCATCTTTTGTGCGAATTTGGCCAGCAGTACAGCCACAAATGAGAGCACTAACCCAATCGCACTGAGCTCAAGGTGGTTAAGACTCAGATCACCGCCACCGGGAATGGCCATTGCCAAGCCACCGAGCGCTAGGATCAATCGCGCCAGCATTCCCAAAGCGCCCGTATGCATCGTACCGACCTTGACCAAATAGCCTTCTAGTGCCGAGGCAATTAAGGCAATCCCAATCACAGCCGTACAAATCACAGCCACAATATCTGCTGGATCACCGCGCAGAATAAGCGCCGGATTGAGCACAAAGAAAAACGGTACGAAATACATAGCGCTTCCCAACCGCATCGACTGGAAGCCCACATCGATCGGTCTGGAACCCGACACACCGGCAGCCACAAATGCCGCGAGCGAAACCGGTGGTGTGATGAAGGAAACCATGCCCCAATACATCATGAATAAGTGGACCGCCAAGGGATCAAACCCTGCTTGAATCAAAGGCGGTGCCAACACAATTGCCAAAAAGATATAACAGGCAGTGATGGTCATGCCCATACCGAAAATGAAGCTCGTGATCGCACCCATAACCAACAACACATAAACGTTATTGCCGGCAAGGTAAATCAAATCATTGGCTAACGTACCGGCCAGACCGGTCACTGACATCGCCCCAATGATTAAGCCAACGCCCGCCAATAACGCGGCCAATTCAGCCAAGGAGGCAGTCACGCCTGTGAGTAAGCGGCCGAGCTTATTGAGATTCAAACGATGCTTGGGGCTGAATTGATTGATAACCAGCAACAGCCCAGTTGCATAAAACGGTGCCATCGATTCGACTTGTGCCACCAGCAGCAAATAAATCAACACCACAAAAACGATAATGTACTGCCAACCTTCTTTGAATGTTTCAGCCAGTGAGGGCAATTCTTCGGCTGGCAAGCCTTTTAAACCATTGCGAGCGGCATAGCCGTCGATTTGCATAAATAGCGCGAAATAAAACAAGATGGATGGCACTGCGGCGGCCAAGGCAATCTGACTGTATGGCAGGCCTAGAAAAGCTGCCATCACAAAAGCAGTGGCGCCCATAATGGGGGGCATCAACACGCCACCAGTAGAGGCACAAGCCTCAACACCAGCGGCGTACTTGGCAGAAAACCCCGTTCGCTTCATTGCTGGAATGGTGACCACACCAGTGGTCAGCACATTCGAGACCACACTGCCAGAAACAGAGCCCATCAAACCACTGGCGAAAATTGCAACCTTGGCTGGGCCACCCCGAACACGTCCGAACATGGCGAATGCGATGTTATTGAAAAATTCAGAGGCGCCGGTGAATTGTAAAACCGCGCCAAACATCACAAACCCAATCACCAACTCACCGAAGGCACGCATGGGTATACCCAAAACGCTTTCGCTGCTTGTGAAGTGGTAGGCCATTGTGGTGTAAAGATCTTGCCCGAGCCCAGCAATAGGTCCTGGCATCAGCTCTGCGTATACCGGATACAGCGAAACCAAGCCGACCACCACAAAGACTGCTGTGCCGCCCGAACGACGAGTGGCTTCAAGCAACAACGCCCACCCAACGATAGATACCGCGACTGCTTCTGGGGGGGACATGAATTCCCACGCTTCAGAAATGATGCGAAAGGAGTTGAAAGCGAAATAACAAA
>Ga0213861_10001314_pt1 | contig 21949 bp, 21 predicted proteins | sample PICome_4_FD_160110 | JGI IMG/M metagenome (GOLD analysis project Ga0213861, IMG submission 160110) | Coastal seawater microbial communities near Pivers Island, North Carolina, United States - PICO131 | ecosystem: Environmental > Aquatic > Marine > Coastal | place: USA: North Carolina... | reverse complement strand
AGATCCGCATCAGAGCATAAGAGGTAACAGATTTCCCAGAGCCGCTTTCGCCCACGATGCCAAGGATTTCGCCCTTGGCCACGTCGAAACTGATGCCGCGCACGGCCTCAACTGCGCCACGGCGGGTTTGGAACGAGACAGCAAGGTCCTTGACCGATAACATATTGCTCATGTGCGTTGCCGCGGATCTACGATGTCGCGCAAACCGTCCCCCAAAAGGTTAAAGGTAAAGACCGCAATCATCAGCCAAAGACCGGGAAAGACCGCCAGCCACCATTCACCCGAAACGATGAAATTCGCACCCTCCGCGACCATGATACCCCATTCTGCCGTCGGCGGGCTGACGCCAAGCCCGATGAACGACAGGCCTGCCGCGTTCAGGATCGCCCAACCAAGGTTCAGCGAGACCTGAACCATCATCGGCGGCAGGGCGTTGGGAAAAATGTGCAAAGCCAGAACGCGCAGATCCGAATTGCCCGCCAACTTGGCCGCACGGACAAATCCTGCATCACGGCGGATGTTGACCTCGGCCCGGACAAGGCGGGCATAGAACGGCATGTTGATGATCGCTGTTGCATAGATGATGTTCTCGATCGTGTTGCCCAAGGCCGCCACGATGCCCATCGCCAAAACGAAAAGTGGAAAGGCCATGATCGTATCAAGAAACCGGTTCAGGATGATATCGGGCCAACCGCCCCAATATCCGGCGATACATCCCAAGATCGAGCCCACGACAAAGGACAGCGCGACCGCTGCAACCGAGATCGACAGATCCAGCCGGGTCGCGACAATGACCCGGCTGAACACGTCGCGCCCAACGTTGTCGGTACCGAACCAATGTGCGGCCGACGGAGGCTGCAAGGCATTAGCGGCATTGGTGGCGAGTGGATCAAATGGGACCAACGCCGGGCCAAACACCGCCGAAAAGATCAGCAGTGCAAACATGCCGAAGGCAACCAACGTCACGGGATTGGCTCTTAGAACGTAAAGGATGTGATCAAAGCTGCCGCTTGCCTTGGCAACTGGCTTTTGCGAAGTCTCGGTCATTTTGAGGAAAATCCAATCCGTGGGTCTATCGCTGTGTACAAAAGATCAATCACAAGATTGAGCGCCACAAACAGCAGCGCCATGGACAGCACAAACCCCTGCACGGCGGCGTAGTCAGAGACCACAAGCGCCTCAACCGCGTAGGAACCGATGCCCGGCCATGCAAAAACCTTTTCCACCAGGACATTCGCGCCCAGCGCAAAGGAAAACACCATGCCAAGCGTTGTCACCACAGGCAGCAACGCGTTGCGAAAGGCGTAGCGGTACAAGATCGTCTGACGGGACAGCCCTGCGGCACGCGCGGTCCGGATGAAATCAGAGGACAAAGCGGTCAGCATCGCCGCCCGCGTCATCCGCGCAATCGGGGCCAGCGTGAACAGGGCCAAGGTCGCGGCGGGCAAGAACAATTGTTTCGCCGCACCGCGCCAGGTTTCCCAATCGCCCATAAGGGCTGCATCAATAAGGTAAAAACCGGTGACATGATCCGGATCAAGATAGATGAAATCCAGTCTGCCCAAAGGCGAAGGTGCGACGCCAAGCAGGTAATAGAAGATATAGATCAGCAGGATGCCGGTGAAAAACGTGGGCAAGGACACCCCCGCCGTCACCACAACGCGGCACAGATGATCAACCCATGTGCCCGGACGCGTAGCCGCCAATACCCCAAGTGGCACAGCAATCGCGATGGCGAGTAACAGCGCGGTAAGGGTCAGCTCAAGTGAGGCAGGCAGACGCTTGGCCAGATCCTCAGCTACAGACCGACCACTCAACAGCGACTGCCCCAGGTCCCCTTGCAGCAAGTTCCCAACATAGATGAAGAATTGCTGGAAAAGGGGTTTGTCCAAACCCATGGCAACACGGGTTTGTTCAATAGATTCAGTGTCTGCCGCCACCCCTGCAAAATACACCGCGGGATCGCCGGGCAACGCGCGTGTCAGCAAAAAGCTGATGATGACAACGCCGATGACGACGGGGATGGATTGGGCTATGCGCAACAGTGTCGCGCGCAGCCGAGGGGAAGCGGCAAGCATCAGTTATACGCGCGAAATTGGACGGATGTCCAACTGACGGTGGAACCAGAATTCATAGCCCTCTGCCCCATTCATGGCGACATTCAACGCCGGCTGGTACAGCGGAATCCGTGGCAATTCATCCAGCACGATTTCGAACATACGCTTGATCTTTGGCGCATATTCCGGATCGTCCATCGGCATATGCAACGTCGCATTGGTCAGCTCTTCGACTTCCTCGTTGCGGTAGTTGGACGAATTGAACAGGTGACCGTCCTGGTAGGCCCAGAAGAAATAGTAATCCGGAGTGTTCAGCCAACCACCAAAGTTTTCCAGATGCAGCGGCAAACGCTTTTCAACCAGAACAGCCGTCCGCCAGTTCGCACCGGGGATCTTTTCGATGGTCACATTGATCCCGATTTTGCCAAGGGCCTCTTGCACCAGAAGCGCCGTTGGCTCCATCCAAGACGCAAGGTCCAGGCTGATGGACAAGGGTACATCAAAGCCTTCAGCATAGGCTGAGGCGGCCATCAGTTCCTTCGCCTTTTCGATGTCGGTGTAATACTGTGTCTTGCGCGGCCAGGCGATGTCGTTGATCTCTTCTTCGCCACCCCACATTGGCAACCCGCGACCGTAGGCTGCGGCCTGGAAAATGTCTTCGTAAGGGACGGCATAGGCGATGGCCTTGCGCACGTTTGCGTCCTGAAACGGCTCAAAGGCAAAGTTCGGGCAGAGGCAGTGGATACAGTTCTCAACCGGCGTGGAAAATACATCCAGCGTCTCGGCCAGCTCTGCTGCATCTTTGTCAGGAATGTCGAAAGCAACCTGAACATCGCCACGTTCCACCAATGCACGGCGCGTCGCCGGGCTTGGTACTTCGCGGATCACAACGCGCTTGAGAGCGGGAAGCGGGCCGCCGACCCAGGCATCATTGCGCTCATAGACAAGCTGCTCGCCCGGGGTCCAGCGGGCCACTTTGTACGCCCCCGAACCTGCGGCGGTCGTGTGAAGATATTCCGTGGCCCAAGGATCATCCTCGGTTGCATTGGCCAAGGCTTCGACCGAGTTCATGATATAGGGCACCGGCACGGCCAAATCGGGGATCGTCAGCTTGGACGCGCGGTCCAGCTTGATGACAAAAGTCTTTTCGTCGACGGCTTCGAATTGGTCCGGACGCTCAAGGCCGCCCGCTTTCATCTGTACAGTGGGGAACCCACCCACAGAGACAGCGCGGTCAAACGACCACTTCACATCAGCGGCTGTCACCTTACGACCATCCCAGAAGGTGGCATTCGATTTCAGCTTGAAGGTTAGCGTCAGGCCATCTTCGGATTCGGTCCAGCTTTCGGCAAGTTCGGGTTCGATCACCTGGTAATCATAGGAAAAACCGCCGTCCGGCGTTTGCTTGGTCCCGAAAGACAACAAGCGGTCATAGCAGTTGATCCCCACCTGATAAGACGCACGGCTTGTGCCGGAGCGGTGCAAATCAAGGCTGTTGATTGTTGCGCCCGTCACCACAACAAGGGTGTCGGACCCTTGAGCCGCAGCAGGCATCGCGCGCAGGAATGGCAGAACGGAGGCACCAGCGGCACCCATCTTGAGGAAATTGCGTCGGGAGGTTGTAGCGGTCATTTTATCTCTCTCTGTTGGCATGCATTTTTTGAATTGGCATTTTTTGAAGTTGGTACTTTTGGGATTCGGCATTTACAGAAAGTTTGCGTTAGATAAGCGTGTACTTCTAATGCTATAAAATCACATACGCGGTGCGCATTTTGCAACGCTCTCTGAAAAGGCGTTTGAATTGAAGTACCTAAGGACATTTGAGCTGATCGAAGCCGTCGTGCGCGCCGGATCAATCCGCAAAGCTGCGGAGGACACGAACCTAACGGCGTCTGCGCTGAACCGGCGCATCCAGAACTTTGAGCAAGAATTTGGGTGGCCGATTTTTGAGCGCCTGCCGCGCGGGATGCGACTGAACCCTGCCGGGGAGCTGCTGATGCAGCACATCCGACTGCAAAAAACGGATCTGGCGCGGGTGCAGTCGCAGGTTGCAGACCTGTCAGGGCAACGGCGCGGACATGTCTCAATTGCCTGTTCGCAAGCCCTGCTGCCGTATTTCATCCCCGAACAGATTGCGATCTACCGCGCCGAACATCCCGGCGTCAGCTTTACGGTCAATGTGCGTGACCGCGCACAGGCCGAGCAGGACCTCGCATCTTTTAGCAGCGATCTTGCGCTTGTTTTTGAGCCTGTTCATCTGGTTGATTTTGAGGTTCTTTTTGCCCTTCCTCAGCCGATCCACGCAGTGTTTAGATCTGACCATCCTCTGGCGGGAAAGTCTGATTTGCGCCTGCGCGATTGCCTGTCTCACAAACTGGTTTTGCCCACCGCGGCCTATGGTGTGCGGCACCTGATGGAAACTGCGGCTGCCCGCAAGGGACATACGCTGGCACCTGTGGTTGAAACGGAATCCTTTGATTTGATCCGGCACTATGTGACCCGTGAAAATGCGATTGGCTTCCAAATTCCGATTGGCCTGAGCACCCAAGAACAAGAGACAATCGCGCATGTGCCCCTGTCTGAAAGAGACCTGCCCGTGGGACGTTTGCTGCTTGGTCAGATGAAGGGGCGGGCACTGCCCGTCGCCTCTGCAAAGTTTGGCCAGCAGCTTGTCGCTGCACTCGCGCATTGGGCGGACCAGCAGCACGTGCCACCGCAGGCGTGATGCAAAATTTGCATCATTCTGGTGTAATCTTAGCACAGGACAGCAGCGCTTTCTTGGGTTCATTGTGGCCGTGTTCCTGATTTCAGCGCCCGTACTGCGCCGGGCAGGCTGCGATCATCCCGAAAGGCCACAGCATGAAAAACCAACACTCTATTGCCGCAGATCCCTATGCATGGCCCTACAACGCTGACCTGCGCCCGGAAAATACCGCGCTTGTCATCATCGACATGCAGACCGATTTTTGCGGCGTCGGCGGCTATGTGGACAAAATGGGTTATGACCTGTCGATGACCCAAGCTCCGATCAAACCGATCAAAGCGGTGTTGGACGCCATGCGCGACAAGGGGTATCACATCATTCATACCCGCGAGGGCCACCGCGCGGATCTTTCCGACCTGCCTGCAAACAAGCGCTGGCGCAGTCAGCAGATTGGCGCAGGCATCGGTGATCCGGGGCCTTGCGGCAAAATTCTTGTGCGCGGCGAACCCGGCTGGAATATCATTCCAGAGCTTTCCCCCGCCACGGGCGAACCCATCATCGACAAGCCCGGCAAAGGCAGTTTTTACGCCACAGACCTGGAAATGATCCTGCGGACACGGGGCATCGAAAATCTGATCCTTACGGGAATAACCACCGATGTTTGCGTCTCGACCACCATGCGAGAAGCAAATGATCGGGGCTTTGAGTGTCTCGTGCTGTCAGATTGCTGCGGGGCGACCGACAAGGGCAACCACGATGCCGCCCTGAAAATGGTGACCATGCAAGGCGGCGTCTTTGGGGCCGTGAGCGATAGTGCCACCGTGTTAAGGCAACTGTCATGAGCGCAGGCTCCAAAAGGCGCTGTGCGCATGCCGATGTGGCCGCTATGATTGGGCCGCGCGGAGGGGCTTCTGGATGACCCGTGTTGCTGCCGCCCTGCCCTTTGGTTTTGACTTTGATCCCGCCACAACCGCGTTGATCGTCATCGACATGCAACGCGACTTTATTGAACCGGGGGGTTTTGGCGAAACGCTGGGCAATGATGTCTCGCTTTTGCAAGCGATCGTGCCGACGACGGCGCGCCTGATCGCGCTTTGCCGTGCCCACGGCCTGCCCGTGATCCACACACGAGAGTGCCACAAGCCGGACCTGTCCGATCTGCCCCCCGCCAAGCGTGACAGGGGCAAGCCTGAATTGCGGATCGGCGACCCAGGCCCCATGGGCCGCATTTTGGTGGCCGGCGAAGACGGGGCTTCCATCATCAAGGAGGTTTACCCTATCGCGGGCGAAGTGGTGATCGACAAGCCCGGCAAGGGGGCCTTCTATGCCACCAATCTTGCAGAACATCTCAAAGCGATAGATGCCAAGACCCTGATCTTTGCTGGCGTGACCACAGAAGTTTGCGTTCAGTCGACGATGCGCGAGGCAAATGACCGTGGCTATGACAGCCTGCTCATTGAGGACGCGACCGAGAGCTACTTTCCCGCCTTTAAGGCTGCGACCCTAGAGATGATCCGCGCGCAGGGTGCTATTGTCGGCTGGACCGCCACCTGCGCCCAACTGGAGGCTGCTTTGAATGAATGATCCTTTTGTGATCGCCGATCTGATGGACACATGGCAGGGCCTGCCCTTCGTTCCCTTTCGTGAAGGCGTCGAGGTGCATTACATAAAACAAGGCGCGCCTGCGTTGGCCGTCTTGCGCTATGCGCCGGGCGCAAAAGTGCCGCTACATTTGCATACGGGCCTTGAAACGATCGTTGTGCTGGACGGCGTGCAATCCGACGAACGGGGCGATTATGGCAAAGGCACCCTGATCCTGAACCCTGCGGGTACCACCCACTCTGTCTGGTCCGAGCAGGGGTGCGCCGTACTGATCCAATGGGAACGACCTATTCAATTCCCCGAGTGACCTTCGAGATGCCCCAAACTTGGCAGAGAAAGATCGCCGTCACTTTCGCCAGATCGCTTCATACTGTGCGATGATCTGATGCATACGTGCGGAACCAAAGCTGGGATCGTGGCCGCCATGCACGACAGAAACATCCAGGGCTTTCAGCTTGTTGAATGTTGCGATGTAGTCAGGAACGCTCATTCCCGGACCTTCGTATATCAGCGGCCCATCATAGATTGCATCGGCCGCAAACAGCACGCCTGACGCCTCTTCAAACAACCCGATCCCCCCTGGCGAATGTCCCGGCAGATGCAGCACCCTGTAGCTGTGATTGCCCAGATCGACCACGTCGCCTTCGTTTAGCAAACTGGTCGCCTTGGCCCCGCGCAAGACATAGGATTTGGGATCATAGCCCGCAAAGGGCAGCGCATCGATCAGCAGTTCGTCAATCGGCGGATAGCCCGCGTCAAGAAAGGTCTGCAACAGCGCCGCAGGCATATCGTCACGGTAAAGCGATGACAGCCCCGAAGGCTTGGCCATTTCATCCGCCTCGGCTGGGTGCACAAGGCGGGTGTCAAATTCATGCACGCAGCCGATGTGGTCGATATGGGTATGCGACGACACGCAAATGATCTCTTTGGACGGATCGCTGCGCAATGTGTCGAGATAGGGTTTCAGAGGCACGATCCCCATGCCCGTATCCAAGATCATATCGCGCGTGCTGCCTTCGACCAAAAACATATTGGCCTGTTCGAGGACATGAACATGCGGCTCAAGAATGAGCGTCGTATGATCGTCGATCTTTTTGGATGTGTACCACTGTGTGGCAACGGGAAGTTTCATCTGGTGTCTCCGTTCTTGGCCATATCGCGACATGTTCAGGCACAAGCGTTATCTTGAGGCGCAAAATCAACCTCTGCCAGTCATTTGTAATTTCAGGCGGCGATCGGTGAAAACAACCATATTGATCGGGCATAAAGATCAAAATTTAGGCACCGACAAAGCCTTCGCACCAGGATGCCGCCTCGTTTTGGTGCCACACCTTCAATTCCGCTGACAGGTAATGGCGCTGGTCCCGTTTTTGGTCTTTGCTCCATATGAAAGACGTTGATAATTTGATCTTGAATGAGGATGATCCATTGGACTTCAAACCGCCTTCGACCCCAAACCCACTGGCACCCCGTTTCACTGAGATCGCCACATTTATGCGCATGCCCATTGCGCAGTCATTGCAAGATGCAGAGATAGGCATGTTCGGCGTGCCCTATGACGGCGCTCTGACAAACCGTGCGGGCACCCGACATGGCCCGCGCGAGGTGCGCAATCAATCCAGTCTGATGCGGGCCATCAACCACGCCACACGGATCAACCCCTTTGAACTGGCAAAGATACGGGACATGGGCGATGTCCCCTTTACGCGTATGTTTGAAGTCGAGGCGACCCATAACGAGATTGAGGCTTTCGCTGAGATGCTGATCGGCGCAGACGTCCTGCCCTTTGCAATTGGCGGCGATCATTCGATCAGCCTGCCCTTGCTGCGCGCCATTGCCAAAGACGCGCCCGTTGCCTTGATCCATGTGGATGCGCATGCCGACACGACCGACAGTTTTCAAGGGTCCAAGTTCAACCATGGGGCCCCGTTTCGCCGGGCCGTCGAAGAAGGATTGATAGACCCGACGAAGACCATCCAGATTGGCATTCGCGGCACACAAAATACCGCCGATGGATGGGATTTCTCTGAAAGCAGCGGCATGCGTGTCGTGTTTTGCGAAGAATTCCACGAAAAAGGTCCCGTCGCGATCGCAGCTGAGGCGTGCGCCCTGGTTGGCGATATGCCTGTCTATCTGACCTATGACATCGACAGCCTTGACCCCGTTTATGCCCCCGGCACCGGCACGCCAGAAATTGGCGGCATGACCACCCATCAAGCGCAGGTCTTGCTGCGCGGTTTGCGCGATCTCAATTATGTCGGCGCGGACCTCGTCGAGGTTTCGCCCCCCTTTGATGTGGGCGATGTAACGTCGCTTGCAGGCGCGGCCCTTGCCTATGAAATCCTGTGTCTTCTGGCCGAAGTGCGCAGCAAAAGAAGCGGGTGATCTATTGAGCCCGCGCAAGGTACGGCCTGTCTGATACCCTGACGATATTGTCGTCAGGGATCTGCGTTGTCTTTCTCGCCGTGCAGCCCACGTGGGCATGGAACCTGTGACCCCTCACCCCAAACGCTAGTCGGTCACAAGCCGCTGCGCGCTGCCTTGTCCGTCAAACCCAAGGCTGTGCCAGATCAGATTGTCACCCCACTCAAGCGTTACTTGTCCTTCGTAGAATGGGTTTGTCGACAGCTCAGCGATCCCATCGGTGCCGTCCCATCTGCCCAGTACATAGGCGCTGGCAAAATGCTGGTCCAAGGCGGAGGTCTGCACCGTGCCGCTTTCAAGCGCTGCGGTCAAATCTTGTGATGTGCCGCTGGGGGGTGGACCTATCCCAAGCAAAAACATTGCGTCATTGTCAATCAGAACACCACTCATCGCGCCGCAGTTGACCTTGGTGCTGCGCAAAACAGGCTGCGGCACAGCCTGCCACAGCTCGCGGTACTCGGCCAGCACACCGTCCTCAATCAGGCCGCCAGCGACGTCAAAGGACATCGCACCAATGTCCGACTGTTCCGGCACCCCATGCCAGTTGATCTGGCGGTGCCATGTGCATTTGCTGTCCTCCACCGTGATGTGACCTGCGAACCCTTCCGCATTCATCAGCAAACGCAACGCGGCGGCGTCCAAATCGGCCAAACAGGAAAGCCCTGCCACATCAGGCCGCTCCAATGGAATACGCAGATCCGCAAACAGCGCCCCTGCCTGCATCCAATGCACACGCGTGGTGGTATCCTCAAACCCCGGCGCTTTGATCCAGTCCCGTTGCCAATGGCCTTGCAGGTGGCCCTGCGTAATCACGCGGCGTCTTTCTTGAGGTTTTGCATTCCGGCGATCAAATCCGCGCTAGAAAGAACCGCACCGGTCTGCAAATATTCCATCGCGTTGAGGGAAGCGTCATGTGCCGCCTGCGACGAGCCGCCCACGCAATCTTTGGCGACGCGGCAATAATAGTCGCTTTGATGCCCATCTACGAATGTGTAATGGACGCAAACATCCGTCAGCCCGCCGACCAAAATCAAAGTCTGGGCTTTCAGACCTTTGAGCAGGATCTCAAGCTCAGTTCCGAAAAAACACGAATAACGGCGTTTGTGGATAAAATAGTCAGTGTCGCGCATGTCCATTTCTTCGGCGGCGACAGGCGTGCCGGGACGGCCTTCCAAGCAATGGACGTCTTCGTCGCCGTCCAGCTCGCGGCCATAGTCTATCATGTCCTTACGGTGAATTTCCTGAAAGAAGATAACAGGAATGTCGGCCTCATGGGCCGCGTCCACCAAGCTGCGCGCACGTTCGAGGTTCTCATAGTAATTGGGCATGCGCGGGATGCCATTGTCATAGCCACGCATGAAGGCTGATTTTTGTATATCGACAACAATTAACACAGGGTTTCCAACGATCATGGGTTGCTTGGGCATGGCTCCAATTCCTTTACTTTTTTGATTGTTCCGCGCCCATAAGACGCGGCAGGTCACCCCAGCGGGCGACAGCAGCAAACACGAGGATAGATACGGTCAAAAAGGTGATTGCGGCCACCGCCATTGTTGGAGTGTAGCCGTTGCGCAGCGAGTTGAAGATTTGCAGCGTCACCGTCGAATAAGCCGAAGCAGAGACGAAAAAAATCACGATAAATTCGTTGAACGACAGCACCAGAACAAAGAAGAACCCCGATATCGTATATGGCATTGTTTGGGGTAAAACGACGGTACGAAACGCGATGCGTTCGGTTGCTCCCATGGTGGCCGCTGCATCCAGATGTGCACGGTCGATGGATTGCAACCCAGTCGATATTGTCACCAAAGGCAACGCCATCAGCAAGATTGCATGGCTGATGACCCCCGACCAGATATGACCCAATCCCCCGGTAAATGACCAAAAGAACCCAAGCCCGACCCCAATGACAATCGGAGGCACCGCAAAGGGCAATGACCCAAGGCCAGCCAGCGCTTTGGACAGCTTTGATCCCGTTGACCACAGCAGGTAAGCGACGGGCCAAGCGATCAGCACTGCCAATGTTGCCGCGCCAAATGCCACGATGACCGAATTGGTCAGTGCATTGGTCCAGACGGGTTCCGAGACAAAAAATTCACCAAAGCGCGCCAATGTCGCATCGCGTGGCGGAAAGAACATGCTGCGCCCGCCATTAAGGGCTGCTGCACAGACCACGACGATGGGCATGGCCAGCACCAGCGCCGACAGAGCCATGAAGATATGTCCGCCAATCCGCATCACCGCGCCTCCGCTTTGCTGTTCAAAAGGTGGCCAAAATACAAACAGACGCTTGCCGAAATCAGCAAGATCACCGCCTGCGCTGAGCCAAAGGGCGCGTCCAGATTCGAGCCGCGAATATTGGAATAAATCGCCACCGCTGTGGTTTGTTTATCTGGTGTCGCAAAGACACTGATCGAAACATAGCTGCCTAGCAGGAAAACAAACAACAGCAGCGTTGTCCCCATCAACGGCAGACGGATAGAGGGCAACGTCACAGTGCGCGTGATCGTCCATCGGCCGGCACCCATCGTGCGGGCGGCCTCTGATAATGATGGGTCAAGGCGGGACAAGGCGGGATACAACAGGATGACGGCATAGGGCCAGACAAGGTAGCTCATCGTCAGGATCGTCGCAAATTCAGAGGGTTTGAATTTCACATTGCGCGGGTTGGCGAGGCCCATCTCACGCAAGATCTGAAACCAGCCCACGTCCTTTAGCCATTGGGTCAGGCCCGTGACCTGAAAAAGCTTCGGCAGACCCGAATTGTTGGACAACAGAATGTCCCAGCCCATGACGATAAACACCTCTGACATCGACAGGGACGCCAGAATGAAAACCAGCCATATCGCCTGCGTGCGCCGTTTCAGCCGTGTCAGAAGCAGCGTAAAGGGCAAGGCCGTCAGCACCGCCAGAACCGATGCGATGATGGCGAAATAGAACGAATACCCCAGTTGTTGCAGGTAGAGAAAGGTAACTTCGTCAGGCCATAAAATGCCCACAAAAAAGCGTTGGTAATTGTCAAAGGTAAAGGCCCAGACCCATCCCGCACCATCCACCTTGCGACCAAAAGAGATCACAATCACCAATATGAATGGGACAATGCAAAAGACGGCCATCACCGCACTGAGCACAGCGTAGAGCGCGGCTTTGGGTGTGACCCCTTTTGCCGGGGTTTTGGGCGCGGCTGGTGCCATTTTTATGTCGTCAGCGATCGTCATGCCACTGCGCGCGGGTACACCCGCAAAGCCTCAACAGGGAGATGCACAAGGGTCTTGTCACCCGCAACCCGTTCCATGCCGTCCGTCCCCGCGTATTCGACGATCAACGGGCCGATGTCCGTGCGCAGGTGATATTCGCGCACCGGGCCAAGGTCGCGCACGAAACTGATCTGCGCATCGATACAGTTCTGCCCCGGCTCAGTTACAAGACATGCACTTTCGGGTCGGATTGCCAGCCGCACGGGGCTGCCTGCGGCGAAATTGGCGGGAACATGCACAGCCTGTTCGCCGATCTCCACACCATCCTTGCGGTACACCCCATCGAAAAAATTCGCCTTGCCGATAAAGTCCGCCACAAATGCATTGGCTGGTTTGTGGTAGATTTCTTTGGGCGGTGCGACCTGTTCGACGCGCCCGTTCGACATGACGACGATTGTATCTGCCATTGTCATCGCTTCGCGCTGATCATGGGTGACGACAATGGTCGTGATCCCAAGCCGTTGTTGTAAAAGGCGCAATTCGACCTGCATCTCTTCGCGCAGTTTGGCGTCGAGCGCAGACATTGGTTCGTCCAGCAAGAACACCTGCGGCTCTTGGGCCAAGGCGCGCGCTATGGCCACCCGCTGGCGCTGCCCACCCGACAGCTCACCGATGCGCCGGTCCCCAAACTTGCTCAGTTGCACCGTGTCCAGCAGGGTCTGCGCCTTGTCCAATGCCTCGGGCTTTGCCATTCCGCCGATGATCAACGAGTAGGCAACATTTTCGCGCACAGAGTAGTGGGGAAACAAGGCAAAGCTTTGGAATACCATGCCAAACTTGCGTTTGTGAGCGGGAAGACCGGTGATGTCCTCGTCACCCAGGCGGATCGTGCCACGCGTCGGATCTTCCAACCCGGCAATCATCCTCAAAAGCGTTGTCTTGCCGCAGCCCGAGGGGCCCAGCAACGCGGTCAGCTGGCCTTGGGCAAAGGTAAGATCAGTCGCCTCGACGGCACGGGTGCTTCCAAAGGATTTGGAAACACCCGAAAGGATCAGATCAGGCATCCGCGATCAGGACTCCGCCAACATCTTGTCCCAGCTTTCCTTGATAAAGGTCTCATTGTCGAGATAGGCCTCATAGGCCGGCTTGATTGACGGCGAGCCGGATACAAAGTTGAACTCTTCGTCTGTCAGGTCGGTCATCGCTTTATCGACCAATGGTGCCGTGCCGATTTTTCGGCTCATCAACGCTTGGGTTGCAGGATCAGAAGAGAAGTTCATGAACTCTGCCGCTTCGCTTGATTTTTCAGACCCGGCTGTCAGGCACCAAGAACCGTAATCCTGCAGGTTGCCTTCTTTGGGGAATGTCGCCTTGATCGGGAATCCGTCAGCGGCCATCAGGTTCGCCACATCAAGATAATATTGACCGCCGATTACATCGCCGTTCTTCATACCCTGTTCCATCTGGCTTTCGGCATTCCACCAAAGCGTCACATTCGGCTTGAGTTCGCGGATCTTGTCAAGGATCGCCAGAATGCCTTCGTTGGACATCATCGTCTCTTCACCGTCAAAGAAGGTGGCGGCGGTAATATCCAGCAGCCCTGAAGAATGAACATTGCTCAGACCCAGCGAAGCCTCGAATTTTTCAATGTCCCAGAAATCTGCCCAGCTTGCAGGTGTATCAACCTCGTTTGGGTTGACCACCATAGCCGAGAACCACGACATCGCGCCAACGCCCTGCGGGCCATCAGCGCCTTCAAACACGAAATAGCTGTCCAGATTTTCGGCTTTTGGAATGGCGGAAATATCCAATGGCGCAATCAACCCACCGATCCGGCTGGCCTTGATCATCGAATCCCTGCCGTAAAGCGAAATGTCCGTCGGGATGCTCCCTGCCGGAACAGCTTGCTGCATGGTCACCAGCCAATCAGCAGAATTGGGCTGTGTGACGCTTTCGACCGTGATGCCGGTTGCGGCTGTGAACTCGGGATAAACAAACTCTTTAAAGCTGTTTTCGAAATAGCCGCCATAAGACCCGACCTTCAGGCTCCGGCTTTGCGCGATGAGCGGTGTGCCGATTACGGAACCAGCAGCGGCAAGGCTGCCCAAGCTGGCACCCGTTTTCAAAAGTGTACGACGGTTCATTTTGGTCATTATCAGACTCCCCAGGTTTTTCATTTTCTTGACCGCACCTGTCAGCAACAAGTCCGGTCGCATTTACAATTCATTCACACTTACGGTCTGACGCGCCAATTATTGGTGCTGCACTGCGGCACAAGAAAGCAAACTGATCAAGAAAGTTGCAAAAGTTCCGGACCTTGCCTGAAGATTGGTCCGCGCGCGAAACTGCGCCGTCCTTGCGGACAAATCTCTTGGACCTGCGGCGGGGACTGCCTCACCGTTAGCTTGACGCTAAACGCATTGAGAAAGAGATCCTATGACACCTCCAGATGATGACCAGCACGCCCTGAAAATTGAACAGGCCCAGTTGCCCGTAATAGACCTGTCAGGTCTGATGAGCGGTGACGCGGAAGACAAGAAGGCCGTGGCCCGCGCCTTGGGCGATGCGGCGCGTACCTCTGGTTTTTTCTACATCACCAACCACGGAGTTCCCAAAAGCCTCATAAACGACGTCTTTGCCGCCTCCAAAGAGTTTCATGAAAAGCCGCGGAACTTCAAAATGAAGTATTGGTCCGGTTTTACGACGCACCATCGCGGCTATGTTCCACTGGAAGAAAACGGCACCAATTTTCCCAACCGTATTAATTTCAATGAGGCTTGGGACATGTCTTATGAGGCCCCTGCGGATCATCCCGATTATCTGGCCGACTGGCGCATGACCGGCCCCAACATCTGGCCGGACATTCCCGGATGGAAAGAGACGGTATCAACATATTACGACGCGGTCTTTTCGCTTGGCCTTAAGTTGCTTGATGCACTGGCGCTTGAACTGGAGGTTGATCCATCCGAGCTGACCCGCCAAATTACCAACCCCACCTCGCAACTGCGGCTGTTGCGCTACATCGAAAACGACATGCCCGCGACCAAAGATATTGTTGGCATCGACGCACATTCTGATTTCGAATGTTTTACTATTCTGCTTCAGGGCGCGCCGGGCTTGCAGGTGATGAACGCCGATGACGTCTGGATTGAGGCCATGCCCATCGAGGGCTGCTTTATCGTCAACATCGGTGACATATTTGAAACATGGTCCGGCGGGCAGTTCAAATCGACCCAACACCGCGTGAACAACATCGGTCATGAGCGGTATTCCTTGCCGCTGTTCTTTGGCCTTGATTACCACGCCGTGGTGGAGCCCTTGGAGAAGTTCCGCACGCCAGAGACCATTGCGAAATACCCACCGATCAAAGCAGGCGATCACCTGATGCGCATGTCCGTCAACGCCTTTCGCTATATGGCAGATGCCCGCGCCAAAGGCGTGTTTGTGCCGGACTTTGACGTGCCCGAAGAGAACCCCTTCAAACGTACCGCCAAGACAGCCGCAGAATGACGCCGCATCCGGATTTTGAAACCTTGGAGCTGCCCTTGTCCGTGACATTGGGCAGCTATCATCTGACCGTGCTGACCGCAGCAGATGTCGAAGAGGATTTTGAAGCCGTCACCCGCTCAAGGTCTGTCTTGCAAGGGCTATTCGGGCCAAATTGGCCAGACGGGCTGACGCTTGAGAATAACTTGACTGACTTGCATTGGCATCATCGCGAATTCACTGCAAACAGATCGTTCGCATGGATCATCCGCGATGTGGCCGGCACCTATCTGGGCTGCTGCTATCTGTTCCCGACCATCGGTGGGCGCGGCGCGGGCGAGGCGGCTTATTGGATGACCGATACGCCAAAGCGTCACGCGCATCTTGCCGCTTTTGGTCCGCTCTATGAGGAATGGATGAACGGGCAATTTCCGCCGCCCTACACCTTACGCTTCACCAACAATGCGCATTTCTAAGTCGTGGTTTCAGGCACTAGTCTCCACCTCCATCAACGCAACGACCTGACCTAATTGCAGCGCTTGACCGCAGGTTGCACGGATTTCGCCCACCTTTCCGGCAACCGGGGCTTCAACCGCTATTTCCATCTTCATCGATTCCACGATTGCGATTGTCTGGCCCGCTTCGACCCTGTCACCAGCGGCGACGACAATCTTCCAAAGGCTGCCGGGAACGGGGCTTTGTATCCCAATCAACCCATCGGGGATTTCTGTTTCACCCTCCGGTTCTGCGACCCCGTGATCCGGTGCGAAACTGTCCAACCCTTGCTCTTTCCACCGCAGGCGCTCTGCCTCGAATGCCTCTTTCTGGGTGGTTTTGAAGCGCGCGACATCCGCCGCCTCACGCGCAAAGACTTGTTTGTGATCGGCCCATCGGAACGTCGTCTCTTCGATCTGAACGGGGTATTGCCCATGCGGAAAAGCAAGACGCGCCTCGATCAATTCTTCGTCCGATACCGGGAAAAAGCGGATCTGGTCAAAGAAATTCAACAGCCAAGGTTGCTTGTCAAACGCCTGCGTGCGTCGCCATGTGTTCCACACCTGAATGGTGCGCCCGACCAGCTGGTAGCCCCCCGGCCCTTCCATCCCGTAAATGCACATATAGGCCCCGCCGATGCCAACCGCATTTTCAGGCGTCCATGTGCGGGCCGGATTGTATTTCGTGGTCACCAAACGGTGGCGCGGATCGATCGGCGTGGCCACCGGTGCGCCTAAATAAACGTCCCCCAAGCCAAGCACCAGATAGCTGGCGTCATAGACGATCTTTTTGACCGCCTCTTCATCCTCAAGCCCATTGATCCGGCGGATGAACTCTATGTTGGACGGGCACCACGGCGCATCGGGGCGCACAAGCTCTTGGTACTTGCGCATCGCAAGTTCCGCCTGCGCATCGCCCCAGGACAACGGCAGATGCACAATGCGCGAGGGCACGGTGATTTCCTCGGCAGCAGGAAGTGCAGTTTCAATCTCTTGCAAAAGCCCCAACAGCTTGCTGCGCGACAATTTGGTGCTGTCGTAGTGGATCTGCAGCGACCTGATGCCCGGTGTCAAATCAATCACCGGCAGCTTCGCGTCTTGCACCGCCTGCATCAAGAGATGCACGCGCAGGCGCAACTCGATATCCAGCGTCATCTCACCATATTCAACCAGCAGATTATCATCGCCCTGTCGGCGGTAAACAACGGGCACAGGCCCCGTGTCATCGCGTCCCAGAACCGCAGAACCTGCCCCGGTGATGGCCGGTGCCACAACCGGATCATCTGTGCGCGCAACCGGCACAAACCGGATGGTATCACCCGGTCGAAACTGTCCCATCTTCCAGCGGTCCTCGGCGGCGATCACCGCAGGGCTGACGAACCCGCCCAGGCTGGGTCCGTCCGGTCCCAGAATGATCGGCATGTCACCGGTGAAATCAATCGCGCCCACGGCATAGGCATTGTCATGCAGGTTCGACGGATGCAGCCCCGCCTCGCCGCCATCACTGCGCGCCCACGCGGGTGCAGGGCCGATCAAACGCACGCCTGTGCGGTCAGAATTGAAATGCACGCGGTAGTCGGTCGCAAAAAACGTCTCGATATCGCTGTCCAAAAAGAAATCCGGTGCACCATGCGGGCCGTAAAGAACCGCAACCTGCCATGCAGTTGTCAGCACGACAGGCTCAATCGGTTGCGGTGCTGTGCAAGGCGTTGCCGCTATATGCAGAACATCCCCCGTGTTGAGCACACCCATGGCGTGGCCACCAAAACGCCCCAGACCAAAGCACGCACGCGAGCCCATCACCTCAGCCGCATCAAAGCCTCCGGCAACCGCCAGATAAGAGCGTTGGCCCGCCCCCTCGATCGCACCGATGCGCAGGGTTCCGCCTTCGGGGACGTCGATGACGGGTCCTTCGACACGCATCCCATCCAGATGCAGCGTCATGGCGGCCCCCGTCAGTGCGACGCGCGCCGCACTCAGGAACCGCAGCGTGGGTCCCGTCATCGTCAGTTCCAGTGCCGGCGCATCGGGGTCATTGCCCAGCAAGCGGTTGGCATTGCGAAACGACACCGCATCCATCGGCCCCGAAGGTGGCACACCGACGTGCCACAGACCCAAGCGCCCCGGTAATTCCTGCACACTGGACTGCGCGCCGGGCGCGATCACTTCGATGCTGTTGGCCGAAAAGGCAAAGTCATTGAGGGCGGTTGTTGTGACCAGTCCCGACGCCAGAATATCAGATGCCGCAATGGCGCGCAGATAGCCCAGGTTGGTCTCTATCCCTGTCAGCTTTGTTGCGGCCAGTGCGTCCTTCAATGCCGCAATCGCTGCATCACGATCTGTGCCCGTCACAATGATCTTAGCCAGCATTGGATCATAGAACGGGCTGACATCCGTGCCCGTTTCAACCCAAGTGTCGATCCGCGCCGTTTCGGGAAATTCCACATGCGTGAGCCGACCGGAGGCGGGGCGAAATCCGGCGTGCGGAACTTCGGCATAAAGACGGACTTCGATTGCGGCACCTTTCGGGATGGGTGGCGTATCGGGCAACACGGTCTCGCCCGCCGCCTGACGGATCATCCATTCCACCAGATCAATGTCAAAAACGGCCTCTGTGACAGGGTGTTCGACCTGAAGCCGCGTGTTGACCTCTAGAAAATAGAACTCTCGGCGCACCGGATCATAGATAAATTCAACCGTACCGGCCGAAGCATATGACACCGACCCGCACAATGCTGTTGCAGCCTCATGCAACGCAACACGTACCGCCTCTGGCAGCAAAGGTGCCGGTGTTTCCTCAACCACCTTTTGGTTGCGCCTTTGCAAAGAGCAATCGCGCTCTCCCAGCGCAATGACGCGCCCAGCCCCATCGCCAAAGACCTGCACCTCAACGTGTCGGGCATCCGCGACAAAACGTTCAATGAACACGCGCGCATCCCCAAAGCTTGCAGTGGCGGTACGCCCGACACTCTCGAAGGCCGCCTGCAATGCCGCTTCATCAGCGCATAGTTGCATGCCGATGCCGCCTCCGCCTGCGGTGCTTTTCAGCATCACCGGATAGCCAATGCGCACGGCTTCCTGCACCGCCTCCTCAACCGTTTCCAACAGACCGGAGCCCGGCAACAAGGGCACGCCCGCCGCCAGTGCCAGGTCGCGCGCGGTGTGTTTCATACCGAAATCACGCAGTTGATCGGGGTTTGGCCCGATAAAGGTGATGCCGGCCTCGGACAGGCGCTCTGCAAAAGCCACATTCTCAGACAAGAACCCATAGCCCGGATGCACCGCCTGCGCGCCCGTTTGCTTGCAAGCCGCAATCACTGCATCCACATCGAGATAGCTTTGGGCAGCAGGCGCTGGCCCCAGCCGCACTGCCTCATCCGCAAGCCGCACGGCTGGCGAAAACCGGTCTGCGTCAGACCAGACCGCAACCGACGCGATGCCCATTTTGCGCAGCGTTTTGATAACGCGCACAGCGATTTCGCCTCGGTTGGCGACAAGTACCTTGGTGAACATGCTCTATCCCTTGATCACAACACGGATGGGCGTCGGATCGAAGCCATTGCAGGGGTTGTTGATCTGCGGACAGTTGGAAATCACGCACAGCACATCCATATGCGCCAGCATTTCAACATGATCGCCGGGGGCGGAAATACCGTCATCCACGGTCATCGCCCCATTGGCGCTGATCGGTACATTCATGAAAAAATTGATGTTGGCGACGATATCGCGCTTGGTCATCCCATAGCGCCCCAGCTCAAGGATAAAGTTCTCTCGGCAGGCGTGCTGATAGAGCGTGTCATGCCCGAACCGGACCGTATTGCTTTCGCATGAACAACACCCCGCAGAGGTATCGTGCCGTCCCGAGGTATCGGCCAGAACGCTCAACATCACCCGGCCTTCGCAAGACATGATGTTGCTGCCCGTGGTGATATAGGCGCTGCCCTGCGCACGCAACGTGTCCTGGCTGGAGTACCGTTCAGTGTAGTCATCAGCGCAGTAGAAAATCGTGTCGATCGCCTGCTGACCAAAGGTATCCTCGATGCGGATCGTCTGACCCTTTTTCACGATACCGGACCAAGGCTTTTGTGCGGGGATGTCAAATGTCTGTTCCATGGTCTCAGCCCTCAGCCTTTGCGTTGTTCTCAAAGCCGCGTTGGGCTTCTGGCGTTGCAGTGCGGCACAGATCATCTGGCGGCACAGGTCCGGCCTTGATCTTGGTCACCTCCAAGGGTGCGGGCACCTCGCCTGCGCGCGGATCCATCGGATGCGGACAATTGGACAGGGCAATGACCAGATCCATTTCGGCACGCAATTCGACCCAGTCACCATCGCTGATCATCCCGTCACGCCACTCAAATTTGCCCTCACCGTCCACGCGCACGGGGGCAAATACATTCAGCACAGGCATCAGATCGCGCCGGTCCAGCCCCAGCTTGGCTGCGGCAAGAACCATGTTATCGCGCGTATTACGCAGGGTTGGATCACCGTATTGCGCCACTGTCGCAGGCGTTGATCCCCCGGTCAGCGCGTCATGCGCGCCACAGCTGTCTTCCACAATCGACAGCATTACGCGCCCCATATCCGAAAAAATTACGCGCCCTTTCTTCAAGTCAGTCGTCCATTGCAGCTTGACCGTATCGGGCAGGTTCATCCGCTCAGTCGTATCTGTGGCAGACCACGCAGCCAGCGCCACAGCCGAGACGGGACCCTGCGGCAACAGGCGCAGCACCTCACCCTTGGCAAGGTGCTGCGTCGTATACCAACCGCCCGGCACGCTGCGTGTCATTGCCACGGATTCTGCATTGGGCATGGGGGCCGGACGCGGGCTGGGGGTCGGAGGCGTCTTTGGCGAAAACTCCAGCCCGATGCGCTGGTGTTCTTCATAGCGTTGCCTGTCGGCGGCGATTTGCTCGGGCGTGCGGTGGATATGCATGTCAGGTCTCCGTTGAGGGGTCGGGTCGTCCCGCAAATGCGCCGTGAGGGGTCAGGTCGTCCCAACCCAGCGCGTATTCAGATTGAAAAATTGTGTCTCCACCCGCCTTGCGCGGTGGCCATATTTCGATGTCTTTGGCGATGGATGCGCCATAGCGCGCCGCTTCTTCGGGCCGATCACGGGTCCGCCCCAAAGCCACCACGCGGGTGCCAAGGGTAAAAGCCTCGCGCAGATCATGCGTGACCATCACCACTGTCATGGGCAATTCGTTCCAGAGCCGTTTCATCAATTGGTGGATGTCCGTCCGGATACCGGGATCCAGCGCGCCAAAGGGTTCATCCAACAACAGCACGCGCGGTTTCATCATCAAGGCCTGCGCGAGAGCAAGGCGCTGCTGCATTCCGCCTGACAGCTGTGCCGGATACTTGTCTTCTGATCCAGACAAACCAACTTCGGCGATCATGAGTTGCGCCGCGTCTTTCAGGTTGCGACGCGCCGCTCCGAAAAGCCGCCCCCAGATGCGTTCTGATTGCAATTCAGGGCCCAACATCACATTCCCCAGAACCGTCAGATGTGGAAACACCGAGTATTTCTGATAGACGACGCCACGATCCGGTCCCGGCTCTTGTGGCAAGACGGCGCCATCCAGCAAAATCGTCCCCCGTGTCACCTTTTCCTGGCCCAGCAGCAGACGCAGCAGGGTCGATTTTCCGCAGCCCGACGGCCCGACCAAAGCCACAAAGGAACGGGGGGCCACGTCAAAGCTGAGATTTTCCAGCACGACTTGATCGCCGTATTCCTTCCAGACGTTTTTCAGCGTCAGAGCGGTCATCGTCCCCCCTCCAGTTCTGACCAGGGGAACAGACGCCGCCGCAACCGATCAATCGCGAAATCTGCACTGGCCGCCAGAAAAGTGATCCATGCCACGTAGGGAAAAATCACGTCCATCGAAAGATAACGGCGTACCAGAAAGATACGGTAACCCAGCCCGCTGTCGGCGGAAATCGCCTCGGCTGCGATCAGGAATAGAAACGCAGGCCCCAGTTGCAGAT
>Ga0213861_10001307_pt1 | contig 22015 bp, 24 predicted proteins | sample PICome_4_FD_160110 | JGI IMG/M metagenome (GOLD analysis project Ga0213861, IMG submission 160110) | Coastal seawater microbial communities near Pivers Island, North Carolina, United States - PICO131 | ecosystem: Environmental > Aquatic > Marine > Coastal | place: USA: North Carolina... | reverse complement strand
AAATTGCCAAAGGACGTTTCCCATTTATGGGAGGAAATATTGTTGCAGATTTTAGTTTGCCATCATTTTTTGATAATTTTAAAGAAGGAAAACTGGTTAATGAAGAATTGCATTTAGAATTAAAAAGTAAAGTTGAAGTATTTCAAAAAGCGTTGTAACTGTATACTGAGACTGAAAACTGAAGACTGAAAATATGGGAGATATTTCAAAAGATATTAATTCAAACTTTGCCAACAATAAGGTGAAAGCGTTATTGAATATCATTTATACATCAAATTGGATTAGTAGCCATCAGAACGAGTTTTTTAAACCTTATGGCATATCTCCTCAACAGTTTAATATTTTAAGAATTCTTCGTGGTGCGGGAGAACCAATTAAGGTTCAAACTATTAAAGAACGAATGATTGAACGAGCACCGAATGCTACAAGATTGATGGACAAACTTTGCGATAAAGGTTTAATAAATAGATTGCCTTGTCCAGATGACAGAAGAGTGGTTCATATCCAAATAACTGATTCTGGTTTGTTATTGTTAAAAGATATTGATCAAAATTTTAAAGAAGATTTACTGGAGAATTTAACAGAGCATGAAGCTTCTCTGTTAAGTGATTTATTAGATAAAATTAGATAAAAAAAATTATATAAATAGTTTCCATGGAAACTACTCAATAATTAATATTATGAAATTAAATACAATAAATAGAGTAGGACGAAGTGATTTCGTAAACATGGGCCCCATTCAATTGAGGCAACCTATACCAACGCAACTCATTGATACTATAGATCCGTTTATACTTTTGCATCATTACGGACCATACGAAATTTCAGAACGAAATAATCCTTTTGATCTAGGTCCGCATCCACATCGTGGTTTTGAACCTATAACATTTTTAGTTGAAGGAGAACAATTACATCGTGATTCTTTGGGTAACGAAAGTGTTGTAAAAGCGGGAGATGTGCAATGGACGACTGCAGGAAGAGGTATTATTCATGCAGAAGCACCCACAAAAGAATTTGTGCAAAAAGGAGGAACTCTTGAAGGCATTCAGTTATGGTTGAATTTACCAGCAGAAAAGAAGATGATGGCTGCTAATTACCAGCATATAAAAAATGAAGACTTTAGAGTAGTTTCTTCCAAAGACAACAAAGTAAATATTCAAATTATAGCAGGTGAATTAGAAGGTGTTTACGGACGCATTAAAACACAAACACCGGTAAATGCTTTTATGATTACCGTTGAAGCTGGAGGAAGCTATACTATTAAAGTTCCAAATTCGCATCAATCAACAGTATATCTGTTAAAAGGGGATGTATTGATAAATGATTCTGAGACATTAAAATTGAACGAAAATCAATTAATTCAGTTTAATCAAGATGGTGAAGGATTCTCTATTAAGGGCAAAGGTAGAAGTAAATTATTATTTATTTCTGGAGAACCCCTTTATGAGAAAGTAACTACTTATGGGCCTTATGTGATGAATACACAAACAGAAATAATGGAAGCTATGCGCGATTACCAAATGGGTAAAATGGGCTTTCTTACTAATAGTTAATTTGATTGGGAATTGTCGGTATAAACTATCAACAGATACTATTTATTGCTCATATAACGAATATTTGAGCTCTATACAGTGAATATTTTATTGAGCTTTGTTAATTGAATACTTTCCCAGTATAAATTTAACCCCAAATTAAATGAAACTTAAAAAAAATATCTTATTCGTCTTGTTATGCGCTAATATTTTTATTTCTCACTCTCAAACACAAGAAATTCCAGAAACTCTGGAAACTCCAGAAATCACAGAAAAAGATTCCACTATAGTCAGTTCATGGATTGTAGGCCTTGGTATTAATGCCGTAGATGATTCAGATCATACCAAATTTAGGGTATTTGATGTTAAGGATGCCTGGAATTCTCGACCGTACCCTTCACGTGTTAGTATTGGTAAGTATTTTAAATCTGGATTAGGACTTGAATTGATAAGTGCTATAAACAAATATAAGGAGGGTAAAATTGTTGAAGGTGTTAGACTTACTGAAGATATAGGCTATTTTTCAATCGATTCTAGATTGAGTTATGATTTAAATAAAGTAATTGGGGAAACTGGCTGGTTCGACCCTTATGTTGGTGTTGGCTTAGGGTATACAGATGCAAACAACACCCCTAGAGGTACTTATAATGCCATATTTGGTTTTAGAACTTGGCTTTCGGATCGTGTTGGTTTAGACTTTAACACATCTGGAAAATGGACTATGGATAATGATTTAACAAATCATATTCAACATGTAGTAGGTGTAGTTTATAGATTCAAAGCTGAAAAAGAATTAACTAAGAAAGGACAAGAAAAGCTTGATTTAATTAAGGAACTTGAAAAAGAAACAAATAGAATTAACGATTCTATTGCTTTAGTTAATAAGTTAGAGGAAGAGAAAAGGTTGTTAGCAGATCAGTTAGAGAAGGAGAAAGAAGAAGCTAGATTGGCTCAAATTGTTAAAGAAAAAGCTAAAGAGCAGGAAAGAAAAGATATTCAAAATGCTATAGATGCTTTAGAAGATATTTATTTCGGTTTTGATTTATCAAATATAACATCAATATCAAGTAAAATATTAGACAACTTGATTTCTATCTTAAATAAAAATCCAGAGTTAGTAATAGAGATTACGTCTCATACGGACTCTAGAGGTAACGATGATTATAATAAAAAATTATCAGAACGCAGATTGAAGAGCACACTAAATTATTTATTTAAAAATGGTATAGCAAAAGAAAGAATTGTTGGCGGTGCTTATGGTGAAGAAAAATTAACTAATGAGTGTGATAATAACACAAAATGTTTTGATAATAAGCATAATAAAAATAGAAGATCAGAAATCAAAATCATTTCATTTTAGTAAATAAAATTTTAAAATAATTAATTAAGCATCCCACATGGGATGCTTTTTTATTTAAAAATACGATATTTGCTTTTCGACTAACCAATAAAAAGAAAAGATTATGGCAATGAATAAAAATACAGTATTAGCCTGGGCTACATGGGTTATGATTTTTGTAGGACTAGGACTAATAGCTCTAGGTGCTTTTAGATATGATGATGTTGCTGGCTGGGGTTTTGCAGCAGTAGGTGTTGGCTTTTTTTCTATTGCATGGGTGTTTAATGCTTTAAAAGGAAGAGTCTAATAGTCTCAGTTTTCAGTGGCAGTAAACAGTAATTATTTTAATTCAAGGACTTTTGTTTTAGATACTAATAACTACCTACTACAAACTAACTAATAAATTTATGAGCGACGATAAAAAAGTAATATTTTCAATGTCTGGTTTAACGAAGACATTCCCGGGTGCAAATACACCAGTTTTAAAAAATATTTATTTAAGCTTCTTTTATGGAGCAAAAATTGGAATCTTGGGTCTTAATGGTTCTGGTAAATCTACTTTACTAAAAATTATTGCAGGAGTTGATAAAAATTTCCAAGGTGATGTTACCTTTTTACAAGACTATTCAGTTGGATATTTAGAGCAAGAACCGCAACTCGATGACGATAAAACAGTTATGGAAGTTGTTCGAGAAGGTGCTGCAGAAACGGTTGCTATTCTTGATGAATACAATAAAATTAACGATCAGTTTGGTTTGGAAGAAGTGTATTCTGATTCCGACAAGATGGAGAAGTTAATGAATCGTCAAGCTGAACTTCAAGATCAGATTGATGCTGCTAATGCTTGGGAGTTGGATACCAAATTAGAAATTGCCATGGATGCGTTACGTACCCCAGAAGGTAATAAAAAAATTGGTGTGCTCTCTGGTGGTGAAAAACGCCGTGTGGCTTTATGTCGCTTACTTTTGAAAGAACCTGATGTATTGCTTTTAGATGAGCCTACAAACCATTTAGATGCAGAATCGGTGCATTGGTTAGAGCATCATTTAGCACAATATAAAGGTACGGTGATAGCCGTAACGCACGATAGATACTTTTTAGATAATGTAGCTGGATGGATTTTAGAACTGGATAGAGGGGAAGGTATTCCGTGGAAAGGGAACTATTCGTCTTGGTTAGACCAAAAATCTAAACGTATGGCTCAAGAAGGTAAAGTGGCTTCTAAAAGACAAAAAACATTAGAACGCGAGTTAGAATGGGTGCGTCAAGGAGCAAAAGGCCGTCAAACAAAGCAAAAGGCACGTTTAAAAAATTATGATAAGTTAATGAGTCAAGACCAAAAACAACTTGACGAGAAACTTGAAATATATATTCCTAACGGTCCGCGTTTGGGCACAAATGTTATCGATGCCAAAGGCGTCGCTAAAGGTTATGGTGATAAATTGTTGTACGACGATTTAAACTTCAGCTTACCACAAGCAGGAATTGTTGGTATTATTGGACCAAACGGCGCAGGTAAAACCACTATTTTTAGAATGATTATGGGCGAAGAAACTCCCGACAAAGGTGAGTTTATAGTTGGTGATACAGCTAAACTTGCATATGTAGATCAAAAGCATTCAAACATAGATCCAGAGAAAACGATTTGGCAAAACTTTAGTGATGAGCAAGAGCTTATTATGATGGGAGGTAAGGAAGTAAATTCTAGGGCCTATTTAAGTCGATTTAACTTTTCTGGTGGAGAGCAAAATAAAAAAGTAAAACTGCTCTCTGGAGGTGAACGTAACCGATTGCATTTAGCAATGACGCTTAAAGAAGAAGGTAATGTGTTGCTATTAGATGAGCCAACTAATGATTTAGATGTAAATACTTTACGAGCATTAGAAGAAGGTTTAGAAAACTTTGCTGGTTGTGCAGTGGTGATTAGTCACGACCGTTGGTTCTTAGATAGAATATGTACACATATTTTAGCTTTTGAAGGTGATTCTCAAGTGTATTTCTTTGAAGGTAGTTTTTCTGATTATGAAGAAAATAAGAAGAAGAGGCTAGGTGGAGATTTGATGCCTAAACGAATAAAATATAGGAAGTTAGTTAGATAATAATTCTTCGATAAAAATTAAAAAGCTCACTGAAAAGTGGGCTTTTTTTTATTCATAAAGATGTCCAGATCCTAAATCAAAATCTGATGTCTTATCTATACTTTTAATAGCCTCAAAATTGTCATTGAAAATATATAATTCATTTTCAATAGATTGCACGTGTTCATTAATGTATAATATCCTTTTCGCTAATATCCCTATTACAAATACTGTTATCACAAATATTATGGTAAAAATCACTTCAATCATTAATTTGCTTTTTAATTACCCCCATACATATGGCCGTCAGTAAAATCTTTATATTCTTTATCTTCTTTCATGGACGTGTTCATCTTTTCTAATCGCTTGTTTTCTTTTTTAAGTAAATAGGATTTTCTAACTCCTAAAAGCAATATAATTCCGAAAAAGATAACAATTACGGTAAGAGCAACGACAACTTGTGTTTGTGTAATTAAAGGAATAGTTGTAAAGTTTAAAAGCATAATAAATGCATAATTGGGGTTTGGTACTTAACAAATATAATATATTCTTTCAAAATGTCAGAATTTTTTTAGCAAGTGTAACAATTTCTTAATTTTAGACTTCTTTAATTTGAGAAATGACTAATAATATTCAAATTTAAAAGAAAACCATTTCTGTTTAGAATTTACTGGTAAAGGAGAAGGTTCTTTTTTCCATTCAATGAAGTAGAAAAATAAATCATAGCTTTTATTACAATTTCTTGGTATATTGAAATAGAAAGAATAAAGGGCGACGCGTTTAGATTTTTGTAAAGTATAAAGACTGGACATACTTTGTTATTTAGATAATATGGCAACCATTGCAGGTTCTGATTAAAAATAAATAAATCAAAATTGAATCAATTATATATTTATACTAAGCTAGAAAAGCATTTGTAAATGAGCAATAAACAGGTTAAAAACATAAAAAAGAAGCTGCTTTCAGACAACTATTACATTTTGAAGAGAGTTACTTTTGATTATTTAATGAAAAGTGGCGAATGGGTAAACCAAATGCGAGAAGTTTATGATAGGGGAGACGGTGCTGGAATATTGCTATATAACAAACACAAAGGAACTGTTATTTTAATCAAACAATTTAGAATGCCAACGTATTTAAATGATAATAAAGATGGTTTTTTAGTTGAGGTTTGTGCAGGTTTATTGGACCAAGATAATCCTGAAGCATGTATTATCCGAGAAACTGAAGAAGAAGTTGGGTATCGTTTAAAATCAGTGAAAAAAATTTATGAAGGTTATTCATCACCTGGAGTAATGACTGAGAAAATGCACTTTTTTGTTGGAGAATACACCGATGATATGAAAGTTAGTGCAGGAGGGGGCTTAGCGAGTGAACATGAAGATATTGAGGTGTTAGAAATTTCTTTTGAAAAAGCGGTAAGTATGTTGGATAATGGAGAAATTGTTGACACAAGAACTATAGTGTTGTTGCAATATGCGCAGATTCATAAGTTGTTAGATTAAATATATAAACTAAAAATAGCTAATTTATCCAAAAGTAAGTTGATTCCAGCAAGTGAAAAGAGAGGTTATTATTTTGCAGAGGAAACTAAAGAAATTGATATTGTACAACAAGTGGTAGATTCCATGATAGCTATTCCTCAAGAAGATAAAAAAGCTATAGAAATTGAGAGATTACAGAGGCAGATTGATTCTTTAAAGGCTAAAGGAAATTAAAACACCAACTCCATCTTAATATCACTACGCTGGTAAGGGCTATTTGCCTCAACGGGTACCTCAATAAAGCCATATTTTTTATAAATATAAATAGCATTTTCTAATTTAGTGTTGGAGTAGAGTATAAGTTTTGGCAATCCTAAAGATTTAGCATAATCAATACAATATTGCATTAGTTTCTGACCTATTTTATACCCACGATGGTTTGTTGATACCGCCATTTTGGTTAGTTCAAATAGGCCATCTTTGCCCAATGGCATCAATGCTACTGTGCCAACCACTTGTTTGTTTAGTCTTGCAAAAAATATATGACCACCTCTATCAATTATATATTTTTCGGGGTTGCTTAAAACGTCCTCATCAAAAGGTTCAACATAAAAAAAGGTTTTGAGCCACTCTACATTTAAATCATAGAAGTCTTTAGTATATTGTTTTTCAAAATCTATAATATCAATGTTCATTGGCTTTTATAAAATCTGTAATTAAATAAGTGATTAGTTTGCCAACTTGAGTGTTCGTTTTTTTAGTGGGAGCTGCTTCACAAATATGTAAGTATGTCGCGTTTTTATGTTTTGCAAAATAGTTAAGAAATTGACGTGTTTTATTAACGCTAAAACCACTCGGCGTCATAGCACTACTTGGAGTATTTTCAATGGCGTCACAGTCAATTTCAATTCCAAAATTACTATTCGAAACGTGCATGTAAGCACGTTCTAATTCTTTTTTGAACTTCAGTTCATTTCTAATTTCCAAAGCATCAAAAGTATTGTATTCGATAGATTTTGATTTGTCAAGTGCTTTAAAAATCTTATCAGATGTATAATTTTCATGCAACCCAAAAATAAAATAATTGGCTAATAACCCTTCCGCGAAAGCATACTTAAATCCATTACCACTATGGCGCCCTTCTTCATCTCTAAAATCTGAATGTGCATCAAAATTAACAACATTAATGGGCTTTCCAATAGCTAAGGATGAGCCTTTTATATTTCCATAGGCATTATTATGTCCGCCACCAATTATGATTGGTTTTTTTCCAGCCATTACAATTTGATGAATGATATAAGTAACATATTCATCAATGTTAGTTACTATTCTTCTAGCTTTTAAAATATCTTTTTTTCTGGATGAATTCAGTTTTGAAACCAACAACTGTTCTTCTGTAAAATCTAAATGGCCTAATATTAAAACCTTGTTAGCCCTTGTGAATTCATTACTTTGAATGTTTAACAAAACTTTAAGTGTTGCTTCCCAAGCCTTTGAAGATCCAGTTTTTCCGTGGTTTGCAAATACACCTAAATCTTCAGGCAAACCTAAAATGACATGTGTAACATCTAAATTTTCAAGTTGTTCGTATATGTTAGAAATGCTGGTTAATATTTGAACATGTTGACCAAATTTGGATTCACCAGAGCGTTTGTTTAATAGTTTGTTTCTATTAGTATTATTAAATAAAACCAGTTTATCCATGAATTAGATGCATTTTGAATACTAAAAGTACATCATTATTTATTTATAGCATTAAAACAAACAATTAAAATTAGAACAAAATTAAGATTAACCTTAACAAACATTAAAACAAGTAATTATGGAAAACAACAATAGCAACACGGGACTTAAAGTAGGATTGGGTATTGCGCTAGTTTTATTTTTAGCGACAGGATTTTATACTATGAATTTGTATAGTAGTAGCAAGAAGGTACAGAATGAGCTAACTGAAGAAAAGCAATTAGTAATGAATGACTTAAACTCGATGGCAAAACAATATGACGAAGCTATTGGTGAGAACGAAGTAACTAATGCTAATTTACTTGAAGCTAGAGGTCGTATTCAGGGATTAATTGATTCTTTGAAAATTTCTGAAACTAACGTAAAAAGTTTATGGAGATATAAAAGAAAATATGCTTCACTTCAAAAAGAAATGGATGTGTTATTGGCTCAAAATGATTCATTACGAGTTGAGAATTCATATTTAGCAACATCTTTAGATAGTACTCGTGTGCGTTTAGAAGAACGTTCTATTTTTACAGATTCTTTATTAGTACAAAATAATGCGTTAGCTGAAGTTGTAGAAAATGCCGCGATTTTAAATACTGTTGGTTTAAAAGGTTTTGGAGTTATTGAAAGAACATCAGGTAAATTGATACCAACTGAAAGAGCTACTAGAGCGGATAAAATAAGAGTATGTTTTACTGTTGCAAAAAATGCTTTAGTACAAGCTGGTGATGAAGAATTATATGTTCAAGTGATTGACCCAAAAAACAATACTTTAGGTTTAAATGAACAAGTTGCTTTTGGTGAGAAAACTTTAAACTACAGTATAATTAGCAAATTTAATTATGAGAATGCAAGCCTTAACGTATGTGAGTTTGTAACTTCTAAAAATGAATTTGAAAAAGGAAGATATACAGTAAACGTTTTTAACGAAAAAGATTTAGTGTCTAGCTCGGAATTTACTTTAAAGTAAATCGATTATAATACGTAATAAAAAAAGCCCTAAACTTTTAGTTTAGGGCTTTTTTATGATATTATAGTTCCGTTAATTATAACTATTTCAATGTTGTTTTCTCCAAATGAATACGGTAAATAATTATAGCTAGGTATTGGTTTTGTAATTATAAGGTTTGCCTTTTTTCCTTTTGTAATACTACCATATTCTTCTGAAATCCCCATAGCGTAGGCTCCATTTAGAGTAGCTGCGTTTATAGCTTCCTCGGGTGTTATTTTCATTTTAATACAGGCTGTACTCACCACAAAATTCATATTCCCACTTGGAGTAGATCCAGGGTTGTAGTCAGTTGCTAATGCCAATGGTAAGCCAGAATTAATAATTCGTCTAGCAGGTGTGTAAGGTATGCTTAAAAAGAAAGAACAAGAGGGTAATGCCACAGGCATAGTTTCACTTCCTTTTAATGCATTAATATCCTCTTGAGTTAGTTCTTCTAAGTGATCTACAGATAGCGCATTATGTTTAACACCCATGGAGACGCCTCCAAATGCATTAAATTGATTGACATGTATTTTTGGAATTAGTCCATATTGTTTCCCTGCTGATAAAATAGTTTCGGTATCTTCTAATGAAAAATAGCCTTCTTCACAAAAAACATCAATAAAATCAGCTAAGTTCTCTTTATCTATTTTCGGAAGCATTTCATTGATGATTAAATCAATATAGCCTTTTTTGTTGTTTAAGTAAGCTTCAGGAAATGCATGGGCGCCCAGAAATGTAGCTTTAATTTTAATAGGGAAATGTTCTTTAATGCGTTTGATGATACGTAGCATTTTAAGCTCAGACTCTAAAGTTAATCCATAACCCGATTTTATTTCTAAAGCGCCTGTACCAAGTTTTATAATGTTTTTAACCCGCTCAACAGATTGATTATATAAATCATCTTCTAAAGTATTTTGAAGGGTTTTTGCAGAGTTTAAAATACCACCGCCACGATTAGCAATTTCAGTATAACTCAAACCGTTTATTCTATCTACAAATTCTTGTTCTCTATTTCCCGCGTAAACAATGTGCGTGTGTGAGTCGCACCATGCTGGTAGAACTAATTTTCCAGTAGCATCAATAGTCTTATCTGCTACCATATTTTTGCAGCCTTCCATGCGGCCAAAATCAGAAATTTCACCATTTTTAATTAAAAGGAAAGCATTTTTAATAGTCGGTAAATGTTGCATGTCTTTACCTGAGACCTTCAAAGTATTTTGATCTCTAACTTGAATTAATTCTCTTATATTAATAATTAAAATAGACATATAGTGCTGAATAATATAATTAAAGTTCTAAATTTAGGTACAATAAATTAGATATAATGAAAACTATAGGATTAATTGGAGGAATAACGCCGCAGTCCACAATAATGTATTATGAGGTTTTAAATAGGTTGGCCAGTGAACATTTTGGAGAGGGTCATTCTTGTAAAGTAATTATTAACTCAGTTAATTTTGCTGAAATTGCTAATCTCCAAAAAGAAGACAGATGGGATAAGTTAAATGATATTATGGCTGATGCTGGTAAAAGCCTAGAGTTAGCTGGAGCTAAATGTATTTTGATTTGTGCTAATACCATGCACCTTACTATTGATGCTGTTAGAGAAGCTGTAAATATTCCAGTTATTCATATTGCTGAAGCCACTGCAGAAATAATTATTGAAAAGAAATTAAAAACAGTTACATTATTAGGAACTAAGTACACCATGGAAAAAGATTTTTATATTGATGTGTTGCGCTCTTTTGGAATAAAAACGATCGTTCCAAATTTAGAAGACAGAAATGAAGTGCATCGCATAATTTACGATGAACTATCTAAAGGTGTATTTAATGATGCATCTAAACATGTATATTTGAAAATTATAGATAAATTAATAAAGGATGGTGTAGAAGGTGTTATTTTGGGGTGTACAGAAATTCCACTTTTAATTAAACAAACCGATGTTTCAATACCAGTTTTTGATACAACAACGATTCATGCAACCAATGCATTTAAAATGACTTTAAATAAATTATAATGAATAGAAATTTTGACTTTTTAAATTCAATTGAAAATATTTCTGAAGAAACGTTTGCTGAACTTGTGAAAATCACAGAGTTTAAAAGAATTCCTGCTGGAACGCAAATAATAAAATCTGAGGAGATTCCATCAAAAATTTATTTGCTTCTTTCAGGAGTTGTAAGATGCTATTTAACTACCGAATCTGGAAAAGAATATAACAAAAGTTTTTATTTACCATCAAGTTTTTTAGCCTCCTTAACAGCTTTAATTAAAAAAACACCATCATTATTTGTATTTGAAGCACTTTCTGATTGCAAGGTTTATGAAATTGATTATTCTAAATTAATGGTATTATGTAAACACAATGTATCGCTTAAAAATTTGCATATTAAAGTTTTAGAAAAGGTATATTTTTATTATGAGAAGCGCTTAGTAGATTTAATTTCACTGGATGCTACAGATCGTTATCTAGAATTAAAAAATCAAATTCCCAATATAGATGAGATCATTTCTCAGTATCATATTGCTTCTTATCTTGGTATTTCTCCAGTACAATTAAGTAGAATTAGAAAAAAATTAAAAGAATTGAAGCATTAAAAGATTAGGGAATATTAGATTGGAATTTATAAGACCTTCTCCACTAGTATTCAAAGCTATAACCTAGAAGTCCAAGATTTATATTTACAAATAGGGGGCTTTTAGGTTCGAAATTGTTTCAGATATCCAATTTTTACAATGAAATTAACAAATGTTAATTAAAAAAAGACTTGTTAGTTATATCTTTAACTCGATTTCCTTTTAGGATTATAATTTTTAAAGGATTGATAGCTATCCAACCAAAAAGACAGGCAAATTTATTTAGCCTGTCTTTTTATTTAATTATGATTTAAGAGTTTTATTTAAGACTTCCAACCATGTCTTCTGGTTTTACCCAAGCATCATAATCTTCAGCAGTAACATACCCTAAACGTATAGCTTCTTCTTTTAAAGTAGTTCCATTTTTATGCGCTGTGTTAGCTATTTCTGCAGCTTTGTAATACCCTATTTTTGTATTTAGAGCGGTTACAAGCATTAAAGAATTGTTCAATAATTTTGTAATAACCTCATGGTTAGGCTCAATACCAATGGCACAATTTTCTTCAAAACTAGCACAAGCATCACCAATTAATTGTGCGGATTGTAACACGTTAGCTGCCATTACAGGTTTAAAAACATTCAATTCATAATGGCCTTGTAAACCACCAACAGATACTGCTACATCATTACCCATAACTTGAGCGCAAACCATAGTTAATGCTTCACATTGCGTTGGGTTTACTTTTCCAGGCATAATTGAACTTCCCGGTTCATTTGCCGGAATCGTAATTTCTCCAATACCAGAACGTGGACCTGATGCCATCATTCTAATATCATTTGCAATTTTATTTAAGGATACTGCCAACTGCTTTAAGGCACCATGTGTTTCAACCAAGGCATCATGAGCCGCTAAAGCTTCAAATTTATTAGGAGCGGTTATAAACGGTAATTCAGTAAATTCTGCAATGTATTGTGCCACAAGTTCGCTATATCCTTTAGGCGTATTTAAACCCGTACCTACAGCCGTACCTCCTAGTGCTAATTCACTTAAATGTGATAATGTATTTTCTAGAGCTTTTAAACCGTAATCTAACTGAGCTACATACCCTGATAGTTCTTGTCCTAAAGTAAGAGGCGTAGCGTCCATAAGGTGTGTTCTACCTATTTTTACAACATTTTTAAAGGCTATTGATTTGTTATTAAGAGTATCAAGCAATTGTTTAACACCAGGAATTGTGGTCTCAGCAATTTTTTTATAGGCTGCAATATGCATTCCTGTTGGAAACGTATCATTTGAAGATTGCGATTTATTAACATCATCATTAGGTTGAATCGTTTTCTCACCTTCCCCAATAACTTTTCCTGCTAATTGATGTGCTCTGTTTGCGACCACTTCATTAACATTCATATTGCTTTGTGTACCAGAACCGGTTTGCCAAATAACTAATGGAAATTGGTCATCGTGTTTACCTTCTAATATTTCTTCACAAACTTGTGCTATTAAATCTCGTTTTTCAACAGGTAAAACGCCCAATTCACAATTGGTATATGCAGCCGCTTTTTTTAAATAAGCAAAGCCGTAAATGATTTCTAATGGCATAGAGGCTGAAGGGCCAATTTTGAAGTTATTTCTAGAGCGTTCTGTTTGTGCTCCCCAAAGTTTATCAGCGGGCACTTTTACCTCGCCCATAGTATCTTTTTCTATTCTGTAACTCATATTAATTATGCTTAAATTATAAGAGGCTAAGGTAATTCTTTTAAGATGTTTATAATTATGATTTTTGTTAGTTTTTACTACTTCTTTTTAACATATTAATAACGGATTTTTTTACTTTAAGACTTTAAAATCGATTAAATTAGTAGGACTTTATTTTAAGTTTAAATTATAAAAATATATATTATGGCAACGATTAGATTAGGAGACGTAGCTCCAAATTTCACAACAGAATCTACAGAAGGAACTATTAATTTCCATGAATGGCTAGGTGATAGTTGGGGTATTTTATTTTCGCACCCAGCAGACTACACACCAGTTTGCACAACAGAACTAGGCACAGCAGCAAAGTATAAAAGTGAGTTCGATAAGCGTAATGTAAAAGTCGTAGCGCTTAGTGTTGATGGCTTAGATTCGCATAAAGAATGGATTAAGGATATTAATGAAACTCAAGGCACAACAGTTAATTTCCCTATTATCGCTGATGAGGATAGGAAAGTTTCTGAACTTTACGATATGATTCACCCTAATGCTGACAGCAAACTAACAGTACGTTCCGTTTTTGTTATTGATAATAATAAAAAGGTGAAATTAATTATAATCTATCCAGCATCCACCGGTAGGAATTTTGATGAACTGTTACGTGTTATAGATTCTTTACAGTTAACAGCTTATTATAAAGTGGCTACACCTGCTAATTGGAATAACGGTGATGATTGTGTTGTAGTTCCTGCTGTTGCAACTGCAGATATTCCTGGGATTTTTCCAAAAGGATATAAAGAGATTAAACCATATTTACGTATGACTCCTCAGCCAAATTTAGAATAGTTAAAAAGTCTGTTAATAATTTTTAACTTGATATTGTATAAGACATACCTTTGCATTATATTTGCTAAATCTTAAAAGTAAGACACAACAATTATGTTTGAATTTGATCAGTATTTAGGCTTTTTAGCATTTTTAACTATATTAACTATAGGGTTTTGGTTAATGATTTTTTTAATAACCTTTGTTATTCCTTATTGGATTGGAGGATCTTTAATTGAAAGATTAAAAGAAATTAGAGAAGAAAAGAAAGCTAAGCGCCAAGCTTAAAAAATAAAAAACATATTTATTATATATAAAAAAAGGAAGCTAATTTAGCTTCCTTTTTTTATGGTTATATTTTACATTTCCATTCCGCCGCCATCAAAACCACCTTGGCGTTCTCGCTTTTTCTTCTGGTTGAATCTATAAGTAAACGCCAGATTAAAAGTACGACCTCCTCTAAATTGAATTTCCTGATAAGCGGTAAATGTTTCAGCAGTAATATCATTACTATAAAAAGCTTTATTAAAAATATCTCGAACATTAAATGCGATTGAGGCTTTTTCTTTAAATAAATCCTTGCTAAAAGCAACGCTAGTAGTTAATACACCTTTTCTATCATTTTGTGCATCTTGACTCGGACCTCTATAATTTATATTTGTTTGCCAATCAATATTGTGTGGTAATGTTATTTTGTTTGTGAATCTAGCTCTCCAACTTAAGTTATTCGCACTTAAGTCAACGCCATCAAAACGTCCCTCTCGTTCAAATTTAAAAATATTAAAATCAGTATTCATGCGCCATTTTCTAGACGGGTTATAATTTAAATTAAACTCAAAACCATAGCGTTTATCTTTACCTAAATTAACAGGACCTCTTTCTATTACAGGAAATTCTTCTCCGTCAACAATAACAGATTCATCAGTCTTTCTGCTTACAAAGGTCATAATATCTGTTGAATGCGAGTAATAAATGGAGGAAGAGATTGTTAACTTATCTAGTTTGTTTAAATACCCCAATTCAAAAGTACTTGCAAATGTTGGATTTAAATCCGGATTACCTTGAAAGACATTTGTTATACTAGAACGAGAAGGGAAGGGGTTAAGCATAAAACCTCTTGGTCTTCTAATTCTTCTATTGTATCCTAAAGTAACGCTTTGTGAATCGCTTATTTCATAATTCAAATTAACAGTTGGAAATAATCCATTTATTTTTTTTCTACTAAATTCTCCTGTGGTTGGTTGATCTAGAGTGATTCTAGTATTTTCAAATCTTAAACCTAATAGGTATGAAAATTTATCAATTTTACTCCCGAATTGCGTATAAATAGCAGTGTTATATTGCTTAAAATTAAAAAGGTTTGTGAGATTGTTATTAATTAAAAAATCACCAGATGACGCATCTAAAAGAGCCACTTCAAAATCTGTAGACCTTGTTGTGAAATCACCGCGATAACCAAGTTCTATTTGACTCATTTCTCCAACAGGTAAAACATAATCAGATCGCAATAGGATATTAGTTTGGTCTTCTAGCGTAGATACCATTTCAGATTCTATACCATCAACAGTGATTAAAGAATTTTCATCTTCATTAGAATCTTCATATTGAAAATCGAAAGTTAATTTATGATCACTGTCATCAAAATTCTTTGTAAAATTTAGAGCGTATTGAATCGTTTTACTATCTTCTTTTTCTGGATCTCGGCGCTCACTTTCACTCGTGGTATTATTGATTTTATTGAACTGCACAAGTTTGTTAATCGAATTGTTTTCAGAGTTATTATCTCGATAGACCACTGATGATGTTATAGATGCTGAGTCGTTAATATACCATTCAATTCCCGTGTTTGTAGTAAGGCCTTTTCTAGTATCTGTCCAATTACGTTTTTCATCTAAATCGGGGATATTAATGTCGAAATACTTAACATCATTATACCATCTTCCCAGAGTTTCTTGATACCTATATGATGACGTATTAAAAATATTGACATTTCCAGTTCTATAATTAATGTTTCCAGATATCCCAGCTGAGTTAGGATGTCCAACATTAGTAGTAATAGAGCCGTTTAAACCAAGCAATTTACTTCTGCGTAAAATAATGTTTAAAATACCCGCTGTACCCTCTGCTTCATATCTAGCCGAAGGTGACGTAATAACTTCAACCTTTTCAATCGCTTCTGCAGGTAATTGTCTTAATGCTTCAGTAGAATTGAGTCCAACTAATCCAGAAGGTTTACCATTGATGAGAATGCGAACATTATCATTACCTCTTAAGGCTACATTACCCTCTGCATCTACAGAAACGGATGGTACGTTGTCTAAAACATCACTTACCGAACCACCACTAACGGTTAGATCTTTACCAACATTATATATTTTTTTGTCAAGTCGAATTTCAACTGTTGTACGTTCAGCGATAATCTCTATTTCGCCTAATAATTCAGCATTAATTTCAAGAGAATAACTACCAAGGTTTTCGTTTTTGGATATATTTTTGTTAGGAATTGTAATCGTTTTAAAAGAAATATATTCAATCGTAATATCATAAACTCCGGTTTCAACAGGTATGTTAAAGTTACCTTTAGCATCAGTTATTCCTCCAGTAATAATTTTGTTTTGACGTTTACTAAAAAAGGCAATGGTTGCATATTCTAGAGGTTGTTTGGTTTCTTTATCAATAACAATTCCTGAAATTTTAACTTCTTTTCCTTCTGGTCTTTGAGCAAAACCAAATGCAGTGAATAAACAAAATAAAATTAGTGCAAATGTAGATTTCTCCATTAAAAATGTTTTGATAATTAGACCGCAAATGTAGATTATGGTTTAATATCAAACGGTTAAAATTTTGTTAATATAAAATATAATATTTAGATGATTTCTAGTATTAATTCAGGAGGTCTTCCTATAACCGCTTTATTTCCATTAATGACTATTGGACGCTCTATAAGTTTAGGGTTTTCAATCATTGCAGTTATGATTTCGGCATCGCTTAAATCTTTATTTTTGAAGTTGTCTTTCCAAATGGATTCACCTTTTCTAACTAAATCAATTGGCTTTATTCCTAGTAGCTTTATGATGTCTTTTAATCCTTCAGCAGTAGGGACATCCTCAAGGTATTTAACAACTTCAAAGTCTTTACCAGATTTCTCTAAAATTTCTAGTCCGGATCTAGATTTGGAGCATCGCGTATTATGGTATATTTTAATCATTATAATAGAATATTAAATGTTTTTAGATTAACAATAAGTTGTTCTGGAGATTCAAATTGAATACCGTTAAGACCTAAATTATTGGCAGCTTCAATATTTCTTAGATTGTCATCAATAAAAATAGCATTTTCGGCTTTGATATTAAACCGCTCTAGTGTTAGGTTATAAATGTCATTAAACGGTTTTCTTGTTTTTTCTTCACCAGAAACAATAATACCTTCAAACCAATGTAAAAACTCAAAACGCTCTAAAGCAATAGGGAAGGTTTCTGCGCTCCAATTTGTTAAGGCTATAACTTTGTAATCTTCTGAATCAATACACTTTTTTAGAATATCAACGGTTCCTGTAATGGAATCGCCTAACATTTCAACCCAGCGTCCGTAAAACATTCGTATTTCTTTTTCATATTCAGGAAAATGAGCCACTTTATCTTCTGTCGCTTGCGCCATAGGGTAACCCGCATCTTGATTTTCATTCCAATCACTCGTACAAATATGATCAAAAAACCATTGCATTTTCTCTCTATCTCTGTCGAACACATCTAAAAAAACATATTCAGGATTCCAATCAATTAAAACACCACCAAGGTCGAATATTATCGTATCTATTTTTTTCACGTGCTAATTGCTATTTTATAATTGATTATTGTCTTCTTCTTTTTGCCCCATGGCCATTAAGTATGATTTTAAAAACTCATCTATATTTCCATCCATAACCGCATCCACATTACCTGTTTCATGAGCAGTTCTAACATCTTTTACTAATTTATAAGGATGCATCACATAGTTTCTAATCTGGCTTCCCCATTCAATTTTCATTTTACCAGCTTCAATATCTTCACGCTGCGCTAATTGTTTTTGAAGTTCAATTTCATATAATTGCGACTTAAGCATTTGCATAGCTCTAGATCTATTATCATGCTGAGAACGTGTTTCAGAGCATGAAATTTGAATTCCTGTAGGTTTATGTGTTAACTGAACTTTAGTCTCAACTTTATTTACATTTTGCCCACCAGCACCACTAGATCGTGCTGTAGTTATATCAATATCAGCTGGGTTTATATCTATTTCTATAGTATCGTCGACTAATGGATACACATAAACAGAAGCAAAACTGGTGTGGCGCTTGGCATTACTATCAAACGGCGAAATACGTACTAACCGGTGCACGCCATTTTCTCCTTTTAGCCAACCAAAGGCAAAATCGCCTTCAATTTCTAAAGTCACTGTTTTTATACCGGCTACATCACCTTGTTGAAAATTCAATTCCTTTACTTTAAAGCCGCTTTTTTCTGCATACATTAAGTACATGCGCATCAGCATACTTGCCCAATCGCAACTCTCTGTGCCTCCAGCGCCTGCAGTAATTTGAAGTACAGCACTTAAGCCGTCACCTTCTTCAGAAAGCATATTTCTAAATTCTATATCTTCTATTAGAATTGATGCTTTATTATATCGGTTTTCAACGTCTTCTAGTGTAGCTTCCTCTTCTTTGAAAAACTCATAAATAACTTCAAGGTCTTCAATTAGGGTTTTTAAGTCTTTATAATCTTGAACCCATTTTTTCTTCACTCGAAGCGATTTCATAAGAGCTTCGGCAGCTTTTGGGTCGTTCCAGAAATTGGGATCGAAGGTTTGTTCTTCTTCGTTTTGTATTTCTATAAGTTTGGCATCTATGTCAAAGATAGTGCCTAAGTTTGTCGAGGCGGGTGTTAAGATCTTTAATTTGATCTGATGTTATCATGATTGCTTTTTGTTTAGAACAAAAATAGGATTTAAACTATTAGAAGAAAATAAAAGCAGCGATAAATTTAAAAGGACAAATTATTAATCTGAACCACAAACCTCTTAAATAAACTATTTTAATGTATGCCGAATAATCGTTCTAGACTATTAAAGAAATTACAAACTAACCGTGCTTTTTAGTCAATTTCTAATTCATAAAAAAGAGGCAATATTTGAATATAATCAGTAGTGTAAAATACAATACCGTCTTACTTTATTGTGTAAAAAGTGTTGTTGTGAATGGACAGTGTTACCAAAACTATAAAAAAGCAGATATCTTAAATTATGGCAATAAATTTCTTTTATGTGAGAAAAATTACATTTTATCGAGTTTATTAAAAGCGTGTTTTATAATATATTATATTCGTCCGTGTATAACATGAATAGGGATTCAAATTTCATTCATGAGGTATCATTTTTTATTAAAATTGATTACGATATGTTTTTATATACCAACAAAAAAATTGTTAAGTGAAATTAAGTATAATAATTCCTTTATATAATGTTGAAAAGCATGTCACTGTTTGTATTCACAGTATCTTAAATCAAGGTTTGGATTCAAAGGATTATGAAATACTTATAATCAATGATGGTTCGACGGATGATAGTCTTAATGTTGTTAAAAGATTTGAACAGAAATATTCTAATATTTTTGTTTATACTCAAAAAAATGAAGGTGTTGGAAGCGCTAGAAATAAAGGGGTTAGTTTAGCTAAAGGAAAGTATGTTTACTTTTTAGATCCAGATGATTATTTGGCTGAAAATGTTTTAAAAACGGTAGTATACCATGCTGATTTGCATAAAGTAGATGTTTTAACATTTATATCAAAAGGCACAACATCCTCGAATAAAAATAAATCAAAAACAGAAAATAGATCTTCTTTAAAAATTAATACAGTTAGTAGTGGTTTTGAATACATTGGAGAAAATATTTTTAAAAATGAAGTTTGGTGGTATATCATCAATAGAGAGTTTTTAGAAATAACGAAGGTGTGTTTTATTCAGGGAAGATGGATGGAAGACGCTATTTTTACAGCTTCGTTATTAATAAAGGCAAATAAAGTGGCTTATTTGCCTTTAGATGTGCACAGACACTTAAAAGTTGCAGGTTCTGCAATGACAAGTAAAGAACCGGGACATTATTTAAAAGTTATTTATGATAATGCCAATGCTGCAATAGCTTATAATACATTGATTCAAAATTTAAATTTGAATGAGAACATGCATGTAAATGCCTTAAAACGTTTGAGAACAAGGCAGCAATCTTTTGTTTTTTTTATGATGATTAGGATGCTAAAGTCAACAATTACAAAAAAAGAAATCATGCCATTAATACATGATATGAAAAAATGTGTAGCGTATCCTTTAAATTCTCTTGCCGGAGATGATTATAACGGATTTATATATGTAATTCTAACTAGGTTATTTAACCAAAGATATCTTTATTATGTTTTATTTGTTATTATAAATCCATTTTTGAAAAAAATTTATAAATAAAATTAAAACGTTTGAGTAAGTTAACAGTCAAAATACTAAAAGTTTAAATGAGTAATATTTTAATAACATCAGCTGGACGTCGCGTTTCTTTGGTCAAATATTTTATGGAGGAGTTAAAAAAAATAATTTCCTCGTCAAAAGTAATGGTTGTTGATTTAGATACTAAATTATCTCCAGCCGCTCAAATTGCCGATCGAGCATTTAATATATGCAAAATAGAAAAAGACAGCTATGTAGATGCGTTAATTAAAATTTGCATAGAAAATAATATAAAACTCATTATACCTACTATTGATACTGAGTTAATTAAATTATCTGAAAATATTAAAAAATTTAATAGAAATGGTATTCAATTAGTTGTATCAGATAAAAAAATAATAAACTGCTGTGCGAGTAAGTTAGAGCATGAAGAGATATTCAATAAACTTAAAATAAAAATTCCACAGCTATATTCAAAAAACGATTATAAATTACCGTTATTTATTAAACCTGATCACGGAAGTAGTTCCCTTAACAATTTTATTATTAACCATGAAACAGAAATATCAAGAAAACAATTAAATAATAAAGAATTATTGTTTTTTGAATATATTGAAAAAGCTGATTATGATGAGTACACATGTGACCTATATTATGATAAAACTAGTGTTTTAAAATGCGTTATTCCCAGAAAGCGTATCGCTACACGAGCAGGGGAGGTTAGTAAAGGAGTTACAAAAAAAAATAAGTTAGTTGATTTTTTAAAAATTAAAGGTTCTAAAATAGAGGGTTTTAGGGGCTGTATAACGATTCAATGTTTTATGCACAAAAAAACAGAAGATGTTATTGGAATAGAAATAAACCCCAGATTTGGAGGTGGCTTCCCGTTGTCATATTTAGCAGGAGCTAATTTTCCTAAATGGATTATTCAAGAATATCTTTTGGGTGAAGAAATACCTATGTATAATGATTGGCAAGACAACTTATTAATGTTGCGTTATGACGATGAAATTTTAGTTCATGATTTTAGAGACTAATAACGTTGTTGTTTTTGATTTAGATGATACGTTATATAGCGAAGTCGATTTTTTAAAATCTGCCTACAAGGAAATAGCTATTAAAATCGCCATTGAAATTAATGTTCCAAACAAAGTTGTTTACGAAGATATGCTTGAATATTTTTATGCCAAAAAAAATGTTTTTGAAGACATTTTATTAAAGTATAATTCGCATTTAAACGTTCTAGAATTATTGAACTTGTATAGAAATCATAAACCTCAAATTAATT